>JACXTT010007956.1_pt1 | contig 14815 bp, 13 predicted proteins | sample 9270951 | NCBI WGS metagenome assembly JACXTT01 (sample SAMN15532306, study PRJNA645909) | rock metagenome | isolation source: weathered quartz diorite | place: Puerto Rico | collected 2017-06-21
AACGCGAAGACGACGCTCGACTGGCTCGCACACGGGCTCGACAATGCCGGCACGCGATTCAGCAAGCTAACCCAGATCGATGCCGGCAACGTGAAGGGCCTGGGTCTCGTCTGGACCTACGACCTCGCTTCGCAGCGCGGCGTCGAATCGACGCCGATCGTCGCGGACGGGATCCTCTACGTGACGGCACCGTGGAGCGTCGTTCACGCGATCGACGGTCGCACCGGCAAGAAGCTCTGGACCTTTGACCCCGAGGTATCGCGGAAGATCGGGTTCAAGGCCTGCTGTGACGTCGTCAACCGCGGTGTCGCCCTCTACAAGGGCAAGGTCTACGTGGGAAGCTTCGACGGCCGCTTGATCGCGCTCGACGCCGCAACCGGCAAGAAGCTCTGGGAGACCGACACGATCATCGATCACTCCCACACGTATACGATCACCGGGGCTCCCCGCGTGATCCACGACAAGGTGATCATCGGCAACGGCGGAGCAGAATACGGCGTCCGCGGCTATCTCAGCGCATACGACGTCGAGAAGGGCGGGCTGGAGTGGCGCTGGTTCTCGGTCCCGGGAGATCCATCGAAGCCGTTCGAAGACACGTCGATGGCGCTCGCCGCAAAGACCTGGGATCCCGGCGGTAAATACTGGGAGAACGGCGGCGGCGGGACCATGTGGAATTCGATGGTCTACGACGCGGAGCTCAACCTGCTCTACGTCGGCACGGGCAATGGGAGCCCCTGGAACGCGAAATTGCGGAGTCCCAAAGGCGGCGACAACTTGTTCCTGGCGTCGATCGTTGCGCTCGATCCTGACACGGGAAAGTACGTCTGGCACTATCAGGAGACGCCCGGCGACAACTCCGACTACACGTCGGCGCAGGATCTCATTCTCGCGGACCTGGTCATCGGTGCGAAGCCCCGCAAGGTCATCCTGCACGCCCCGAAGAACGGCTTCTTCTTCGTGATCGACAGGACGAACGGCAAGTTCATCTCCGCCAAGCCGTTCACGCCTGTCAACTGGGCGAAGGGCTACGACAAGAAAGGCCGGCCGATCGAGACCAGCGAGACCCGTCCGGACCGTCCGTTCGACTCGATCCCCGGCCCGTTCGGCGGTCACGATTGGCAGTCGATGTCCTACAATCCCGAGCTGCGCCTCGCCTACATTCCCGCTCAGCACATCCCTATCGGCCTGGCACCCGATCCCCGGTGGGAACGGAACGCGCCCCGTTCGGAGGAGCCGCACAGCGGCATCGGCTGGAACCTCGGCATGAAGGTGAATTCTCCCCCGCCGAAGAGCTTGCCCTATGGACGGCTCGTCGCGTGGGATCCCGTTTCGCAAGCCCAAATCTGGAAGCAAGACTATCCGGCTCCTTGGAATGGCGGCACGCTGACGACCGCCGGGAATCTCGTCTTCCAAGGGACCGCCGACGGCCGGATCATCGCGTTCGACGCCAAGAGCGGCGCGAAGCTCTGGCAATCGTCGATCGGCCAGGGAGCGATCGCAGCGCCCGTCACCTACATGATCGACGGCAAGCAGTACGTGACGCTGGCGGTCGGATGGGGAGGCGTCGGCGGGGTCGCCTTTCGAGCAACGGACCGGTCGGGACCCGGCACCATCTTCACTTACGCGCTAGGCAGCAACGCTCCCGCTCCGAACTTCGCGGCCTATCCCATCGGGGAGCGGCTGTCGGGAGTCGCGTTCGACCCGGCCGACGTTCCCACGGGGCAAACGGTCTACGTCAACAATTGTGTGTTCTGCCATGGAGTGCCGGGAGTCGATAGGGGAGGCGCACTTCCGAATCTCGGCTACGTGGGTGCAGGGATCATCGACAACCTGGATCGCTTCGTGTTCAACGGCCCGTTCGTCGGAAACGGTATGCCGGACTTCACCGGGAAGCTCACGAATGACGATGTGAAGCACCTGAAGGCGTTCATTCAAGGGACCGTGGACGCAACCGGACCGAAAGAACAAAGCGTCAGCAAGTAGGAAGCGACTCGCCGCACGTCAGCCTTCGGGGGAGCGAAAGCCCCTTGGCAGCATGGTGACGTCGTCGGCACTTGTCGATCGTCCGGACAGAGTTTGGACTGTTTCGAGCTCGCCCTCGGATCTAGGAACGTCAGTCTGCCGAGGCTGCACCTCCCTTGAGGACGTTGGCGACGCTCATCCGATCTCCACGAAACGCTCCCACGCCGCACGCGGTGACAGCACGGTGATTGGCCCCCGGCAGCGGGATGGAAAGTCCTTGAGATTCCCCGTGACCACGGTGCGCTCTGAAGTCTGAAGCGCAACTTCGAGAAACACGACGTCATCCCCGTCAGGTGGCCCCGAGTGAGGCCACGGCATGGCCGTCAGGTGCTCTTGGAACTGCAGGATGGCGAGGAACGCGTCGCGCCTCGCCGGATCGATCCGGAGTTTCGGACGCGCCAACACATCGCGGTATTCGACTTCGACGCGGTCGTCCAGCGCAAGTTTCAGCCGTCGGCCGAGCAGTACATCGACCAGTCGCCCGGGTGGCCCTGATGGCGACAGCAGCCCAGATACCAAGACGTTGGTGTCCAGGACCCAGACGGGGACCTTGGCCACGGCCTAGGGCTTGCGCCTGCGGCGGCTTCGCCGAGCCGCCTTGATTTCCTCGTCGATCTCGGCGTCGGTGACAATCGCTGCGCCGCTCCTCATGGCTTGAGCTCGTATGGCTCTGACCGCCTTGCGGGCCCGTGCGAAGACGATCTCCTGAACGTCCTCGAGCAGGGTCGCATCGCTGGTGGGGACCATGATGCTGCGGGGTACGCCGTCCTTGGTGATCACGATGGCGCCTTCGCGATCGAGGTCCTCCCAGACCTTACCGGGACGAGCAGCGAGCACTCGCGACGCGATCGTTTTCATGCACTACAGTTATTCAGCTTTTTGTAGTGCGTCAATCTCGGCTACGAAGCGACGGCCGGTATCTGAATTGTCCGGACGGCGTCTGGACTTTCTCGGCGCGGTGTCGTCGGACGGATGGGAGTGCCCGGGAAAAGACGTCTGCACTCTGCACGGTACGTCGAGTCTCTATAACTGGAGGTCGAGGGCGGAAGAAATCATAGAGATTGCGTCGGTCTTTCCGACGGGCGCCACCGCGTGAAGTACTCAGCGCCGTCCGTGAGCTTCCGATGTGTTTCGACCAGTTTCGATTTCTCAACTGACACCGACGGGGGGAGCGCTTTCGGCGAAGCCCCGCCCGAAAACGACGGAAGCCCTCGATTCCTCGAGGGCTTCCGAAAGAGCGGGCGACCGGGGTCGAACCGGCGACGTCCAGCTTGGGAAGCTGGCATTCTACCGCTGAATTACGCCCGCGCGGCTCGGCGCTTCGAATCGAAGTCTATGCCCCTCGCAGCAACCGAAATCAATCCGAGAAGGGGGACGGGATACCTTCTCGTCGCGACCGGCCCTGCTTCGCCGTTTGTGTTTCGCGGATCTCGCTGCTAGGAGTGCGTGATCCTGATTGTCCGGCGCGAGAAACCCTTGTCGGTTTCCGCTATCGGCCTCCCGCACCTCACTCTCAGGAAGTCTCGGCGACGGTAGCAGGTGCCTTCGCCGTAAGAGACCAACCTGGGTGCGGTCGCCATGCGACCGAGCGAGGAGGCGCCGTTGCCGCTGATCAGCAAGTCTGCCCAACCGACCGCGTGTGACTCGGGTACGGCCCCGAGCGCGCCGGCGCTGTGGCGCTGAGATGGCGTTCATCGCACGCGCCCCTCGCAAGTCCGCGACCTCGTCCGGCAATGGTGGTGCGGTCCTGTCAATCGGCCGGCAAGCGTTCATTCACTGCACCGGCGGCGCGGGGGAGCGCACGGCTCTCTTCGACGAAAAAGGAGCGGGCGTCGGAGACGTGATCGACGGGCTCGAAGTCGAGATCGTCGGCTGGATGCCGCGCGGTGCCGCCACGCGCTACCTGGTTCGCTCGATTCGAACGGACGCCGTCGGATGGATCGGTCTCGCGAACCTTCGGACGACTCCTACGGCTTGCTCACCCGAGTCTCTCGCCCCCGTCGCGCCCGCCGCGGTTTGGATCGACCCGCGCCGAAGAGCGGAACGAAGCAAGAAGGGCGACGGCGCCCCGCAGGGCCGGGGCCGGAGTCGCTGAGACATGTCGGCGAAGAGGAGGACAGCGCTGTGGGCTCGGTCATAGAGTATCGTTGCGTGGCCTGCTCGTTTACGAGCGGCGAGCTCCGGATTGGCTGGGGGAAAGCAGGCCGTACCGCGTTCTGGGGAGGGCTCGCCCGCTGCGTGCCGTGCGGCAGCCTCGGAGTAGCCGACCTCTCGGCTCACCGAAGCCCTCGCGGCGCGGAGCCGCGATGCGGGAGCTGCGGGGGCCATCTCGAGCTCCTCGAGGGAACCTCCGTCAGGGTTGCCTGCCCGCGCTGTCGCCAAATGCTTCGCTGCGAGGCGCGCGGTCCGTGGAACTGAGAGAGCGGGGCTCCGCTTCGCCGTGAGCGGCTCAGCTCCGCTCGCGAGAAGGGGGCCCGATCTTCTCATTCCATTGAGACCGTCGAAAGGAGCCTCTCCGTTGCGAGTCTTCTTGATCCACATCCGCTCCTCGAAGAGCTAGCTCGGACGTCCGCTCGCTGCGCGGAACCGGACCGCAAACGCGAGGCGCCAGCTCGAGGGCCCAATTGCCCTCGGCCGGCGCTCGCGAGAGGTAGAGAGAGCGGGAGCGGGAACGGTCAGGCAGCGTCGACGTTCAAGAGACTCGGGATCCGCGTGTTCGGACATTTGCGAAAGGCGACCAGCGCACGACGCATGCGCCGGACGTCGACCCCGAAGAGCTCGCAGAGGTTCGAGAAGGCGGTGATGGCGTCCGAGTTCGGACGGAAGATCCAGCGATCGACCTCGCGGAATGCCAGGCTGTCGGTCGATCCCCGCAGCACCTCGCGGCAGTAGGTCTGGACGCCATCGGTGAAGACGGCCCAGAGCAGGCTGAACTCGGCGGTGCGGTTGGCGACGCTGCTGCCGTCCATCTGCGACGGAAGGATGAACTCGGATTCGATCAGCGAGTTCGGGTCCCAGAAGATGGAAGGCGTCGGCTGCTCGGTCGCGGGCTCTTGGGCGGCTGGCTTCATGCCAAGGAGCGATTGCGAAATGCGGGCCAGCGCCTCTCGGGTGGTAAGGCTCGCGGAAACGCAAGAAATTTCTTGACGCCGCTCCGATTCTCGTTCGGTCGGCCGGTTTCAGAATGGAGCGGGGCTGTGTTTTCACGCGTTTCTTGGAACAAAGCGTGTCGGTGGAACGAAACCCTCTCGTGGCGGACTGGGTACTCCGCGTCGCGACCCGGATCCGCGCCGCCCTGCGTGCGCGGCGCCGTGACCGGGGCGAGCGCTGCATCCGCTGCGGCGCGGTCGCGAGCGCGGTCTGCACGGCGTGCGGATCGTTGGCTTGCGAGCGCTGCTGGCTGCCGTCGATCGAGACGGGTGAGCTCGCGATCCTCTGCCTCGATTGCACGAACGCGCCCCGTCCCCGGCCGCGCGGCCGCTTCGATGCGATCGAAACCGCGCGCTCGGGAGCGATCGCGCTCGCGTGGATGCTGGGAGGGCTCGCGCTCTACGCTGGGTGGAAGCACGGCGCGGCGGGCGCCTGGCGGGTCGTCGCGCTGGTGTTCGACCCCGGCATCCTGCTCGGGCTCGTGCCGCTGGCGTTCCTGGTGGGAACGGTCCGCGCGCTCGTGATCCGCGCGCTGCGGGCGGCGCTCACGAGCCCTTCGCACCGATCTTCGTGAGCAGCGCCTCGGCGGCCTCGGCGTAATCGCCGTCGCCGGCGGCGCGCGCGAGATCGCGTGCGGCCTCGGCCTCTTCGCGTGCCTGCGCCGACTCGCCACGATCCCATTCGAGCTCGGCGAGACGGAGCCGCGGCTTCGCCCAGCGCGGGGCCAGCGACGCGGCTCTGCGAAGCGATTGCTCCCCTTCGCTGGCCGAGCCGCCGAGCAGGCGGGGGAGACGGATCAGCATCTCGCCGCGCGCCTCCCATGCGTGCGCATGGCCGGGATCGAGCTCGATCGTCTTCTCCAGCAAGCTCTTCAAGTGCGCGACCGCGAGCGCCTTCGAGGCGAGCCCCGTGCGGTCGGCCTTGCGGCCTTCGTTCACGAACAGGGCGTAGTACGCATCGGCGAGCTTCGGGTCGGCGGCGATCGCCTGGGTCGCGAGCTCGATGCCATGCTCGTACTCGGGCTTCCATCCCTCCCGGAGCGCATCGCCGCGCTTCAGCGCCGCCATCGATTCGTTCGCGAGCTGCCGTGCGGTCGCCGAGGTCGCCGCCTCCGCCGCGAACCCGGGATGCGAAAGCAGCGCGAAGGTCACGGCTGCGATCGCGAGCCGCCGGAGCGGGGAACACGTCATCCCTCCGTGCCTAGCAGCCGCTCGGGACGCGGTCGAGCGGGCAATTCACCTTGCCCGTCCCGGGGCCATCGCATAGGAGGGCGGGTGCCATGAAATACGCCGTCCTCGTGAAACAGGTCCCCGACGTCTCGCAGATGCAGTTCGACCCCGAAACGCGGCGCATCCGCCGCGAGGGAGTGCGCCTCGAGGTGAGCGCGTTCGACATCCGCGCGTTGCTGCGGGCGATCGATCTCAAGGCCGAGACCGGCGGAGAGGTCGTGGTGATCACCATGGGGCCGCCGCAAGCACGCGAAGCGCTGATCCACTGCCTGGCGCTCGGCGCGGATCGCGGCATCCACCTCTGCGATACCGCGTTCGCAGGCGCCGACACGCTGGCGACGGCGCGGGCGCTGGCCCACGCACTCCGCAAGGAAGGCTTCGACCTGGTGCTCTGCGGCCGATCGAGCGTGGACGCGGAGACCGGCCAGGTCGGTCCCGAGATCGCCGAGATCCTCGACATTCCGCAGATCACGTCGGTGCGGAAGCTCGAAGTCGATCCGAGGCGCGGCCGCGTGAAGGCCGAGCGCGAGACCGACTCGGGGTTCGAGGCCGTCGAGTGCCAGACGCCGGCGCTGATCAGCGCCGCGGAAGACCTCACGCACGAGCGCTTTCCGAAGCGCGCCGACAAGGAGGCCGCGAAGGCCAAGCCGATCACCGAGTGGACGGCGAAGGATCTCGCCGACGACACGAGCGTGTTCGGTGCGAGCGGCTCCCCGACGTGGGTCGAGGGTATCCGCATCGTCGAGAATCCCCGCGCCGGGACCGTCATCGCGGGCGAGGTCGACGAGGCGGTCGTGAAGCTCGCGCAGGCGCTCGCCGAGCGCGGGCTCCTCGAAGAGGGGACGGAGAAGGCGCCGCCGATCGCGCCGCCGTCCGCGGATCGTCCGCAGGGCGACGCGATCTGGGTCGTCGCGGAGACTGCCGGAGCGAGCCTCCGCAGGGTCACGATCGAGCTCCTCGGCAAGGCGGTCGAGCTCGCGGCGGCACGGAACGTCGAGGCGGTCGCCGTGCTGCTCGGCCACGGAGTCCACGGCCACGCGGAAACGCTCGCGGCGCACGGCGCGGATCGCGTGCTCGTCTGCGACGATCCGTTGCTCTCGGATTACTCGACCGACGCCTTCGCTTCGGTGCTGACCGACGCGATCCGCGCACGCCGGCCGCGCGCGGTGTTGCTGCCGTCGACCTGGGTGGGTCGCGACCTCGCGCCGCGCGTCGCGGCCCGGCTCGACCTCGGCCTGACCGGCGACGCAATCGATCTCGAATACGACGAGCAGGGCCGCCTAGTGCAGTGGAAGCCCGCGTTCGGCGGGAACGTCGTGGCACCGATCCTGACGAAGACGCTTCCCGAGATGGCGACCGTGCGCCCGGGCATGCTGACGCCGCTCGCGACGAACCCGGAGCGGCGGCTCGTCGTCGAGGAGCTGCGCTTCCCGAACCCGCCGGCGATCCGCACGCTCGTGACCGAGAAGCTCACCGTGCCCGGGGCGGATCAGGCGGCCGGGCTCGACGACTGCCGGGTGTCGATCGGCGTCGGCAAGGGCGTCGGGTCGGCGGAGAAGATCGCCGATCTCGCGGCCCTCGGCGACGTGCTCGGCGGTGCCGTGCTCTCGGCGACGCGCGACGTGACGGATCTCGGCTGGCTGCCTCGCCAGCACCAGGTGGGCCTCACGGGTCGTGCGATCTCGCCACGGCTGTTCATCGCCGTCGGCATTCGCGGCGCGTTCGAGCACACGGTCGGCCTCCGCAAGGCGGGGACGATCGTCGCCATCAACAAGAATCCGAAGGCGCTGATGTTCGCACAGTCGGACCTCGGCATCGTCGCCGACTGGACCGTCGCCGTGCCGCTGCTCGTGAAGGCGATTCGCGATCTCAAGCAGGCTTGATCGCGAGCCGCGGCAACAGCGGCAGCGAGATCAACGCGAGCAGCGAGAGCAGAGCGCCCGCGGCGATCGCGGTCGAGCGGAAGCGAAAGACGATCTCGTGATCGCCCGCGGGCACCGAGACGGCGCGCATCATCACGTTCGCGCGCACGATCGTTGCGTCGGCCCCGTCGACGGCCGCGCCCCATCCCGGATAGTCGCCCTCGGACAGCACGAGAAGACCCGGATGCTCGAGGTGCGCGTGCAGCACCACTTCCGTGTTCGTGCGCCGGACGATCTGCACCTCGCGTGAAGGAGCGGCGTCGCTCGGAAGCGCGGCGTGGGTCCCTTCGACGATCGCGGACGTCGTGGGATCGAACTCGGCGCCGGCGAGCACGCGGAGCGCATCGCCCTCGCTGTCGACGGCGACCGTGCGACCGACCACGAACGCTCGCGGCAACGGATCCCTGACCTCGAGCACGCCGACCCCCTCGGACGAGGCGGCGACGAGCCGGAGATCGGCAGAGCGGATCGGGAGCGCCGACAGCACGTAACGCACGTTGAAGAGGCGGAGCAGCTTGGCGAGCTCGGGCTCGAGCTCGCCGCTCTCGACGTGTCGGCGTGGCACGAGCCCCGGGACCTTTTCGGATCCCCAGACGGCCTCGTAGTGGCGCGGCACGAGGTTCGAGTAGCCGTCCGGCGACTCGAGGCCGAAGAGCAGATGGAAGCTCGGCTGCAGCAGGGCGCGGAGCCTCACGTACGGCTCGAGATCTCCACTCCAGCCGTGCGCTTGGTGATAGGCCTGCGCGTGGAGCAGGGGCGCGTCGAGCGTGAAGATGCGCGCCGGCGCCGGGTCGCGTGCGAGCGCCGCGGCGAGGATGCGCTCGCTGTCGATCGGAGCCGTCCAGCGGTCGCGGTCGACGAGCGGGACCTGTCGGAGCTGGTGCGTCCAGACGTCGGCCGCGGTGAAGACGATGAGCGCCGCCGCGAGCGCCATGCGCGACGTTCGTCCTCGAACCGCACCGAGCACCGCGTCGAGGCCGACGGCAGCGAGCACGACGAGTGCGAGATCGACGAACAACAGGAAGCGCGTCGGAAAGCGGAAGTAGTGCATGCCCGGAACCGCGACGTGCAGGATCCCGAACAGCGGCGTGTTCGGCCCGAGCATGAGGAGCGCGCTCAGCACGCCCGCGGCTCCGAGCGTGACTACGCGGGGATCGCGCCGGCGCGCGACGAGGCCCGCGATCGCGAGCAGCGGCGTCACGAAGCCGACGTAGCCGTATTGCTCCCAGTGGAGCCCCGAGAGCCGGAAGCTGTCGGTCGCGGCATCGCCGAAGAGATCCGGAACGAAGAGCGTCCAGAGCGTGAGCGGGGACGCCGCGTAGCGAGTCGCATCGGCGAACGAGAGGCCGCCTTCTCGATAGGTGAGGCGCGAGAGCTCGAAGGCCGGCACGAGCTGCACGGCCGCGAGCAGGGTTCCCGCAGCGATCGCGGCCGCGAACGGGAAGAGGGGAGCCGCCGAGCGAGCCACGAGACATCGGGCGCCGAGGTACGCCGCGAGCACGAGGCCGCTGTAGTAACTGATCTGCGGATGTCCGGCGAGGAGCTGGAGCGCCCACGCGATCGCGAGCAGGAGCGGCGCACGCCGCGACGATCGCGCGACGATCCATTCCGTCGCCGCGAGCAACAGCGGCACCCAGGCCGCGGCGTCCACCATGTTCAGCTGGCGCAGATGGGCGACGAGAAATCCGCATGTCGCGAAGGTGCCGGCGGCGAGCAGGCGTGCCTCGAACGCGATCCCGAGCGCACCGGCGAGCGCGTACGCGCCGACTCCGGCGATGATCAGCGGCAGGAGCTGCGCCCAGGCGACCGCGGCATAGGGCGGGAGAACGCCGAAGAGGAGCAGGTTCGTCGGATACGCCGCCCCGACCTCGACTTGGGCCAAGCTCGGAAAGCCGGTGTAGATGCCCGGCATCCATACCGGGAGCTCGCCGCGACGGAGGCTCGCGCCCACGAACGCGCGCGTCGGCAGGCGATCGTTCCAGAGATCGCTCGCGTAGATGTCGTCCTGGACGTTCACCGCGCGCAGCGTGGCGAGCGGCCAGAGCGGCAGCACGACCCAGAGGACGACGAACGCCACCGCCAAGCCGAGCTCGCGGTGGGATCGTTCGCGGATCAAGCCGTTCGGCCCTATCCCTTGGAAGGGAGGCCCGAGGCCACCCCGGCGACACGCCCTGCGATCGTCTTCGCGATCGTCGGAAGGAGATCCGGCATCTCGCAGCCGGCTGCCGCGGGATGTCCGCCGCCCCCGAAGTGCTGCGCCATCGCCGACAGGTCGACCTCACAGTCCGGCCAACGCCGATAACTGATCGCGGCGCTCCGTAGATCGAACAAGACGAAGACCGAATTCGGGAGCTGCTTGCCCCAGCGGTCGCCGATCTCGCTCGGATAACCGTCGCAGACCGCACCGACGACGCGGACGCCCGAGGTGAGCGTCTCGACGGTTCGGGTCTTGTCGGCGATCTCGAAGCTTCGCTTCATCTCGGCGGCGACCTTGTCGAACGCCGCCTGCATGCGTGGGGTGTACGTCGCCTTCTCGTCGATCTCGAGCATGTCCGCGTAGGCCTCGAGGCCGTTCATCGAGCGGAGCGTGAGCGCGAGATCCCACGAGCCCGGCACCTGATGGAGCCAGCGGTCGTTGTCGTCGGCCATCGCGACGACGTGTGCGAGACGCTCGAAGGCGCCGTTCGTACGTCGCTCGGCGCGCAGGCGCTGCTGGAGGTGCTCGAAGACGAGGCGCGAGGCCGCGTAGCGGTCGTCGACGATCTTCAGCGCGAACGGCACGTCGATCGCGCCGCTCTTCACGCGCTCGATCGCGGTCCTGTGATGGTCCACCCACGAGATTCGAAGTCCGCGGGAAGCGAGATCGCGGAGGTAGGCGTCGGTCTCGGGCGACGTCCACGAGATGTCGGTGACCCAGAGCTCGTGGTCCTCGAGCGGGCCGTCGAAGCGGAGGCCTTGGAGGATCTCGTTGATCTTGGGGTTCCCGGAGAACGTCGGCACCACGCGCGCATCGTCGAAGAAGCGCGCGACCGCGACCGCGGCCACGACCCCGTCGAGACAGTGCGGTCCGTGGCTCACGACGTGGACGGTGCGCTCGGCGGCCATGGGCGGATTATAGGGCGAAGCGGCGCACGCGGGAACGGTGCGCGCGGGACGCGGGACGGTTACTTCGCCGCGTCCTCGGCGAGGTGGATGTCGGACTGCTTGCCGACCACGATGAGGATCGCCTCGTCGGGATGAAGGTACTTCTTCGCGACGCGCTGCACGTCGTCCTTGGTGATCGCGTTGATGATGCCTTCGTAGCGCTGGGGGTAGTCGAGCCCGAGTCCGTAGAACTCGACCTGCGAGAAGAACGTCACCATGTCGGCGTTCGAGTCGAAGCGCAGCGGGAAGCTTCCGGTCAGGTACTTCTTCGCGGAGTTGATCTCCTCGTCGCTGACCGGCTTCTCCTGGATGCGATCGATCTCCTCACGCAGCCGGCGGAGCGCGTCGGCGGTGGAGGCACTCTTCGTCTGGAGCCCGACCTGGAACGAACCCGGGAGCTTGCCGGGGACGAAGTAGCTCGAGACCGAGTACGCGAGGCCGGCCTCGACGCGGATCGAGTTCATCATGCGGGACGAGAATCCGCCGCCGCCGAGGATGTAGTTCATGATCTGGATGGCGTACCAGTCGGGATCGTCGCGTGTCGTGCCGCGGTGGCCCCACACCAGATTCGCCTGCGCGAGCTCGCGGTCGACCTTCACGACCTGCGGCTTCCCGGGCTCTGCCGCGGGCGGCGACTTGAGCTCCGTCCCGTCGCCGCTCCACGACCCGAGATGCTTCGAGACGAGCGCCGTCATCTCCTTCATCGAGATGTCGCCGGACGCGACCAGGATGGTGTTCTTCGGGACGTAGGCGCTCTTGTAGAACTTCTCGAGGTCGGCGACCGTCAGCTTCGCGACCGTTTCCTTCCAGCCGCTCGGCTCGGCCCGGTAAGGGCCGGTTCCGAAGAGCGTCTTCCGGAACAGTCGCTCGGCGACCGCGCCCGGGCTCTGTTCTTCGGCCTCGAGCTCGGCCAGCGCCTCGGCACGCTTGCGGTCGAACTCCTCCTTCGGGAACTTCGGATGGAGGAGCACGTCGGCGAAGAGGTCGAAGCCCTCGGCGACGTCTTTCTTGAGCACGGTGAGCCCCACGCTCGCGTAGTCGTCGCCGGCCGCGGCTCCGAACTTCGCGCCGAGGAAGTCGACCTGGTCGTGGATCTGGTCGGCCGTGCGATGCGCGGTTCCTTCGGTGAGCAGGAAGGCCGTCATGCTCGCGAGGCCTTCCTTGCCGGCGGCGTCGTAGCGACTGCCCGCGTCGACGAGCGCACTCACCACGACCATCGGCAGGTGCGGCTGGCGGATCACCAGGAGACGCATGCCGTTCGGCAGCACGCTGCGCTCGACCGGCGGCGTGCTGGCTGCCGGGACGTTCGCCGGCGCGGCGAGAGCAATGGTTCCGAGAAGGGTGGTTGCGGCCATCACCGCGGTCCAGCGCATCGGCGTGTTGGTCTCAGTGCAGGCGGAGAACGAGGTCGGTATCCTGCGCGATCAGTGGAGCATCTCGGTCGGCGGCGGAGCCGTGCGCCGCGCCGGGCCGGTCGGGACGAGGATCCCGACGGTTCGGGAGTCCTCCACGAGGTACTGCTTCGCGACGCGCTGCACGTCGGCCGCGGTGACCTTGCGGATCGAAGGCAGGTAGTCGTCGAGGGCGTGCCAGTCGCCGATCAGCTCGAAGCGCCCGAGCAGCATCGCCTGGTAGAAGTTCGAATCCTGCGCGAAGACGAACTGGGCTTCGATCTGGTTCTTGGCCTTGTCGAGCTCCCGCTCGGTGATCGAGTCCTTGACGATCTTCCCGATCTCCTTGGTGAGCGCGGCCTCGGCGTCCTCGACCTTCTTGTCGGGGAGCACCTGGCCCGAGATCGTGAACAGGTTCGGGTCGAGCGAGAGCAGCGGGTTGTCGGTGTTCACGTCGAGCATCAGCCGCTTCTCGATGACCAGGCTCTTGTAGAGTCGCGAGCTCTCGCCATCCGAGAGGATCGTCGACAGCACCTCGAGCGCGTAGCTATCGGGACTCTTGATGTTCGGAACCTTGTACGCCCAGACGAACGCGGGGAGGTTCGCTTCCTTCTTGACGAAGATCCGCCGTTCGCCGACTTGCGGCGGTTCGATTTCACCGACCTTCGGTGGCGGCGGCCCGGGCTGGCTCGAACCGAAGGCCTTGCGGACCATCTCGATCGTCGGGTCGGGCTCGACGTTGCCGACGATCACGACGATCGCGTTGTTCGGCCGGTAGTAGAGCTCGTAGTGGGCGCGAATGTCGGCGAGCGTGGAGCTCGATATGTCGTTCATCCAGCCGATGACCGGCCACATGTAGGGGTGGGCCCGGAACGCCGCCGCGTTCATCTCTTCGTAGAGGGCGCCCCACGGGTTGTCGACGCTGCGCATGCGCCGCTCTTCCATGACGACCCGTTTCTCGGGCTCGGTGGTCTCCTCGCGGAGCACGAGGTTCGTCATGCGGTCGGCTTCCATGCCGAGCGCGAGCTCGAGGCGGTCGGCGGAGAGCGTCTCGAAATAGGTGGTGTAGTCCGAGGTCGTGAACGCGTTCAGCTCGCCGCCGTTCGCCTGGATGATCTTCGAGTATTCCTCGGGCTTCAGCTTGTCGGTTTCCTTGAACATCAGATGCTCGAGGAGGTGCGACAGCCCCGTGGTACCGAGCTTCTCGTTACGGGAGCCGACCCGGTACCAGACCTGTAGAGTCACGACGGGCGCCTTGGTGATCGGCAGGACGAGCACCTTGAGGCCGTTCGGCAGGACGGCTTCGCGCACGTTCTGTCCGATGCTGTCGGAATTCGCGGAAGCGCCGTTGGAAGCCATCAGGATGCCCGACAGAAGGAGAGCCCCCACCCACCCGAGTCGGCTCGTCATCAAGCTGACCTAATCAGTAAACGTTGGGGGTGACAAGCAGGGTCGATGCGATTGTGGAGCTGGCCTTCGGCAGCTCATTCCCCTGGCGGGCGGCGCGGCTCGATCACGCGCTCATTGAAGGAGAACGTCAGCCGCCGGCTAACTCTAGGCGCACTTCTGCCCAGCGCTGTTCGAGACGGGCGCGCTCGTTCTCGGGCTGATCGAAGCTGCTGCTCTCGGCGGCGGCGGTCGCCTTCTCGAGGTCGCGACGGGCGGCCGCGGTGTCGATCTTCTCGACCGCGACGGCGTCGTCGGCAAGGACGGTCATCACGTTGTTGCGGACCTCGGCGTAGCCGCCTTTGACCGCGAACTTCTTCTCGCCGCCGCCGGGCTTCCGGAACGACAGCGCGCCGGGCTCGAGCGAGGTCAGGAACGTGGTGTGATCCGGGAGCACTCCGAACTGGCCGAGCGTGCCCTCGGCGGTCACCTGCTCGACGGTCTCGTCGCAGATCTCCCGTTCCGGGGTCAGCACGTTGAGGGTCAGGGTGTCGGCCATGTCGGAGCTCCG
>JACXTT010007957.1_pt1 | contig 14811 bp, 7 predicted proteins | sample 9270951 | NCBI WGS metagenome assembly JACXTT01 (sample SAMN15532306, study PRJNA645909) | rock metagenome | isolation source: weathered quartz diorite | place: Puerto Rico | collected 2017-06-21
ACCGCCAGCTCCACGCCGACCGCCGCGAGCGCGCGCAGAACGAGGCCCACGCTCGCTCCCGGCTTGCCCCGCTCGACCTGGTTCACCCACAGCCGGCTCACGCCGATCGCCTCGGCCAGCTCCGCCTGGTCGAGCCCGAGGGCCTTCCGCCGATCCTTGATCAGCGCCCCGACGTCCGCCGCCGTCCGAAGGATGACCTTGCGCATGGAAGTGATCGCTTACTTTGTGTCATGCAAGCGATAGCATACATTTCGCCATGTTAGCAATCGCTGACATCGCAGCACCCAAGGCCTGACGGCGGCGCTCGCCTGGCGGCCGGAGCCCTCAGGGGGCTGGCGGAGCGAGCCTTCCGGCGTCGCCTGAGAAGCGCCATTTCGCTGGATTTTCCGCGGCGGACACGCTGGCACGCGCGTTGCGACTGGTCGCCCAGCGCCTCGGCGCATCAAAAACCAACCACGAGGGAACCATGACTCGCCAATCTTTCTCTGCTCTGCTGATCGCCACCATCGCCGCCGGCTGCTCCGTGCCCGGAAGCGAGCCGAGCGCGCCGGTCCTCGCCGTCGCGGGTGCGGCCGACACCGCGTCCGGCCCGCTGACCGTCGAGCGCGCGCTGTCCGCCGTGCTCGCCGACGCGAGCGCGTTCCGGCAAGTCGAGCCGGGGCGCTTCCACGCGACGCTCGGCGCGAACCTCACGGCCACCGTCGACGCGCGCGGCGTTGCCTTCGACGACAAGCCGCTCGCGCTGCGCCTGACTGCGTTCGGTCGCGCAGCTCGGCTGGACGTCTCGCCCGTGGCGCCCACGCCAAGCGACTGCCTGTCGCCGGCCATGGAGGGCCTCGAATGCGAGCGCCGCGTGGAGCTGCGCCGCGACGGCCTGGTCGAGTGGTACCGGCCCGCCCGCGGGGGCATCGAGCAGGGCTTCGAGATCGCCGCGCGTCCCGAAGGCTCGGGAGCCCTGGAGCTGGTCCTCGCCCTCGACGGCGCGAAGCATGCCGCCCGCGAAGTGAAGGATGGCAAGCCCGCCGTTGCCATCGCGGATGCCGCCGGCGAGTCCTGGCGCCTCGACGGCCTGCGCGCGTGGGACGCGGGCGGCGCCGAGCTGCCGGTCGACTTCGCCGTGGTCGGCGGCGCGGTGACGGTCGTCGTCGACGACGCGGGCGCGACCTACCCGATCACCGTCGATCCCACGTTGACGCAGCCCTCGTCCTACACCGACCCGCTGAACGGCGACTCGAGCGACGTGGGCACCCAGTTCGGCTACGCGCTGGCGGCCGGCGACGTCAACGGTGACGGCTACGACGACCTCGCCATCAGCAGCCCGTGGTGGGACGCCTACTACAGCGGCGCGTGGCACAAGAACACCGGGCGTGTGAACGTGCTCTACGGCTCATCGGCCGGCCTGCAGTGGAAGGTGACCCTCAAGGGGGACGAGCAGAACTCCAACTTCGGCCAAGCGCTGGCGATGATCGATCTGAACGGCGACGGCGCCGACGATCTGGTCGTCGGCGCGCCCTACGAAGATGCCGGCGGGACCAACACCGGCCGCGTGTTCCTGTACTGGGGCGTCAAGGGCGGCACCATGTCGACCACCGCGGCGACCCACAAGGCCGACAACCACAACAACTACGAGTACTTCGGCGCCGCGCTGGCCAACGCGGGCGACGTGAACAACGACGGCAAGGACGACCTGATCGTCGGCGCGCAGGGCTGGAGGTACTACGACGACATCTTGGGCGGCTCGTACGACCGCAACGGCAAGGTGTGGGTCTACCCGGGCGCCGCCAGCTTCTCTTGGTCGGCGTTCTACTCCAAGGAGAACGTGGGCAGCTCCTGGGCAGGAAACGGCTGGTCCACCGCCCTGGTCCATACCCAGCTCGGGTACAGCGTGGCCGGCGTCGGCGATCTCAACGCCGATGGTTACGACGACATCGCCGTCGGCGAGCCCTACTACGGCGACGACAACCGCGGCCGCGTCCACGTGATCTTCGGCGGCAAGAGCAGCATGAGCGACGACCTGCAACTGCAGGGCAGCGACAACGCCGGTCACATGGGCTCGACCGTCGCCAACCTCGGCAGCGTCAACTACTGCGCCAGCTCGCCGTGCTCGACGCTGACCTGCATCGCCGGCGCCGCGCCCGACGCGGACGCCAACGGCCTCACCGACTCGGGCTCGTTCACGGTGTGGTGCGGGGTCAGCAAGAGCGGGGCGAGCAAGACCTTCACCTACAAGGGCAACAACACGTCGAGCCACCTGGGCACCGCGTTCGCGGCGCTCGGCAGCGGCGACTTCGCGGTGAGCAATCCCGGCAACGCCAGCGACTCCATCTGGATCATGACCGACCTGTCGACCGGCACCGTCGGCATGTCGGTGCCTGCGTCGACCTTCACCAGCGACGGCACGCCCAACTGCGGCCAGGCGCTCGTTGCGGCGAACGTCAAGAACGACGGCTACCAGGAGCTCGCCGTCGGCTGCACGGGCGTAGCGGTCAGCGGCCACGATTCGGCCGGAGCGGTTTACGTGAATCGATTCACACCGTGATGCGGAAAAACACCGCGAGGGCGGCGCTCGTACGAGGCCGCCCTCGCGCCATTTTGTCGCGCACGCCGGGCGGCGGGGGTTTGGCTCCGTTTCGGTCCGTGCCGAAACTCGATTCCGAAAACCCCGCCATTTACGGGCAATTCAGCGGGGTGGACGGGACTCGAACCCGCGGCCTCCGGCGTGACAGGCCGGCGTTATAACCGACTTAACTACCACCCCAAGATCACTTGGGCGCACCTCGCGGTGCGGGCCGGCTTGTAGCGCAGGCCAGGGCGCCCGACAAGCAAGATACGAACGTAACCGATCGGCCGCGAAGTGATACGCTGAGGTCGTGCGGATAGGGCGCGTGCTCGGGGTTTGCCTGGTTTCGGCGACGGTGGCGCACGGCTGCATCATCGAGATCGATCCGGCGGCGCGCGCGGCGGTGAACGAGGCCAAGAGCCTGGAGACGTGGCACGCGCTGCAGTCGACCGGCGGCGGGCTCAGCGCGCGCATGCGGGCGCTCGACACCGGCAAGCTGGCGCTGGTCGGCCGGCTGCTCGACGGCGGCGACGACGCGGCGAAGCTCATGCGCGACGAGCTCGCCCAGGGCGGCGGCTACGACCGCGACGAGGCCCTCGTGCTCTACGCCTACAGCCTCGGGCGGATGCGCGATCGCAAGGCGCTCGGGCCGCTCGCCGACTTCCTCTCCGGCAGCTTCGCCGCCGACGCGCTCGTCGCGCCCGACGCCGCCACCGACGCGATCTTCACCATCCTCGGCGACGCGCGCCGCCGCACCGACACCTTCCACTACGGTCTCGACGAGCAGGACGCGGCGATCGCCGCCGCGCGGGCCGCCAGCGCCTCCGCCGCGCTCGACAGCGGCGCGCCGCGCAAGTGCACGCTGAAGTACGTGCTCGCCGACGCGCAGGGCAAGCCGCTCGTGGGGCCGAACGGCGAGGGCTATTCGTTCGACTGCCAGCAGATCAACGGCGACGACGTGACCCTCGCCAGCCGCGGGCTCGGCGACCGCGCCGACGCGTGGAAGAGCTACGTCGAGGCGCGCGGCGGCAGCTACGTGAAGGACTACGACGGCGGCGTTCCCAGCGAGCGCTACAACTGCGCCGGCTTCGCCTTCCGCGAGTTCACCAAGGGCTCGAGCTTCAACTGCGACGCGCCGACCATGCTGCGCGTGCTCACCGCCGCCGGGGTGCTGCGCAAGAAGTCCGGCGCGCCCGCGGTCGGCGACAAGGTGTTCTTCTTCAACACCGACAAGGGCTGGCTGTGGGACTCGGTGTCGGATCACCCCGACCACGTGGCGGTGGTGCAGGACGTCGTCAACGGCAAGGCGCGGGTGCGCGCGCCCGACAACCAGAGCGGCGTGTTCGACGCCGACATCGACGCCAAGTACTTCAACGGCGGTTTCGCCGACACCGGCGCGCCCGTCCCCGAGCACACCTGGACCCCGGGCGTGTACGAATGGACCAGCGGCAAGGCGCCGAGCGTGATCTCCGCCGGCACGGGCGATCCGCGCTACTGCAAGCAGGACGAGTGCGGCGGCTGCCCGAGCGCTCAGGTGTGCTTGAACGGCAAGTGCGTCGAGAAGAACGCCAAGACCTCGTGCGCGCTGCGCCAGCCGCACTGCTGCCCGGGCCACGACGACAGCTGCACCGCGCCCGACGCGCAATGCTACTGCGACAACTACTGCCTCACCGCGCACGACTGCTGCCCCGACGCCTGCGGGCAGTGCGGTTATTGCGGCTGAGGCACGCGGATGACGCCGCGGCAGTTCGGCGCGCCGCAGCGGCAGTCGAACTCGCGCATGTCGGGGCCGCAGAAGGTGGCGTAGTCGACGGTGAGCTCCTCGCCCGGGGCGATATCGCGGAGGGCCACGAGGTCGAGCCCATCGAAGGCGGTGTTCGGCGCGCACGAGTGGTTCTGGTTGGCCCAGTTGGCCGGATCGGTGTCCCAGAGCACGTAGGCGCCGCGCGCCGGGTAGGCGTAGCGGCGGAAGTCCTCCTTGTCGGGCTCGCTCCAGGCGCGCTCGACGTGCGCCGGGGTCGCCAGGCGCTGGGCCTTCTCCTCCAGCGCGAACACCACCGCGCCCGCGGCGATGGCCTCGGTCGCGCGGATGCCGGCGCCCTCCAGGCCGTCGGCGACCGCCCAGCGGCGGCGCCTCCGGCGATGGCGCGCGAGCCCCTCGGCGATGATGTGGCGCAAGAACCCGGCCTGGCCGATGCCGTCGTGGATCAGGATGTAGTCGGCCGAGCCGCGGTAGCCCTCGGGGTAGAACACCGAGCAGGCGAAGTTCACCTCGAGGAACTGCAGGTCGCGGCCCAGGCGGAAGTCCATGCGCGCGTAGCCGACCGCGGAGAAGCCGCGAAAGATGCGCCGCGCCGCCTCCTCGACGCGCGCCGCGAGCGCCGCGTCGGCGCACGGCACGTTGAGCTCGGGGTGCGACTGCCGCACCTTCAGGTCGTAGGTCTTGAACGACTCGCCCGGCGGGAAGACGAACTCGACCGGCCGAAAGCTCCGCGGCGGGCCGCCGCCGGGCTCGCCCGCGACGAGCACGGTGAGCTCGCGCCCCGCGACGTACTCCTCGACCATCACGCTGTCGTGCTCGGCGAGGAGCGCGAGCGCCTTGGCGCGGAGCGCCGCAGGGCCCTCGGCGAGCGAGTCGCGGTCGACGCCGAGGCTGTCGCCGGCGGTGTTGGGCTTGACGAACACCGGAAAGCGGAGCGCCTCGGCGCGCCCGAGGTCCTGTTCGCGGCGCACCACCGCCGAGCGCGGCGTCGCCACCCCGACCGCCGCCGCCACCCGCTTCATCACGTCCTTCGGCGGATCGTAGATCTCCATCGTCGGCCCGGTGTAGGGCAGGCCGAGCCGCTCGAGCGTCCAGATCACGTCGATCGACGGGATCTCCCAGTCGAGGTAGCCCTCGCACAGGTTGACGAACACTTCGAAGCCGCCGCGGGCGAGCTCGCGCAGCTGGCGATAGGTCGTCGCCTTGCGCAGGAAGGCGTGGTGCACCTCGTCGCCCGGGAGCAGCGGCGCGAGATCGCGCGGCGGATCGTGAAGCTGGTAATCGATCGACGTGCCCTCGTACGAGGGCTGCAGCACGCAGATTTTCATCTCACATCGTGGTCGAGTCGGGCAGCACGTAGGTCGTCTTCTTGCGCTTGACCGTCACGACGGTGTCGAGCGTGCGGATCCAGTTCCACCCGGCCGGCATCGCGTTGGCGCCGAGGAACACGTCGTAGCGCGTCTTGGAGCCCATCGTGATGCGCGAATCGTAGACGAACTGGTACTCGTGCCATTGCGGAAAGCCGCCGCCAGTGGTGTACGAGCCGCCGCTCACGTTCCACACCCATTGCCATTTCTTGCTGACCTTGTCCTTCCACACGCCGACGAGGTTCGAGCGGCCGCAGCGGTTGGCCGTGTCCTTGCCGTTGAACAGCGGCGGAAAGCCCGCGACGCACGCGGGCTGGTTCTTGTCCTGGAACTGGAACACCACCGCCTCCGGCGGCAGCGTGGTGCTGATGGGCAAAGGATGCCCGGCCTCGGGCCCCATGCTCGTGCCCATGTAGAGCGCGGGCTTGCCCACCAGCGTCACGCCGGTGAGGGTCATCGTCGCGTCGGCGAACTCGTTGGTGGCCTTCACCGTCACGGTCATGCCCTCGAAATCGGCCGGGACCGGCGGCTTTTCCATGGTGACGCAGCTCGGATCGACCGACGCGTCGCAGCAGGTGATGATCGCCGGCCGGGCGTCCCACACGCCGTGGCCGATGACGCCGAGCGGCGGCTCGAGGTAACCGGCCTTGGCCTCTTTTTTGTCCGAAGAAGGCTGCGGCAGCACCGACAGCAGGTTCCACCGGCGCGTGTCGTTGTTGTCCCAGCGCCAGGTGGTCGTGCCGAACGCGACGGTGGTGTCGGTGCTCTTGCCGCACACCTCCTGGTAGACGCACGGGCCGAGATCCCAGGCGAGCGAGGTCGTGCCACCCTTGTCGTTCGGCCCACCGACCTTGGTGAGGGCGTATTGCTTGGAGTCGATCGCCTTGCCGTCGTAGGGGCACACGCCGCCCTTGTCGCTCTTCTCCAGCGTGGACGCCTCGATGCCGAGGAGCGCGCCGCTGAAGCCGCCGCCCCCCGCCGAGCCGTCGCCCGGATCGAGCTCGGCGGCGAAGCGCAGCGCCGGCGACTGCGAGCGCACCGGCATGTCGCCGTCGTTGACCGACTTGTCGGCGGCGATCGCGTCGTAGGCCAGGGCCAGATCGATGGGCGTGCCGCTCTCGAACACCTCGTCCTTGTCGGAGAAGTCGCCGTAGGCCATCTCGAGATGGAGGTGCGGCGAGCCGGTCTTGGTCGATCCCGACACGCCGACGACGTCACCCGGGTTCACGTCGCGAAAGAACACGCCGCGCGGCATCTGCGCCAGGCAGTAGATCGCGTCGTCGGTGCCGCAGGCGTGGTCGGCCAGCGGCTCGGTGAGCGAGGCGGGCGCGTTGTTGTCGTCGGCGACCAGGCTGCACAGCATCTTCTTGCCCACCTGGCTGCACGACAAGCCATAGCGGGCCGTCGCCGGCGCCACCACGTCGGGCGGCTGGCAATCGGGCTTTTTGCCTTTCTTCTTCGGCGGCGTGCACACGAGCTTGGTCGATGCGCTGGTGCCGATGACCTGGCCCTCGGTGAGGTCGGCGGTGAAGCCGAGGAACTTGCTGAGGTGCAGGTAGCGCACCATGAACTTGGGCCCGTTCGGGCCGGTCAAGTTGATGTCGACGTGGAACTGCCCGCCCATCTGCACGGTGGCCCAACCGGCGGCGACCGCCTTCACGATCGTCGGATCGCGGTTGTTCGGCATGCCGTTGCCCACGCGCAGGTCGTTGCCCTCGTGGGGGCGGAAGTGCGTCGGCCCGCCGCCGTCGCCGTCGATGTAGAGCTCGCGCAGCGGGTTGAACGGGCTCGTCGGATAGGGCGTGGCGAGGTTGTTCACGCCGGGAGCGCCGAGCGACGGAGGCTTGTCGAGCCAGCTCACCGTGGCGGTGACGTTGACGTGCGCCTTGCTGCCGTCGCCGGCGTTCGACAGCGGCAGCGTGGGCTTCTGATCCTTCGCGAGGGGCTTGCAGGTCGGCGCGGGCGTGCCGCCGCCCTGGTCGTCGTCGTTCGAAGTGCAGATTTCGACGGCGGTGTAATCGAACGGGTAGGGGTGCTTGCGCAGGCCGACGAGCGTGCTGCTCGAGCCGGTGTGGTGGAAGGCGTCGGGCGAGAGCTCGGCGCGGTAGCGGCCCGTGCCGTCGGGGTTCATCGTCAGCTCGGCGCGCGACGACATCGGCCGGTCCTCGACGTCGGGATCGTCGCCTTCGTAGGCGTCGAGCGTCACCGGGCCGCTCCCGCCTTGTCCGGCGGCGACCTGCGCGGCGCTCGCGGGGTGCTCGAGGAACAGCGACTTGGCGATGCCGTCGAGATCGACGCTGAGGTGCACGCGGTACAGCGGCGACAGCGTTTTCGACTTGGCGAACGCCGGCACGCCGCTCGCGGGGTAGCTCTCGAACGACACCGAGCCGCCGCTCACCGCGCCCTTGGGGATCACGAGCTTCGCCCCCGACGGCAGCGCCACGACCGTCTCGTCCGGGCCGATCATCTGCGACACGCTCTCGATCGGCTGCAAGACCGTCACGGTGGCGAACGCCGCGAGCGCGTTCGAGCCGCTGCCGACCACCACGAAGCGGAGCGGCCCGGCGGCGTCGCTGGCGATGGTGTACGGCGCGTGGACCAGCGCGGGATCGCCCGGATCGGCGCTCCAGGCCGCGTCGATCGGCTCGCCGCCGACGAGCAACGTGGGGCTGAGCCCGCTCGGCGCGCGCACCACGACATCGACGGAGTCGCCGGGCTTGACGACCTCGCCGTCGAGCGGCGTGAGGAGCTCGAACGCCTGATCCGGGAGCGTTCCGCCGCTGGTGGTGCCGCCGGGACCGCTCGCGGCGTCGTTCGCGGCGTCGCTGCTGCAACCCTGGGCGTGGGCGAGCGCGAGGCCGAGCGAGGCGAACACGATCACCGCCCCCCAGCGGCGCGCGAAGGACGAAAGGACGCTCATCCTCACCAGTCAACACCCTGGCGGCCAAACCGACAAGGCGTCGCTCAGCTCGACAGGCCGATGCCGAGGGCGTCGAGGCAGCGCAAGAGCAGGCTCGGCTCCTCGCCCTGATCGAGGCGCTTGAGCGCCGTCCGCACCTGCGACACCGCCCAGTTGCGGATCGGCTCGGGCGGGTAGGGGAAGGGCAGGTCGCGCACGATCTGCAAGTCCAACAAGGGCGAGCCGCGCCGGAGCGCGAGGTGCGCGAGGATCTTGCCGGCGAGGTGGGTCGTGCCGATCCCGTGGCCGGTGAAGCCGAGGCCGTAGAGCACCGCGCCGCCGAGCGCGCGGCCGAAATAGGGCGTGAAGCGGGTGGTGGCGCAGATCGCCCCGCCCCAGGCGTAGGGGAACTCGAGCTCGGCGAGCGCCGGGAAGTGCGCGGCGAAGCTCTCGCGGAGCTCGCGGTAGTGCCGCTCGGAGTGGTCGCACGCGAGGTCGACGCGGTTCGGCGGGTAGTAGGCGGCGTCGCTCGTGCCCCACAGCACGCGGCCGTCGGCGGTCATGCGGTAGTAGTTGAAGAAGCTGCGCGCGTCGTTGACGCCCTGGCCGCCGCGCCAGCCGATGAGCTCGCGCTCGCTCGGCGACAGCCGCTCGCTCACCAGCACGTAGTCGTAGAGCGGCAGGAAACGGAAACGAGTGAGCGGCAGGAGCGTGTGGGTGTAAGCGCTCGTGCCGAGCACGCAGGTGGGCGCGCGCACCGCGCCCTGTTCCGTGCGAACGCGCACGCCGGCTTCTTCCGGCTCGAGCGCCACCACCGGCGAACGCTCGTGGATGGTCGCGCCGAGGCGGCGTGCCTCGCGCGCCAGCCCGGCGCAAAGCTTCACCGGATCGAGCACGGCGCCGGCGGGGTTGAACAGGCCGCCGTGGTAGAGCTCGCTGTGGATCTCCGCGCGCATGGCGTCGCGACCGAGCAGCCGCCAATCGGTCACGCCGACCGAGCGGGCCTGCTCGATCGACTCCTCCAGGCCTTCGACGTGCGCCGGCGAGAGCGCCGCGGTGAAGATGCCGCCGCGGTGGAGGTCGCAGTCGATGCCGCGCGCGGCGAGGAAGCCGAGCATCTCGTCGACGTTCGCGCGGCCGAGCTTGGCCAGGCGGATGGCCTCGGCCTCGCCGAAGTGGTCCACGGCGAGGGCATGGCTGTGATCGATGGTGTCCGACAAGATCCCGGCGTTGCGCCCCGAGGCGCCGTAGGCGACGCGCTCGCGCTCAATCACCGTGACGCCGAGCGACGGCTCGAGCGTGAGCAGATGGATCGCCGTCCACAGCCCGGTGAACCCGCCGCCGACCACCACCACGTCGGCGCGCTCGGAGCCGGCGAGCGGCGGCCCCGGCTCCTCCGCGTGGGCGTCCAGCCAATAGCAGGCTCGTTCGATCGGCACCGCTTCCATGCGCGAGCCGGACCCATACCATGACGCCGCCGTGGTCGCGCGACGCGCGGGCCCCACGGAACACGGAACCAGCTCCGGAGGACGATTCATCCTCCCGCGTTGGTTCGCTATTTTCACCGCCTCACCGCGGCCAAGTGTCGGTTTCTTCGATTTGCGACCCCTCTCGAGTCCGTCATCAGGCAGCCGGATAGCGAACCAGCTCGCGAGGATGACGCATCCAGGCGAGTTGGTTCAGGGAGCGGCGTCGAGGGTCGCGGGCCGGCCGGCAGGATGGGTCCAGCCGGGGCATTCGGCGGGCTCGCGCACGACGGCGGGAAGGGACACGTCGAGGGTTACGCGCCCGCGCACCTCGACTTCGCGCACGACGTCCGACAAGCCCGGGGCGCGCACGCGCAGGTGGTAGGTGCCGGGCGCGGGGAGCAGGCGATCGAAGCGGCCGTCGCGGCAGCGCGAGGTCCAGCGCTCGTGCTCGCGCAGCGCGATCTCGTCGACGATGACCTCGGCTTCGACCGGCGCGCCGCGCGCGTCGAGCACCCGGCCCGCGAGCGTCGGCCCGTCGAGGTAGCGCCGCGCCAGCGCAATCCAGCCGGCGCGGATCGCGCCGAGCAGCGGGAGCAGCCGCTTGGGCGGCACGTGCGAGACGCTCGAGCCTTCGACGAGGAACGCGACCGTGCCGTGCTCGTGCATCAGCCAATCCTGATCGACGCCGTCGACCGGGTAGATGCGGGTCTCGGCGTTGACGTAGCCCTCCGGATGGCGGCCGGCCTTCTGCAACAGGCGCGCGATGTCCCACGCGACGCTCGGCTCCGGGCTCTTTACGTTGGGGATGGTGTAGGGCACGAGGATGCGCGACGTGCCCGTGTGATAGGAAATCGACGCCGCAAAGTGCTCCGCCGTGGCGAGCCGCATCATGGCTTGGGTCTCCGGCTCGGAGCCGGCGGACGGGCCGTGATAGCGGAAAAAGCTCGGATTTTCGCTGCTCCACGGGTGGCGCTGCGTGCCCCAGCGGAATGGGTAATTGCGGTTGAGATCCACCCCGTCGGAGGGGCCGATCTTGCCGTCGCCGTCGTTGTCGCGGCCGTTCTTGCGCCCGAGCTCGCCCTTGCCGGCGACCGCGTAGCCGTCGGGGTTCACCAGCGGAACGGCGACGATCACCAGCTCGTCGAGCAGGCGCGCGCTCGCCGCGTCGCTCGGCTCCAGCAGCTCGGCGATGGCGTCGAGCACGAACGCCGCCGACAGCGGCTCGTTGCCGTGATGCGCCCCGTCGAGCAGGATCGACGGCCGCGCGTGCTCCGCGCTCGCCCCGCGCCCGATCGCCAGCGCGAGGACCGGCCGCCCTCGATGGCTCCGCCCAACCTCGACGAGCGCCGTCCGGTCGGGATAGCGGCAATGCGCCGCCTCGAGAAACCGCCCGATCTCCTCCACCGTCGGCAGCGTCCCGCCCCGAAGCCGCGCGACCGCCTCGGACAAGGGCGAACAAACTCCCTCCCCCGCCTGCGGGTGAGGTTGGGGGAGGGGGGAAGCCGAAGCGAGCGAAGGTGCGGAAGAAGAAGCGGGCGCGGACGAGGGCGCCGCATGCCGCTCCTCGCCGCGGCAACCCGCCAAGGCGAGCGCGACAGCGACCACGGTAGGCGGGACAGGGCTCGAACCTGCGACCCTCGGCTTGTAAGGCCGACGCTCTACCGCTGAGCTACCCGCCTGAATGGGTCGACACGCTAGAGGAGTTTGACTCCGGCGCGAAGCGGGTTCACGAAAAGACGGGGATCATGAGGCTCGGCACGATCGCGATCGGCGCGCTGTGGTTGTCGGGCTGCAGCGATCAGCCGCTGGCAAGCCGGGGCGATCCGAACGCGGTGCCGGCGGCGGCGTGCGTGCCGGCGGGGACCACCTGCCCGGTGGTGTTCCGCTACCCGATCGGCAACGGCGCGGCGCAGGTGACGCTCCACGGCGACTTCGACGGCTGGAAGAGCGGCGTGCCGATGCAGATCGAGGGGACGCGTTTCCGCGCCGAGATCGCCGCCGCCGACGGCACGCGCATCCACTACAAGTTCGAGGTGAACGGGCAGAAGGACTGGCTGCTCGATCCGCAGAACCCCGACAAGGAGAACGACGGCGGCGGCAACGACAACAGCGTCGTCACCGCGCAGTGCCACTACCAGGTCTGCCCGGTGGACAAGCCCGCGCCGGTGGCGGGCGCGTTCGACTGGCGCAGCGCCGTCCTCTACTTCGTGTTCGTCGACCGCTTCTTCGACGGCGACAAGTCGAACGACGCGCCGGTCGGCGGCGTGGAGAAGCCGGCGAACTACCAGGGCGGCGACTGGGCGGGGGTCGTCCAGAAGATCGACGAGGGTTACTTCGACTCGCTCGGCGTCAACGCGCTGTGGCTCACCGTGCCGGCGAACAACCCGAGCGTGTCGGGCATCGGCTACGACGGACGGCAGTACTCGGCGTACCACGGCTACTGGGTGAGCGATCTCGACGCGCCCGAGGAGCACTTCGGCACGCTCGACACCTTGAAACAGCTCGTCGCGCACGCGCACGCGCGCGGCATCAAGGTGCTGTTCGACTACGCGATGAACCACGTTCACGAGACCGCGGCGGTCTACCAGCAGCACCCCGAGTGGTTCTGGCCGCTCTACTACGACGGGCACAAGTGCGTGTGCGGCGACGGCTGCGACTGGAACGACGGCTACCAGCAGAAGCGCTGCTGGTTCACGCCTTACCTGCCCGACTGGAACTTCACCGTGGCGGCGGCGCGCAAGTACAGCGTCGACAACGCCGTGAGCTGGGTGCAGAAGACCGGCGCCGACGGCTTCCGCCTCGACGCGGTCAAGCACATCGAGCTGCAATGGCTGCTCGACCTGCGCGGTCGCGTGGTCAAGGACATCGAGCCGCAGAGCAAGCAGCACTTCTACATGGTCGGCGAGACGTTCGAGTCGGCCAACCGCGACCTGGTGAAGTACTACGTGGGCGACGACCGGCTCGACGGGCAGTTCGACTTCCCGCTGCGCGCGGTGCTGGCCGAGAAGATCCTCCGGCGCACCGGCACGATGCACGACCTCGACGCCTTCCTCGCGACCAACGACCACTACTACCCGGGGGTGATGTCGACGTTCATCGGCAACCACGACATCCTGCGGTCGATCCACGTCGCGGCCGACCAGCCGTGGGACGCGTGGGCCGCCGGCGATCCGTGGGGCGCGCCGCCCGCGCAGCCGGCCGACTCGGCGCCCTACCAGCGGCTCGGGCTCGCGTTCGCGTTCCTGTTCACCACCAAGGGGATCCCGCTCGTCTACTACGGCGACGAGATCGGCCTCGCCGGCGCGGGCGATCCCGACAACCGCCGGATGATGCCGTGGGACGCGAGCAAGCTCGGCGAGGACCAGAAGGCCTTGCGCGCGCTCGTCGGCAAGCTCGGGGCGATCCGCCGCGATCACCCGGCGCTGTGGCGCGGCAACCGCGCGACCCTGAGCGTGACCGACGACACCTACGCCTACGCGATGAGCGACGATCGCGAGATCGTCTACGTCGGCCTGAACCGCGGCGACTTGCCGGGCGCGGTGCAGGGCATGCCGGTCAAGGGCCGCGACCTCGTCACCGGCGCGGCGATGAGCGGGCCGCAGCTCGCCATCCCGCCGCGCAGCGCCGTCGTCGTCGTGCCCGAGTAGCGGTTTCCCCGGGCGCGGGCGCGTGCCATATTCGCGGCGATGGCGGGGAGTTACCGCTTCGAGAGCTTCGTCCTCGACGTGCAGGCGCGCACGCTCGGTCGCGGCGGCGAGCGCGTGGCGATCCAGCCGAAGGTGTTCGACGCGCTGGTGTACCTGATCGAGCGGCGCGAGCGCGTGGTGGGCAAGGACGAGCTCCGCGCCGCGCTGTGGCCGCCGCACATCTCCGACTCGGTGCTGCCGACGTGCCTCAAGGCGCTGCGTCGCGCGCTCGGCGACGACGGCGACAGCCAACGCTTCATCCGCACGGTGCACGGCCGCGGCTACCAGTTCATCGCCGAGCTCGGCACCGCGGAGTCGGCGGAGTCGGCGCCGCTGCCCGCGCCGAGCGAGACGACCCTGACCGCATCGGCCCCGGCGATCGACTTGCCGGCGTTCGTCGGCGGCGAGGAGCACGCGCGCGCGCTCGACGAGGCCCTCGCGGCCGCGCTCGAGGGCCGCGGGCGGATCGTGCTCCTCACCGGCGAAGCGGGGATCGGCAAGAGCCGCATCGCCTGGGAGCTCAGCCGGCGCGCGGGCGCGCGGCACGTGCCGGCGCTGTGGGGCCACGGACAGCGCGGGGAGGGCGCGCCGCCCTTCTGGCCGTGGGTCCAGATCGCCAAGGGAGCCCTGCGCGGGCGCGCGGCGCGCGAGCTGCAGGGAAAGCTCGGGGCGTGGGCGAGCGACCTCGTGGCGATCGCTCCGGGGCTCGGCGACCTCTACCCCGCGCCGCCCAAGCCGGCGACCCGCTCGGGCGAGCAGGCGCGCTTCCGCGTGTTCGACAGCGCCTGCCGCTTCCTCGCCGAGGCCAGCCGCGTGCGCGGCGTGGTGATGGTGATCGACGACCTGCAGTGGTGCGACGCCGATTCGCTCGCGCTGCTCGATTTCTTCGCCGGCGAGATCGGCCGCATGCGCGGGCTGATCGTCGCCTGCCACCGGCCGCTCGCGCCGAGCCGGCCGGCGGCCGCCAAGATCGCCGCGCTGTTCGAGCGCGCCGCGGTGGAGCGCATCGACATCGCCGGGCTGTCGGCCGAGGAGGTCGCCGAGCTCGCCGCCGCCTGCCGCGGCGGG
>JACXTT010007958.1_pt1 | contig 14810 bp, 6 predicted proteins | sample 9270951 | NCBI WGS metagenome assembly JACXTT01 (sample SAMN15532306, study PRJNA645909) | rock metagenome | isolation source: weathered quartz diorite | place: Puerto Rico | collected 2017-06-21
CCGCCAGCACGACCGTCGCGCCCTCCGCCGCCAATGCGGCGGCGATGGCCCGCCCGATGCCGCGACTCCCGCCCGTGACCACGGCGGTCTTGCCGTCCAGATGACCCATGTTCCGCTCCTCCTGCACAAGTTGTCACATGACCGGATGGACCGAGGCCGGGGACTATAGCCTGAGCCGGCCCCCGAGCCCGGGTCGCCCCGGCCCGCCGGGGCGATTTTTTCGCCCCTTGGCGCGGGTCGTTCTTGACCCAGCCCGGACGGCCATGTAATCGTTTTCATCGCCGTAACAAGGGGTGTCTGCCAGAACTCCAGGCCCCTCGAGTTCCTCGCAGTTCATGGACGGTGCGACGGCAGGATGCCGGCGAGGCCCCACACTCGCGCGCGCCGCGACGAACCCGCAGGCCAGCAGCTGCTGAACCTCTCTGGATCCGCGACACGTCTCGCAACGACCTCGGAAAAGGAGGAAGGCCCCAATGAGGCGGATCTCACTCATCAGTCTGGCGCTTCTCACGGTGATGCTGGTGCCGGTCATGGCCGCGGCGTCCACGCCGCCGGTCAACGGCGCCAACATCACGCAACGGGTGTTCAACGACTGCCCGTTCACCACGTTCACGTTCACCAACAATTTCCCGTCGGCGATCACGATGACCGACGACCACCTCGCGTGCAGCGGCTTCGCGAACCTGTACACGTGGACGCTGTCGTCCGACGGCGGGGCGACCGAAGCTGTCTTCAACAACAATGCCGACGTCCGCGTCTCGGCCGACCTGGTGATCGACGGATCGAGCCACGGCGAAGCTGGATTGCGCGTGTCGCCGTGGTGGTCGCACGAGGCCGACGGCAAGTTCAACGTCCGCATTCCGGACGGTGAGATCGCGTGCTTCGGCGGGCGGCTGCCCTTCTACAGCTTCACCGCCAACTACGGGCTGCATTACGCCGCGGGCCAGCCGATCCATCTCGAGATCACCTACAAGCCGCACGGCCTGAACGCCTCGAGCCCGGCCACCATCGAGTACGAGGTGGGCTACCAGGGCAACACCTACAGCAGCGGCGTGCTGGCGTTCGACTCGGGCAATCTGGCCGAGGATCCGCCGCACGGCCTGTGGGGCATCCTCCAGGATGCGCGCGTCGGCGGCTACTTCCAGCCGGGGTTCGTCAACGGCGACTTCAGCGCGAAGCTGACCGGAACGTTCACAAACATCCACTACGTCATCTGCCCGGTCGAGCCCGATCCCGACCACGACGTCGTGAACCTGCGCGTGTTCAACGACTGCCCCTTCACCTCGATCAACGTCACCAACAACTATCCCTCGCACGTCCAGATCTCCGACGGCCCGACGGTGTGCACCGGCTTCGCCAACATGCACACCTGGTCGGTGTCGGATGACGGCAACGTCGAGCACGCGATCGAGAACGACGACGACTTCAGCATCGCCTGCGACTTCTCGCTGACGGGTCCGGGCGAAGGCGGGCTGCGCGTGTCGCCATGGTGGTCGCACGAAGCCGACGGCCTCTTCAATCTGCGTAGCACCGACGGTGAGATCGCCTGCTTCGGGGGTCGCCTGCCGTTCTATTCGTTCTCGGCCCAGAGCGGCGTGCGCTATACGCCGGGTCAGGTGGCGCACCTCGAGATCATCTACAAGCACAACGGCCTGAGCCAGGCCAGCCCGGGCACGATCGAGTACAAGCTCGGTCTGGGCGGCAACAACTACGACAGCGGCCCGCTCAACTTCGATCAGGCCAACACTTCCGAGGATCCGCCGCACGGCCTGTGGGGCATCCTCAACGACGCGCGCGCCGGTGGACACATGAAGGCGTTCATGTTCACCAGCGACAAGACGGCGACGGTGGTCGGCACCTTCGACAACATCGTCTTCAAGTCGGGCGCCGGCATGGCGGTCAAGATCACGCCTTCGGCGTTCAACGCCACCTCGAACGGCAACTCGGTCGGAGCCGTTCTGCAGCCTGCGGCTCCCTACGCGGCGGCCGACATCGACGTGAGCTCGCTGCGGCTGAACGGGCAGGTCGGCCCGAGCGCGGCCATCCTCGGTGACGCGAACGGCGACGGTGTCCCCGACCTGACGGTGAAGTTCGACCGCGCTCCGGCCAACGACGCGATCAGCGCCGCGGGTGGAAGCGGAACGGTCACCGGCGACGTGAATGGCGTGTGCTTCACCGGCTCCGACAACGTCAAGCTCGTGACGGTGAAGCATCCGGCGAGCGGGGTCTCGGTCGCTCCCGGGTCGACGGTCGGCGTGGACTGGGATACGCCCGCGGGAATCACGGTCAATTCGGCCGACGTGTACTCGTCCCTCGACGGCGGCAACACCTGGAACGCGGAGGCCCAGGGCATCGCGAACTCGGGCCACTACAACTGGCACGTCGGTCAGAGCACTTCCTCGAACGCTCGTGTGGCGGTGGTGCTCAACGCCGGCTCGCAGTCGGCGTCTGGATTGAGCGGCGTCTTCACGATCGCGTCGCCGGTCGGCGTGGGCGATCCCGAGGCGGTGGCGTTCGCGCTCAAGGGCGTGTCGCCCAATCCGTCGCAGGGCCCGCTCGGCGTCAGCTTCAGCCTGCCGGATTCCAAGCGCACGACGCTGTCGGTGTTCGACGTCAGCGGCCGTCGCGTCGCGATGCGTGAGGTCGGAGGCCTGGGCGCCGGACGGCACACGGTGTCGATCGGGAACCGCCTCGCGGCCGGCATGTACATGATTCGCCTGGATCGAGTGGGGGCGAGCCTCACGACTCGCGCCGCGGTGATCCAGTAGTCGTAGGAGCAAGGAGAACGGGGCGATCACCCAGCTGGACCGGGGGGTCGCCCCACCTGCTGTCGCTGCAACCGCGGACGAGGCCGACGAGGGAGCGAAGATGAGAGCACGCGCACTGATCATGGGACTGCTGGTGATGGGGGTCGCGTCCGCCCCACCAGCCTTTGCGCAGCTCGCGCGCACGGACGCGATCTGGGCCCGCCAGGCCCCGGCCGGATCGATCACGCTGGACGGCAACCTCAACGAGCCGGTGTGGGCCCAGGCCGAGAGCTGGAAGGTGCGCTACCGGGTGGACGCCTTCAACAATCCACAACCGGGAGCCATGGGCATTCCGGGCAGCGGCTGGAAGGACGAGGGCGGCATCAATCCGCCCAACCAGCCCACCAACGACAGCACCAACGCCACGCTCAAGTTCCTGGTGATCGGGAACAAGCTCTACCTGGGCGCCATCGTGCCCGACAAGTCGATCGGCGGCGGGGGCGGGTTCAATTACTTCGACGGCTTCCTGATGGGGCTCAAGGACCACGCCGATCCCAGCTTCCCCAAGCCGATCAACGAGTACCTCTATTCGTGGTGGTATCCGCGCGACGGCATGACCGTGTGCCCCTGCGCCCAGGCGATCGACTCCTCGGTCGGCCAGGTGCCGCTGTTCAAGGGCCGCTGGGCCCCCGATCCGGTGTGCGACTGCACCACCGGCCTGGTGGTGCCGCGCACCGCGACCCAGGTCGCCAACTGGGACGCGCGCGTGGTCGTCAACGGCACCACCAACAACGACAACAATGGGACCGACAACGGTTACACGGTCGAGATGGTGTTCGATCTGGGCGCGATGGGCTACGACGTGACGACGGTCAACGGCGACGTGGTGGAGTGGAACATCTCGATCTACGACACCGACAACTGGTGGAAGACGCCGCTCGGGTTCGACCTCTCGCGCAACCGGACCTGGTGGCAGAACCCGTGGGGGCGTGACGCCTTCAACGACGAGGTGCGGATCTACTCCAAACCGAGCGTGACCACCAGCTCGGGGGCGCTGCCGGCGATCGACCCCGACTTCAGGATGCCGACCACCGGCTCGCCCGCGCCGGTCATCGACGGCAACTTGAACGACGCGGTGTGGGCGTCGGCGCCGAGCATCCAGATCCAGAACGGGAACGCCGCGCTGCGCGCCGGCTACGCCGGGCTCGGCAAGTTCCGCTCCGGCGAGTTCCAGCCGCGGCTCTCGATCAACGATCCCGCGCCCGCGCCGCTGCCCTTCATCGCGGACCCCGGGCTGGTCACGGTCAAGTACTTCTGGAAGGGCGACTTCCTCTACATGGCCTTCGACGTGAACGACAAACGGGTCGAGAGCAACCAGTTCGAGGACATGTGGGACGGCTTCAGCGTGAACATCTACAACCGCGCCGAGGAGGATATGCAGGACCACAACCTCAACGGTAAGCGGCTGGCGTTCATCGTGGGCCAGAACGGCGGGGCGGTGCCAGAAATGGACCTGACGGCGCTCGTCAATTCCGGCCAGGCCCAGGTAGCGCTCCAGCTCAAGCCCGGCACCACCGTCGACTCGACCGGCACCACGCCGGACGATACCGGCTACACCGCCGAGCTCAAGGTCGACCTCAAGGGCCTCGGCTATCCGCCCGGCCTCGGCGACCACACGCTGTTCTTCGGCGTCGACTATCACGATCACGACCGCTACAGCAATCCGCTCAGCGACAGCTACTCGACCCGCACCTGGTTCTGGATGGAGCGCGAGGAGACCTGTTGTCCGGCGTGGACGCTGCTCGACGGCACCTACGTGATCGGCTCCGCCACGGGCGTGGGCAACGATCTCGCCAGCGCCGGGTACGAAGCGCTCGGCAACACCCCCAATCCGTTCCATCTCACCACCAATCTCGAGTTCCGGCTCGCCCGCGAGTCCGAGGTCGAGCTGGCGGTGTTCGACGTGAACGGTCGCCTGATCAGCTCGCGCGAGCTGGGGCGCTTCGCGGCGGGGCAGCAGCAGACCCTGGTGCAGTTGCCGTCGGGCAAGACCGGGGTGTACCTCTATCGGCTCAAGGCGAAGGATCCGGCCACAGGGACCGTGGTGGCGACCCTCAACGGGAAGATGATGCATCTCCGGTAGATCTCTCTTTTCGTCGTGGAGCAGCTCGAGCGGGGTGGGCCGACACGGACCCGCCCCGCTCGGTCGAAGGTGGACGCTGCGCGGCGAGCGGTGCGTGTGGAGTCGTGAGCTTCATGACAGGCAGTCGATTCGGAACCGCCGCCGGAGCCCTGCTGGGCGCCCTCGCCTTCCTCGGCGGCCCGGCCCACGCCGGAACCACGGGGCGCCTCAGCGGGCGAGTGCTCGATCCCGCGAAGCAGCCCCTGGTGGGAGCCAACGTCGCGATCCCCGCGGCGCGCACCGGCGCGATCACGGATGCCGATGGCCACTACGTGATCCTCAACGTGCCGGCCGGCACCTACGACGTGCGCGTCAGCCTGATCGGCTACCAGGCGGTGCTCACCCAGCAGGTGGTGGTCAACGCCGACAACACGACGGTCCTCGACGTCACCCTCAAGTCGACCCCGGTGCCGATCCAGGAAGTGGTGGTGAACGCGCAGCGCCCCGTCGTGGACGTCAACCAGACCAGCCAGCTCGCCACCGTGTCGCGCAAGGAGCTGACCAAGCTGCCGGTGCAGGAGCTGCAGGACGTCGTCAACCTCCAGGCCGGCGTCGTGGACGGGCACTTCCGCGGCGGGCGGACCGGCGAGGTGCAGTACCAGGTCGACGGCGTCACCGTGAACAACCCCTTCAACAACACGTCGAGCCTCAAGCTCGACCGCTCGTTGCTCGAGGAGGTGCAGGTCATCAGCGGCACCTTCGGCGCCGAGTACGGCCAGGCGATGAGCGGCGTGGTGAACGCGGTGCTGCGCAGCGGGGGGGAGAAATTCCAGTGGGACGCCGAGGCATTCAGCGGCGGCTACTACTTCACGGACGGGGGCACGCTTTCGTTCAGATCGATCGAGGGGCTGCAGACCTTGCCCGGCCATCGCCTGGTCCCGTTCGAGGCACGGCCGGCCGATCTGCAGAACTATCAGATCACCGCCAGCGGCCCGATCGGGTTGCCGCAGACCAACTATCTGATCACCGGCCGCTACTACACCTCCAACGACTGGGTGCGGGGCACGCGGCGCTTCCTGCCGACGGACACGTCGAACTTCGAGAGCAAGGAGTTCGTCGGGCACGCTCGACGATATCGTGTGCCACTCCTCGAGGGGAGGGTGTTCGGAGACGAGACGGTCCCGCTCGGATTCGCGCGCGAGCTGTCCGGGGTGGTGAAGCTCACCAACCACACCTTCAAGAACACGGACTTCGGCTACCAGGCGATCTGGAACGTGCTGCACGACCGCCGCGCCAACGACGCGTTCCGCCTCGATCCGGACGGGCAATCGCAGCAGCACACCTTCTCGATCGTGCATGGCCTCGACTTCACCCACACGCTGGGGAAGGCGTCGTTCTACAACCTCAACGTCCGCGAGAACTTCTTCAGGTATCGCGACATGGCCTACGACTCCCTGTCCGACCCGCGCTACGCCGCCGCCGGCGCGCCCAAAGGCGACGCCGATTACGAGCTGGGCGCCTACGTGCAGGGCGTGGACTTCACCCGCTTCACCCAGAAGACCGACGCGCTGGTCGCCAAGGGCACCTACGAGAGCCAGCTCAACCGCGAGCACCACATCAAGGTCGGCGGCGAGTTCTCCTACACGCTGCTCCAGTTCGGCAATCCCGGCTATCTCGTCTACACCAACGTGCCTGGGACGAACCAACAGGTGCTCGTGCGCTACCAGGACCAGCCGCCCAACTACCCGGCCGTGAGCGAGTACCGGCCGGTGACGTCATCGGCCTTCGCCCAGGACGACGTCGAGTGGAACAACCTGCGGCTGCGCGGCGGGCTGCGCTTCGACTTCTTCGACGCGCGCTCGTCGCTGCCCAGCGATCTCGCCAATCCCGCCAACTCGATCAGCGACGCGCCGCAGTCGGTGCCGAAGGCGGCCAGCGCCAAGGTCTCGTTCTCGCCGCGGCTCGGCGTGTCGTATCCGGTCACCCGCGACGCGGCGCTCTACTTCGCCTACGGCCACTTCTCACAGATGCCGGCGCTCGGCACCATGTTCGACAACGCCAACTATCAGAAGTTGGCCGGGCTCCAGGCCGATCCCGAGGCCGAGGCCAAGGTGGGCGTGATCGGCAATCCCGACGTCAAGCCGGAGCGCACAGTGCAGTATCAGTTCGGCTACAAGCAGGCGGTCACCGAGTGGCTGGGTGTCGACGTGAGCGCCTTCTACAAGGACATCCGCGACCTGCTCGGCGTCGAGTTCGTCTCCACCTACAACGGCGCCGAATACGAGCGCCTCACCAACGTCGACTTCGGCAACGTGATCGGATTCACGCTCTCGCTCGACCAGCGCAAGCTCGGCTGGGTGACCAGCACGGTCGACTACACTTGGCAGCTCGCGCAGGGCAACTCGAGCGATCCGCGCGAGACCGCGACCCGCGCCCAGGCCGGCGAGGATCCGCGCCCGCGCCTGGTGCCGCTCAACTGGGACCAGCGCCACACCCTCAACCTGACGGTCGACGTGGCCTGGCCGCACCAGCTCAGCACCAGCGCGGTGCTCAAGGTGGCGAGCGGCCAGCCCTACACCCCCGTCCTCAGCGCTGGCTTCGCCGGCGGGATCGAGACCAACTCGGGACGCAAGCCGTCGGGGCTGGTGCTCGACGTGCGCGGCGAGCGCCCGGTCGATCTCGGTCAGATCGGGCTCACCGCGTTCGCGCGGGTGTTCAACGTCTTCGACACCCGCTTCTTCAACGGACCGGTGTTCAACAGCTCGGGCAGCCCCTACTATTCACGTTATCCGGCCGCGGACCTTCCCACCTTGGTCAACCCCACCCGCTTCTATCCGCCGCGCCGGATCGAGGTGGGCGTCACGTTGAACGGCCATGCCAGCCACTGAGCGCGCGGCGCCGCGGATCCGCGCGCGGAGCTGGGCCGTGGTCGTGGCCGCCGCTGTGTCCGGGGCGCTGCTGGCGCGGGGCGCGGCGGCGCAACCGCTGCCGGTGACGCCGCCCAATCAGCGCGGAGACTCGCAGTACGAGCGGGCCGGCACCCACGACGCGGCCAACATCCGCACCGTGTTCTGGAACTTCGGCATGGTCGGCGACTATCCGCCCGACCCCGGCAACGTCGACCTCACCACCTTCCACTCGGTCGAGGTGCCGAAGGGCACCGGCATGGACTACAGCGACGGCATCACGCCGTTCGTGCTAGCCAAGGTGCGGACGTGGTCCGGAGACTCCACCTACATCATGGAGACGGGGTATCGCGAGCGGCAGGCGCTGAGCCCGTTCCACGACCGCATCATGCGCTTCGAGCCGCGCCCCGGATACTTCCAGGCCGACCCGACCATCAACAAGGGCCGCTCGCCCGCGATCAGCCACGATCCGCGTACGTGGCCACCGTATTGGCCCGACAAGGCGAACGACCCGGACGATCCGGGCTGGCCGGGCTCCTGGGACGGCTACTTCGGCAAGCGCGCGGCGGCCGACCAGGAGAGCTTCACGGTCATGGACGACGACTACTACGACGCCTTCGCCTTCACGCCCGACTACCGTGACTCGTCCCGGCACGGCCTGGGGCTCAAGGTGCAGGTGCGCGGCTTCCAGTGGGCGAATCCGCAGGCCGCCAACGTGATCTTCTGGCACTACGAGATCACCAACGAGAGCACCACCGACTACGACGACAACATCGTCTTCGGCCTCTACATGGACGCCGGCGTCGGCGGCTCGGCGCTGTCCTGCGACGGCATCTACGAGTCCGACGACGACAACGCCTTCTTCGACCGATCGCTCGGGCTCAACCTGGTCTACACCTGGGATCGCTACGGCCACGGGGTCGATCTCATCAGCAACTGTGACAAGACCGGCTATCTCGGCTACGCCTACCTCGAGACCCCGGGCAACGACAGCAACGGCATCGACGACGACAACGACGGCATCACGGACGAGAAGCGCGACGGCGGGCCGGGGATCGAGATCGTGGGCCAGGCCGCGATCTTCCAGTACTGGGCGGCGCACTACGACACCACCAAGTTCACCGCGTTCTACGGGCCGCTGGTGAATCGCCCCGCCTATCGCGTGGGGGTGTGGTGGACCGGCGACGAAGACATGGACTGGCGCGCCGACTTCGACGACGTCGGCGCCGACGGCGTGCCCAACACGCACGACACCGGCGAGGGCGACGGGATCCCGACCGAGGGCGAGCCCAACTTCGACCGCACCGACCTCGACGAGTCGGATCAGATCGGCCTCACCGGCTTCAAGATGAACCGCATTCGCGCCGGGGCCGGCAATCCCGACCCCACCACCGACAACGTCCTGTTCTATACCGACGATCAGAACTGGCCGGCGCGCCTCTACGCCCAGTTCACCAACCCCAATCAGCCGGCGCGCTTCGACACCGCGGTCGCCGCCAACTACAACATCGGGTTCCTGTTCGCCTCCGGGCCCTTCAGCCTGAGAGCCGGCAAGACCGAGCGCTTCAGCTTGGCGCTCGCCTATGGCGCCGATCTCACCGAGCTGCGCGACCAGGTGCACACCGTTCAGCTGATCTACAACGCCAACTATCAATTCGCGGTGCCGCCGCCCCCGCCTACGGTCACGGCCGAGAGCGGCGACGGCTACGTGCGGCTGTCGTGGACCGACAACTCCGAGCGCGCCTACGACCCGGTCACCAACGAATTCGACTTCGAGGGCTATCGCATCTACCGCTCCACCGATCCCAACTTCCTCGACGCCAAGACGATCACCGACGGCCGCGGCAACGGGCCGATCGGGAACGGCAAACCGATCAAGCAGTTCGATCTCGACGACGACAAGCGCGGCTTCAGCAAGAAGACCATCAACGGCGTGGCCTATTGGCTGGGCGACAACACCGGCATCACCCACACCTGGACCGACAGCACCGTCACCAACGGCCAGCAGTACTACTACGCGGTCTGCGCCTACGACTTCGGACGCGCCTCCGACGTCGACTCGCTCGCCATCTACCCTTCGGAGAACTCGATCCCGGTCTCGCGCACAGCCCGCGGCGGCTTGATCCTGCCCATCAACGCGGTCGCGGTGCGGCCCAATCCGCGCGTGCCGGGCTTCGCCCGCGCCACCGCCACCAACGGCATCCACGTGGCCGGCACCGGGACGGGCGCGGTGGACGTCGCGGTCGCCAACTCGGATTCGGTGCGCGGCGGCCACACCTACGCGCTCAGCTTCACCACCGACAACCCGGACAGCTTCCGCGCCACCGACTACACGCTGCGTGACAGCACCCAGCACCGCACCGTGTTCGAGACCGGCAGCGACTTCCAGGCCAAGGGCGTGGGCGCGGTCGGCGACGGCGTGCTACCGCTGGTCTTCGGCCATCCCAGCGTGACGCTCGATGCGGCCAACACGGGGTGGACCCGGACTTCGGCCACGACGATGCGGATTCACCCCACGTATCAGTTCTCGCTCTCGCCCAACGAGAAGCGTCCCGGCTATCCCGACGACATCCGGATCGAATTCTCCGACACCGTCCAGGACACCAGCGTGGCCATTCCCAACAGCTCGCTCAGCACGCGCACGCCGGCCAAGTTCCGCATCATCGCCGAGACGCCGCAGGGCGACCGGCCGCTCCACTTCGGGTTCCGCGACGTCAACGGCGATCAGACGCTGAGCAGCAAGCAGGATCGGCTGACGATCGTGACCTACTCCAACAGCGACACCACTTTCGCCAGCGCCACGTGGGCCTTCACGATCGACACGCTCGGCTCCCTGCCCACGACCGGGGACGTCTACCGCATCCACCTGATCCGGCCGCTCAACACCACCGACCTCTTCACCTTCTCCACCACCGGCGCCAAGGTGGGGCGGGCCTCGGCCGGCGGGGGCTTCGCCGAGCCGCCCTACGTCGTGCCCAATCCCTACGTCGGGTCGGCCAGCTTCGAGCCGGCGCGGTTCGCGGTGTCGGGCCGCGGCGAGCGGCGCATCGAGTTCCGTGCCATCCCGATCAACAGCACGATCCGCATCTACACCGTGCGCGGCGACCTAGTGCAGACGCTCAAGCAGGACGGCTCGACCAACGGCTTCGTGGCCTGGAACCTGCGCACCAAGGACAACCTCGACTTGGCGCCCGGCCTGTACCTGTTCCACGTCGATGCCCCGGGGGTGGGCACGGCCAAGGGCAAGTTCGCGGTGCTCAAATGAACGCGACCGCAAGGCAACGCATGCGATCGATCGCGACTCTGGTCGCGGCCTTGGCGTGGGCGGCGCCAGCGCTGGCGCAGACCAAGACCGGCACCACCATGGGCGCGTTCCTCGAGATCGAACCCAGCGCGCGCGTGGCCGGCATGGGCAACGCCGGCGTGGCGACGTCGGGCGAACTCGACGCGATCTACTACAACCCGGCCGCGATCGCGGACGTCGACCACTACGAGGCGACCTTCACGCACAGTGCCTGGCTCGACGACATTCGCTACGACTACGTCGCGGCGTCGCTGCCGGTCGGGAAGTGGGGCAGCGCCTTTGCCGCGGTGACCTCGCTCAACTCGGGCGAGATGGACGTGCGCACCGTGGACCAGCCGCTCGGCACCGGTGAGCGCTTCACCGTCTCGGACGTCGGCATCGCGCTCGGCTACGGGCGCCAGATCACCGATCGCTTCGCCGCCGCCGGGCAGGTGACCTACGCGCAGGAGTCGATCTGGCACAGCACCGCCGCCACCGTCACGGTGTCGGTCGGCACCACCTACCGCGTCTCCGACAACGGGCTCCACATCGGGGCCAGCCTCTCCAACTTCGGCACCCAGACCGGGTACAGCGGGCGCGACCTGCGCATCACCTACGACCAGGACCCGTCGCGCAACGGCGACAACGGCACGCTGCCGGGCGAGGTCGTGACCGGCGACTTCCCGGTGCCGGTGTTGTTCCGGCTCGGAGTCGGCGCGCCGTTCCAGCTCAGCCCCAACGCGCGGTTGGTGCTCGAGGCCGACGCGTTCCATCCCAACGACAATTCCGAGAGTATGAGCTTCGGTAGCGAGCTGATGCTGAACCGACAGCTCGCGGTGCGGGCCGGATATCAGAACGCGTTCCAGACCGACTCCGAGGAAGGACTGACGGCGGGCGCGGGCTTCATGAGTCACTATCAGAACATTCAATATCACATCGACTACGCGTGGGCGGATCACGGCCGGCTTGGCAACGTGTCGCGGCTCACGCTGGGATTCGGCTTCTGACGGAACGAAGGAAGGACGAGATCATGCGCAGACTTCTCGTGACGACTTTGGCGGCGCTGACGCTGGCCGGCCCGGCGCTGGCGTCGACGCCCGCCGACCAGGTGCTCGACAACGTTCAGCAGGCGGCCTTCAACTACATGTGGAACGAAGCCAACTCCTCGACCGGGCTGATCCGCGATCGCAACCAATCGGGCTCACCGAGCAGCATCGCCGCGGTGGGGTTCGGGCTGAGCGCGATCTGCGTCGGCATCGACCACGGCTGGGTCACCCGGGCGCAGGGGGCGACGCGCGTGTACAACACGCTCAACACCTTCTGGACCCAGCCCCAGGGTCCGGCGCCGAGCGGCACCATCGGCTACAAGGGCTTCTTCTACCACTTCCTCGATCTCGGCACCGCGGTGCGCATGCCGGGCTGGAACCCCGAGCTGTCCGACATCGACACCGCGCTGTTGCTGGCCGGAGTGCTCGACTGCGAGCAGTACTTCAACACGGGTGATCCCACCGAAGTCTCGATCCGGTCGCTGGCCGACCAGATCTATCGCCGGGTCGACTGGACGTTCTTCCAGAACACGACTCAGAACGGGCTGATGCATCAATGGCTGCCGGACGCAGTGGGCGGCCCCGGCACATTCGACACCGGTGTGTGGACCGGCTACAACGAAATGATGATCATGTACATCCTCGCAATGGGCTCGCCGACCCATTCAGTCCCGGCTGCCGATTGGAGCACCTACACCAGCACGTACAACTGGACGCTTCCAACGGGCGGTTATGGCGGAGTGCAGTATCTCGTCTTTCCGCCACTCTACGGCCACCAGTACTCGCACTGCTGGATCAACTTCAAGAACAAGCGTGATCCTTTCATGAACACGAAGGGGAGCGACTACTTCACGAATTCCCGTCGCGCCGTGATCGCCCAGCAGGCCTATTGCATCGCCAACCCCGGGATCAAGCCTCCTGGGGCGCCGACCCAGCCTGATGCGGCGGGCTATTCATCCATTCTTTGGGGCCTCACCGCCGGTGACGGGCCGACGGGCTACACAGCCCGCGGAGCACCCGGCCCCGGCTTCGGCTTCACGGACGATGGCACGATTGCACCGACCGCGGTCGTGGCCTCGCTGCCGTTCGCGCCCGAGATCTGCGTGCCTACGATAGTGAACATGTACGACAACTATCCGCTGCTCTGGGGCACGTACGGATTCCGCGATGGCTTCAACCTCGGTCGCAGTCCCGACTGGTACGACAACGACTTCCTCGGCATCGACCAGGGGCCGATGGTGTTGATGATCGAGAACTATCGCAACGCCTCGATCTGGCTGCGCTTCATGCAGAACCCCTACGTGATCGCCGGCATGAACGCGGCCGGCTTCGTCAACACCGTGGGCGTGACCGAGCCTCCGGCCGCGGTCTCGAAGCTCGAGCTGCGCGCCGGCCCCAATCCCTTCTCGAATCGGGCCTCGATCACCTATCGCCTCCCGGATTCGGGCCGGGTGCGGCTCACTGTTCACGACGTGGCTGGGCGCGAGGTCGCGCACCTGGTCGACGAGTGGCAGGCGGCGGGCGAACACGTGGCGCACTTCGACGCCGGCAATCTGCCCAACGGCGTCTACTGGTATCGCCTGGCGACGCCAGGCGCGGGCGTGGTGCAAGGCCGCGGCGTGCTGATGCGCTGAGGCTCGTGAGCGAGGAGCGAACGGAGCGAGATGCCGACGATTCGTGACGTCGCGCGCGCGTCGCGCGTGTCGGTGGCGACGGTGTCGCGGGTGATGAACGATCACCCGCGGGTCCGCCAGGCCACGCGCGAGCGGGTGGTCGCGATCGCCAACCGCCTGGGCTACTGGCCCAACGGGACCGCGCGCAGCCTGATCACCAGCCGCACGCACGCGCTCGGCGTCCTGCTGCCCGACCTGCACGGCGAGTTCTTCTCCGAGGTGATCCGCGGCATCGACCTGGCGGCGCGGCGGCGGCGCCTGCACCTGGTGGTGTCGAGCTTCAGCGCCAGCGCCGAGGATCTGACCTCGGCGTTGCGCGCGGTGCGCGGCCGGATCGACGGCCTGATCGTGATGACGCCCGACGTCGACGCCTCGGAGGCGCTGCGCCAAGGCGCCGGCGCCATCCGCACCGTCCTGCTCAACCCCGAGGTCCAAGTGACCGGATGCGACAGCCTCTCGGTCGACAACGTCGAAGGCGCGCGCGCCATGGTTCGCCACCTGATCTCGCTCGGCCACCGGCGCATCGCCACCGTGACCGGGCCCAAGGGCAACATCGACGCGCACCAGCGCCTCGAGGGCTATCGCGCCGCGCTGCGTGACGCGAAGATCGAGGCCCAGCCCGGGCTCGAGCTGCGCGGCGACTTCACCGAGCGCTCGGGTTACGAGTCGGGCACGCAGCTGCTCGAGCGCCGGCCGCGGCCGACCGCGGTGTTCGTGGCCAACGATCACATGGCGGTCGGCGTCCTCGGCGCGCTCCAGGACGCGCGCCTCAAGGTTCCCGGGGACATCGCGGTGGCGGCCTTCGACGACATCCCGATGGCGCGCTACCTGACGCCGCCCTTGACCACGGTCCACGTCGACATGCTGGCCATGGGGCAGCGCGCGGTGGAACTGCTGACCGCGCCGCGCGCCGAGCAGGCCGCGCGCCACGAGATGCTGCCGACCACGCTGGTGGTGCGCGCCTCGTGCGGCTCGGCCCCGCCCAGCAAGGCGGCGTCGCGCACGCGCTGGGAGCGCCGCCACGCCGTCCCGG
>JACXTT010007959.1_pt1 | contig 14809 bp, 14 predicted proteins | sample 9270951 | NCBI WGS metagenome assembly JACXTT01 (sample SAMN15532306, study PRJNA645909) | rock metagenome | isolation source: weathered quartz diorite | place: Puerto Rico | collected 2017-06-21
CCGCGGCCGCCACGGCGCTGGCGCGCCTCGCCGTCCCCGTGCCGGCGCATCGCGCGCGCCGACTCACGCCCGAGCTGGCGCAGAGCGCGGAGGTCATCTACTGCATGACCGCGCGGCATCGCGACGACGTAGTCGCCGCCATCCCCATCGCCGCGGAGAAGACGCGCTGCCTCGATCCGGTGGGCGACATCGACGATCCGATCGGCAAGCCGGTCGACGCCTACGTCGGCTGCGCGGCGCGGCTGCAGCAACTGATCCGCGAGCGCTTCGACGAGCTCGGGGTCGTGGCGTGAGCGGAGTGCGGGCGTCCGGCCCGCTCTCGCCGGGCGTCCCGCCCGGCGATGCAACGTCCGAATGCGGTCGGGGGGGACGCCCGACCGGCGCGGGCGGGACGCCCGCACTCCGCTTCCACTGGAGCCTCTCCGCGGTGGGCGAGAAGCTGCGCGCGGCGCAGTCGCGCGCCTCGCAGTCCGCGCTGCCGCACTTCGGCGCGCTGGCACGCTTCTGCCGGCAGGCGGAGGCGGCGGGGATCGACTCGCTGCTCATGGCCTTCGGCTTTCATCGGCCCGATCCGATGATCCTGGCCACCGCGCTCGGCGTGGAGACGACGCGCATCCGCTTCATGGTCGCGGCGCGCTCGGGACTGATGTCGCCGGTCGCCTTCGTGCAGCAGGTCAACACCCTCTCCGCGCTCATCGGCGGACGCGTGTCGCTCAACGTCGTCGCCGGCCATACGCCCGGCGAACAACGCGGCTACGGAGACTTTCTCTCGCATGATGAACGTTACGCGCGCACGCGTGAGTTCCTCGCCCTCTGCCGCGCACTGTGGCGCGGTGAAAGCGTGAGCTTCGACGGCCGGCATTACCGCGTGGAGAACGCGCGGGTGAACGTGCCCTTTGTTTCGCCTGACCGCGCCGCGCCGGAAATCTTCATCGGCGGCAACTCCGATGCGGCGACGGCGCTCGCGCTCGAGCATGGCGACTGCCTCTGGCGCGTGCCGGAGCCGCCCGCTTCATTGCGCGAAAAAATCGCGCCGCTCATCGACGCCGGAAAAGAGGCTGGGCTGCTGATGTCGCTCATCGCCCGGCCGACGCGCGGGGAGGCGCTCGCCGCCGCGCGCGATCTCCTGGCCGAGGCCGCCGGACGCGCGCATCGCACGCACGAGGAGTTCGCCCGCCGCAGCGATTCCGAGGCCTTCACCTCGGCCTATCGCCTGGCGGAGAATGCGCCGGCGTGGCTGACGCCCACGCTCTGGACCGGCCTCGTTCCCTACCTCGGCGCGCCGTCGATGGCCCTGGTCGGCTCGTTCGACGACGTGGCCGCGGCGATCCTCGACCTCCGCGACGCCGGTATCTCGCAGTTCCTCTTCCTCGGCTGGCCGGACGAGGAAGAGCTGGCGCTCTTCGCCTCCGAGGTCTTGCCGCGCGTGGAGGACAGACAATCGTGTCTGTCCAAGGAGAGCGACAGACAGGTTTGTCTGTCGTCCATCAAGACGTGATCGTCTCCGAGAAGACAGGCCAGTTCGCCTACTTCGACACGCAGCTCGACGCGCCGCGATGGCGCGGCGCGCGCGTGCTCGACTTCGGCGGCAACCGCGGCAACTTCCTCGCGGACTCCGCCGGCGAAGTGCGCCAGGAGGACTACTGGTGCCTCGACGTCTCGCGCCAGGCGCTGAGCGACGGCGCGCTGTGTTTTCCGCACGCGCATTGGGTGCATTACGACCGGTACCAGGAGCGCTACAACCCGCGCGGCGTCCCCCGCCTCCCGCTGCCCGATCTCGGCCGGCGATTCGATTTCATCCTGGCCTACTCGGTCTTCACCCTGCTGGCGGAGGATGAGTTGCGCGAGCTCGCGCCGGCGCTGCGGCGGATGCTCGCGCCGAACGGCGTCCTCGCGTTCACCTTCATCGATCCGGAGTACCGGCAGTTGCGCAACGGGCGGGTGATGTCGAACCTCGAATGGCGCGCGGAGGTGGGCGGTCTTCGCACTGCGGAAGCAGAGCCGCCGTTCTTGGACACGTACTTCCTCTCCGCCGAGCGCGTCAAGCGCATCTTCCCCGGCGCGGAGATCCGCGAGCCGGCGGCGGGCATCCGGCATCACTGCTGCCTTCTCGGACCGGAGCGGAACTTCAGCGTGGTGGCCAAGGCGAAGCGGTCGGACATCGCGCGCGATCCGTTCCCGCATCTGGTGATCGAGGACGCCCTCGATGCCGACCTCTATCGTGACCTCGCCGCCGCGTTCCCCGACGGTGACCTCCTGCTTAACGGACGAACGGTCGAGAGCAACAAATACGCGCATTACCACGCCAATCAGATCCTGGATGACCCGCGGATCGCACCGCTCTGGCGGCGATTCGTCGCCTATCACACCTCCGCCGCCTTCTATGCCGAGGTCCTCGCGCTGTTCGGCGATGCCATCCGCGAGACGCATCCGTCGCTGCGGATTCCAGTGGAGACCAGCGTGCGATTCGCCGAGGAGCCGCGCGAGATCATGCTCGAATGCCAGTTCGCCTGGTGCGAGCCGGCGTCGAGCGTCTCCAGCTCCGCGCCGTGCCATCTCGACCGCGAGGTGTCGCTCTTCGCGGGCCTGCTCTACTTTCGAAAAGAAGGCGACCACTCGCAGGGCGGCGATCTCGAGCTATACCGCTTCCGCGGCGACGAGCGCGCGTGGGATGAGCACTCGCGCGTGCCGCCGGAGCTGGTGGAGCGCATGACGACGATTCCCTACCGCGCGAACACGCTGGCCTTCTTCATCAACTCCGCGCGGTCGCTGCACGGCGTCTCGCCGCGCTCGGTCACTCCCTGGCCGCGGCTGCACGTCAACTTCGTCGGCGAGCTGCGGCAGAAGGTGTTCGAGCGATGATCAACATCGGCCGCGACTTCGCCGTCATCGTCTGCGCCGGGCCGTCGCTCGACGCGCTCCCGCCGCGCACGTGGGAGCGGATCGCCGGCGCCGGCGCGGTCGTCTCCGTCAACGGCGCCCTCGCCGCCGAGGCCTGCGCGGAGGTGCGGTTCACGTACGTGTCGGCGATGGATGCCTCCAGCGGCTTGGGAAGCAGAGTGCCGCGGTTCGACGAGCTGTGGGCAGCCACGCCGGCCTGGCGCCTCGGCCTCCTCGGCGGCGAGACGGTTCCGGCCGAGACCTACATTCGCGAGGTCGATGAACGAGATGGCGTCGATGGGTGGAGCGACGACGACGACGCGGGCTACGCCGGCGGCAGCAGCGCCATGGTCACCGCCAACTGGCTCTGCAACCGCTGGCGCAAACGCCCCGATCCAGTCTGCGGGAAGGCGGCTCCGCCGCGCGGTTTCCGCCGCCTCGCGTTCCTCGGGCTGGACATGCGGCCGGGCGAAGGCGGCCACGCGCGGGGCGCAGGGCTGCACACCAGCGGCTTCGCTCTCAGCGATGAGCGCTTCGCACGCGTCAGCCGGGGATGGGAAAAGGTCTGCCGGCAAGCGGCGCGGCGCGCGATCGAGGTGGTCAATCTGACGCCCGGAACGGGGCTGCGGACCATGCCGCGCGCGGAGGTGCCGCGGTGAGGCTGGCGTACTTCATCCTGGCGCATCACAAGCCGGCGCAATTGCGCCGGCTGATGCGCTCCATCTGGCGCCCGCAGCACTTCTACGCCATCCACGTCGATCGCCGCGCGTCGCGCGAGATGTGCGTCGCGGCGCTCGAGTCGTCGCGCGCGTCGAACGTCGTGCTGCTCCCGCGTTACCGCTGCTATTGGGGCGGATGGAGTCTGGTGCGCACGGAGCTGCGCGCCATGCGGCGTCTGATGGCCATGGGGGAGTGGTCGTACTACTTCAATCTCAGCGGACAGGATTTCCCGCTGCGGACGCAGGAGGAGATCGCCGCGGCGCTGGAGCAATTGCCGCACCGCGACTGGGTGGAGTTCGAGCGCACGCTCGACCCCGACCGCGCCACCGAGCTCGCGCGGCGTGAACAGGTGATGGCCGTCGAGATGCCGTGGCGGAAGAAGCCGCTGCTCTTCCACTTCCCGCCGCCTTGGCGCGCGCCGCTCCTCCACGCCGCGGTGCGCTATCTCGGCTCGCAGTGGAAGGTGGTCACGCGCGAGACCTGCGAATTCCTCGCCGTGGCCAAGAACACCCGCCGCTTCCGCGCCGCCTACTGGGGGACGGGCGTCCCCGACGAATCGTTCTTTCAGACCGTGCTGCTCAACTCCAGCCGCCGCCCGCTGGTGGCGGGACGCAACTGGCACTTCGTCGACTGGTTCACCGGCCCGCAGCACCCCCGCATCCTGACCATGGAAGACCTTCCGCGCCTGGAGAGCTCCAATACTTTCTTCGCGCGCAAGTTCGACGACGGCGTGGATGACGCCGTGCTGCTCGCGCTCGAGCAGCGGCTTGGCATGCGCGGCGAGAAGGAGCAGAGGAACATCGCATGAGCCCTTCCACTGCGCTCAGGGCAGGCGGCGACCTCACCATTCTGACCATCGCCGATCCCGAGTTCGTGCCGCGCCTCCGCGCGCTGGCCGCCTCCATCGCCGTGAACATGCCGTCGGCCACGCTGCACGCCTGCCTGGTCAACGTGGTCGATCCCGATCTGGTGCAGTCCATCGAGCGCGCGCACGCGCGGACGGAGATCTCCTTTGTCTTCGCCGAGCTCGACGCGACGGTGGTCCGCATGGGCCTTGACGGCGTGACGCCCTATACAGAAAAGGCGGGCTTCTGCGTCAACCTGCGCGGCTGCGCGCTGCTCGAGCTGCTGCGCGAAGGGCGGCGGCGCGTGCTCTTCCTCGACGCCGACTCGATCGTGCGGCGCGATCTCTCCCCGCTCTTTCCCCTCATCGACGAGAACGATCTGGTCATCCACAAACGGCCGCACGAGCGCGACTTCATGGGGGTGGCCGGCGGCGTCATCGGCGTGAGGCCGAGCGCCGCGGCGGTCCAGTTTTTCGAGCGTGCGGTGGCGCGCATCGACGCCATCGGCAACCGCGCTTTCTTCAGCGATCAGTTGGCGTTTCACCAGACCATCGCGGAGATGGGCGACCGCCTGCGCGCCGCGCACCTGCCGAAGGCCTTCATCGACTGGGACTTCGATCCACGGTCGTTCATCTGGGTCGGGAAGGGGCGGCGGAAGTTCGAGAGCGCCGCCTACATCGAGGAGGAGAGGCTCTATGACCACGCTGGAGTGCGGCCGTCCCGGCCGCACTGATCGGGCGTCTCGCCCGATCATGATTCGTCGCCGGACGAGACGTCCGGCGGATGCGGGCGAGACGCCCGCGCTTCACGATCGGAGATCGTCAAATGCCTGAAGAGATCACATGGGAGCGGCTCGAGCGCAGCGCGCGCGAACCGCTGTCGAAAGGCGACCGCATCGAGGTGAGCGAAGAGCCGGGCGACGCCTTCGAGGTGGAGCTGTCCACCGCGGACGCCATCACGCTGTGGAAGTGTGTGACGCTCACCGGCGGCGAGGTGGTGGACTACGCCTCGAAGTTCTGGGTCGCGCGCATCGAGCTGATGGACGACTTCCACGGCCCCGTGTCGTTCCGCCTCCGCCCCGACCAGCTCGACGGCTGCACGCTCTTCTTCGGCAAGGACGAGCAGACCGGCCGCAGGCCGTCGAATACGTACGTGGTGCGCGAGTTTCCACGCCGCGGGCGGATCCGCCTACGTTGGGTGGCCGGCTAACGGATTCTCGACGCGCAGGCCGGGGAAGCGGCGGAAATCGCGGTCCGCGGTGCAGAGGGTGGCGTCGTGCTCGATGGCCAGGGCGGCGAGTTGCGCGTCGGTCACGCGCGGGCCTCGAATCTGAGTTTGGCGGAGAAGGCCGGAGAAGATCGACCAATACTTTGGACCGGGCGCGATGACTTGGACATTAGGCGAGCGAAGCCACTCCTCGACACTCGAAATTGCCGCGCTGCTATTCAGGGGCCGGTCGAAGAGTCTCGGGTTGGTGCTGATTCGAAGGAACGCATGAACGGTGTCCCAAGCGAGTCCGACCGGGGATTCACGCGAGAGTGTGTCTTCGAGCCATTTTGCCGCCGCGTCGTGAAAAGCGCTCGAGTTGTCGTACGCGTAAATCAGAAGGTTGACGTCGATGAGAATCACCGTCTGTACGGACCCTACAACTGACAGAGGACCTCACCGGTACAATCGATGTTGAATCCGGGACGGAGGCCCATGTTGTATGACTTCACGCGGAACGGTTTCGGCTTTGTTGGCCTTGTCTCTTTCGGCGTCTCCAGGCCACGGCGTAAGGCGTCGTTCGCCACGGCGCGGAGCGGCTGACCGCTGGAGCGCGCTGCGTCATCAAGCCGCTCCGCAACATCTTCATCCAGAGTGACCGTCCTTTTTCGGCTCATGCCGTTCATAATACCGCCCCCCCTCTTAATCCTTCCTTTACGCCCCTCCCGCCCACCTGTGTTTCACTTGCGCCAGCGATGAAGCGGGGAACGAAGAGCCCGGTGGTCTGGGTGGGGGCGATGGCCGCGGTGGCGGCGGTGACCGCGGCGGGGACGTTGATCGGCCTCAACCCCAACACGGTCGGGTTCGTGTACCTCGTCGTCGTCCTCCTCATCTCCGTCTGGGGCGGGCTGGTGGTGGGAATGGTGGCCTCGATCGTGGCCACGCTCTGCTACAACTTCTTCTTCTTTCCGCCGCTCTACACGCTGACCATCGCCGAGCCGGCGAACTGGTTCGCGCTGGCGGCGTTCCTGGTCTCCGCGGTCACCGTCAGCCGGCTGGTGGTCGCCGCGCGCGTGCAGGCCGAGGCCGCCGAGCAGCGGCGCAAGGAGCTGGAGACGCTCTACGCGCTGAGCATCGACCTCTTCGCCGCCACCAGCCGCGTCGGCGCGCTCGGCGAGGCCGCCGGCCGCGCGCTGCAGCTCCTCGGCGCGCGCGGCGGAGGGCTGGTGCTCTTTGACGAGAGTCCGTACCGGCAGCACGTGATCTCCTGGAACGGCGAGAAGCCGGACGAGATCGAGGACCTCATCGCCGGCGTGGGGCGGCACAAGGAACCGCTGGAATTTCCCTCACCGCTCGGCCGCGACGTCTACCTCCCGCTGGTCGTCGGCGGCAAGCCGAGCGGCGCGTTGGTGGCGCGCGGCACCACGGCCTCCATGCACGCGCTCGAGTCGGCGGCGCGCCTGGTGGCGCTGGCCGTCGAGCGGCAGCGCTTCGTGGAGGAGAGCGCGCACATCCAGGCGCTGCGCGAGAGCGAAGCGCTGAAGACGTCGCTGCTGCGCGCTATCTCGCACGATCTGACCACGCCCATCACGGCCATCACCATCCGCACGCAGTCGCTGCGCCGCCGGGCGCAGGCGGACGACGAGATCAACGAAGCGGTCCACGCCATCGCCGATGAGACCGAGCGGCTGCGGCGCCGGATCGACAACCTGCTGGCCATGGCGCGACTGGAAGCGGGGCGGGCGCAGCCGCGGCGCGAGCCGACGCCGCCCGCGGACCTCTTCCGCGCCGCGCGCGAGAACTTGCCGCAGGTGTTCGGCGCGCGCCCGGTGAGCGTGCACGTCGACGCCGATTGCCCCGACGCCAACGTCGATCCGTCGCTGGCGCTGGAGATCCTGGTCAACCTGGTGGAGAACGCGCATCGCGTCTCGCCGCCCGGCGCGCCGATCGAGCTGGTGGCGCGGCGGCATCCGCTCGACAGCGAGAGGCTGCGCATCGAAGTGCTCGACCGCGGGCCGGGGCTTCCCGCCGGCGCGGGCGACGCGGACGTCGCGCAGCGCGGCCTCGGCCTGGAGATCGCGCAGAGCTTCGCCGCCGCCAACGGCGGAAGCATCAGCCTGGCGCCGCGGGCGTGTGGGGGGACGGTGGCGCGCATCGACCTTCCCGCGGCGCTGCTTCCGGTCGAGGAGCGCGCGTGACGGTTTCCAGCCTGGTCCTGGTGATCGACGACGACGCGGCCATCCGCGACTCGCTGTCGAAGGAGCTGCGCGCGGTCGGCTACGCCACGACCACGGCGAGCGACGGCAGCGAGGGGGTGGCGCTCTTCCAGTCGCGCGCGCCCGACCTGGTGCTGACCGACCTGGCCATGCCGCGCTCCGACGGCTTCGAGCTGATCGCCGCCATCCGCGCGGTCTCGCGCGTCCCCATCGTGGTGATCTCCGTCCGCGGCGCCGATGCGGACAAAGTCCGCGCCCTCGACCTCGGCGCCGACGACTTCGTCACCAAGCCGTTCTCCGTCGCCGAGCTGCAGGCGCGCGTGCGCGCGCAGCTTCGCCGCACCGGCGGCGCGCCGACGACCGTGCTGAATTTCGCCGATCTCACGGTCGATCTCGAGCGTCGTAAGGTGGTGCAGGGGGGGCGGGAGGTGCGGCTCACGCCGACGGAGTTCTCTTTGCTGGAGCTCCTCGCCTCCAACGCCGGCAAGCCGATGTTCATCGATCAGATCATCGCCCGCATTTGGCGCGACGCTCCCAGCACCACCGCCGACACCGTACGCGTGCACATGAGCTCCCTGCGCAAGAAGATTGAGCCCGACCCCTCCGACCCGCGCTACATCATCACCGAGCCGTGGGTGGGATACCGGTTCATCGCGGAGCCGATTTGACGTTGCCCGTTGTCCGTTGCCCGTTCCCGTTTGGCAACGGGCAACTGGCAACGGGCACCTGGCAACGGGCAACTGAGCTACAGCTCAAACCGCGTCCCCAGCTCCACGACGCGGTTCGGCGGGATGTCGAAGTAGAGCGTGGCACTCCGATCGTTGCGCTTCATCACTGTAAACAGGCGGATGCGCAGTCTCGCCAGCAGCGAGGTCCGGGCGTGGTCGGGTGGGACGATCGTGGTACGGCCGAGGTAGTACGTCGTCCGATCGGGATCGATGGGGATACCCATCTGCCGCGCGCGACCGAGGACGTGAGGGACTTCGGGATCTTCCATGAATCCATAGCGGCCGATCACCTGATGGAACCCGAGCTTGAGCGATGCCGCGCTGACCCGGTTCCCTTCCGAGACGACCGGGACGTCTTCGGTGGCCATGGTGAGAAGCACGACGTTCTCATGCAGCACCTGGTTGTGTTTGAGATGGTGGAGCAGAACCAGCGGCACCCCTTTCGCGTCTGCGGAGAGAAAAACGCCCGTGCCGCGCACGCGGTAAGGCACGTTCCGCTCGAGACTCTCCAGGAAGATCTCCAGCGGCAGTGCGCGGTCGCGCGTGGCGGCGTTGAGCAGTTGCCGGCCGGTATACCAGGTGGTCATCAGCAGGAACACGACCGAGCCGATCATCAATGGTAGCCATCCGCCATCGGCGAACTTCACGGCATTGGCGATCACGAACGACAGGTCGGCCAGGAAGAAGAAGCCGGCTACCGCGATGACCGAGATCGACTGCCATCGCCACCGCGTTCGCGCCACGGCGGCGAACAGCAGCGTGGTGATGGCCATAGTCGTGGAGACCGCGAGGCCAAAGGCCGCCGCCAGGCGATCCGATGACTGGAAGGCGATCACGATGGAGATCGTCGCCACCATCAGGACCCAGTTGAGAGCGGGGATGTAGATCTGTCCCATGATCGCGCCGGAGGTGTGGACTACCTGCACGCGCGGACTGAAACCGAGCTGCGCGGCCTGCCGCGTCAGCGAGAAGACCGCGGAGATGAGCGCCTGCGAAGCGACGATTGTGGCCATGGTGGCGGGCACCACCATCGGATAGAGCGCCCGCGGCGGCACGCACGAATAGAACGGCCGGTCGGCGCCCGCCGGATGGTCGAGCAGCAGCGCGGCCTGTCCGAGGTAGCTCAGCGTCAGCGATGGAAGGGCGAGCGCGTACCAGGCCAGGCGGATCGGCCGGCGTCCGAAATGTCCCATGTCGGCGTAGAGCGCCTCGCCTCCCGTAAGGCAGAGGACCACCGCTCCGAGCGCGAAGAATCCCTTCGCGTGATTGTTCAGGAAAAAGCGGACGGCATAAAGCGGATTGACCGCCGCCAGAGCCGCGGGATTGCGTACGATCGTCATCGCGCCGATGACGGCTATGGCCACGAACCACGTCGCCAGCACCGGGCCGAAAATCCGCCCCACGCGCCCCGATCCGAAAGGCTGCAGAGCGAAGAGCACCACAAGAATGACCAGCGTCACCGGGACGACCACCGGCGCAAATGCGGGAGTGGCCACGCGCAGCCCTTCCACTGCGCTGAGCACGGAGATGGCCGGCGTGATGATGCCGTCGCCGTAGAGCATCGCCGTTCCGATCAGCGCCAGGGTGATGACCAGCGCGGTCTGGCGTGCGGTTCCGCGCCTGCGGCCCACCAGGAGCGCGAGCAGCGCGAGGATGCCGCCCTCTCCGCGGTTGCCGGCGCGCATGAGCAGCGCCACGTACTTCACGCTGACCATGAGCAGCAGCGCCCAGATGAAGAGCGAGACGATGCCCAAGACGTTCTCGCGCGTCGGCGCCACGCCGTGCTTGCCGTGAAAGGCCTCCTGCAGGGCATAGAGCGGGCTGGTGCCGAGGTCGCCAAAGACGATCCCCAGCGCGGAGAGGGTGAGCAGCAGCAGCGGCGCTCTCCTGTGCGCGGCTGCCGCCGAAGATGCCGTCGTCGTCACCGTCGGCAACGATAACGTCCTCGAGCTTCCGACCGCGCATCGCGCCGCGGACCTTCACGAACTCTTAATCCACTCTTAAGGCCATCGCCCGATCTTCCTTGCCGCTTCCTTGCGACCTCGCCTGGGGCCCTCTGTTGTCTGTGATCCGAGGCCGAGATGGAATCGATGACCTATCCCGCATTGCAGCCGTTTTCGGAGCGCGAGCACCACCGCGCCACCAAGAGCGTGATGGTCGTTGTGTTCTGGATCATCGCCGCGCTGCTCGTCCTCGCCGCGCACCGGACAGTCGAGCCGCTCTCCACCGCGGGGGCGGTGGGGGCAAAGGTTGGGGCCATCGTCGTCGCGGCGTACGCCTACATCCGATTGACCGCCCGTCGGGCCACCCTGGATCACGCGCTGTCCGTCGGCGTGGTCTGGGTGGTGTTCGATGTCGCCGCCGAGATGATCACCGCGAAGGCGGTCGGCCACGACTGGTTCGAGCTCATCGGATCACCGGCCCATCCAGCGGTGCGCGACCTGCTGCTGGTCACCTGGATTGCTGCCCCGGCCCTGTTTGCCCGGTATCGCTCCGTGTAGCCCGGAGCGCGGAGGAAGGAAAACAAATGACCGTCGTACCCCATGCCGTCCGAGTGCTGGCGGCTTCATTTCTGTTGCTGGTCACCGTCGTAGCGCGCGCAGACGAGCCTTCGCCGGCGGAGAGCGCCGCGCCGCCCGCGAAGCCGGAACCGTTCGCCTTCGCCGATTTCACCTGGCTCACCGGCAACAGCCGTCAGCACAAGCCGGTGTTCGACTACCCGGCCTTCACCGGGGAGCTGCGCGTGGACACGAATTTCGTCTACGACTTCAATCATCCGCAGGACCACACGCTGGTCGGCTCGAGCGAGCTGGGACGCACCAATGAGGTGCAATTGCAGCAGCTCGGGATCGGCGGCGACTTCCATTACAACAACGTACGGGGCCGCCTTCTCACGCAATACGGCATGTACTCGACCATGACGCCGCGCAGTGACGCCAGCCCTTCGCGCGGCCAGTGGGACCTGGCCAATGCCTATCGGTATGTATCCGAAGCGTACGGCGGGTATCACTTCGACAAGATGAACGGCATCAATGTCGACGCCGGCATCTTCATGTCGTATGTGGGCCTTTTCAGCTATTACCAATACGACAACTGGGCTTATCAGCCGTCGTATGTTTCGTCCAACACGCCGTGGTTCTTCAATGGCGTGCGCATCCAGATCTTTCCCAATGACCACTTCAAGGAGGAGATCTGGCTGACGAACGGCTGGCAGTCGTATGGTGTGTTCAACGACGCCCCCGGCCTGGGGTCACAGACGCTGTGGCGCCCGAACGGCAACGTGTCGATCCTCTCCAACAACTACTTCTATGGCAAAGACACGCTCGGCAATGCACAGCGGAAACGCGCCCACTCCGACAGCAGCATCGAAGTGAAATACCGCGATAGGCCGGACTCCGTGCTCAGCAAGTCGGCGCTCTCGTTCACCTTCGACATCGGCTGTGAATACGGCGGCGGCGTGAGCTGCACCGGCGGCAATGCCGCCAAGCCTTCGCAGTACTTCATCGGCTTCATGCTCTACAACCGCTGGTGGTTCGAGCACGACAAGTACGCGGTGACTCTCGGCGGCGGCGCGATCAACAACCCGGGCCGCTATCTGGTCCTGGTGCCGCCGATCAACGGCGCCACGGCGGCATCGGGCACGCCGTACTTCACCGCCAATCCCGGCGATCCGTACAAGGCATGGGATGCCTCGGCGACGTTCGACTTCATGCCGAACGACAACATCACCTTCCGGTACGAGCTGAATCACCGCGCGGCGAACGTGCCCTACTGGACCGGCCGCGGCGGCGTGACGCCGCCCGGCGGGAACAGCGGACCTCCCGGCTCGCTTGTCGACGGCTTTCAGCCCGATCTGCGAAAGAGCGAGAACCGCTTCACGGCGGCCATCCTGGTGAAGTTCTGAGGGGGCCGTATGTGGGACATGATTTTCATCGCGCTGACTCTTCTCCTCGTCGTGGTGGCTATCGCGTACACGCGCGCGTGCGACAAGGTGTGACATGAACTTCGAGACCATCGTCGGGCTGATCATCGCCGTCCTCGCCCTCGGCTACCTGCTGTACGCGTTGCTGCGTCCGGAAGACTTGTAATGACCACTCTCGAGATGCTGAAAATCGCTGTCTATTTTCTGCTCATCCTCGCGGTGACTAAGCCGGCCGGTCTGTACATGGCGCGCGTCTTCACGCGCACGCGCACCTACGGCATCGAGCGCCTCATCTATCGGCTCGGCGGCGTTGATGAGACGAAAGAGCACGGCTGGACGCAGTACACCATCGCCATGCTCGTCTTCAGCGGCGTCGGTCTCTTGCTGACGTATGCCATCGAGCGGCTGCAGCACTACCTCCCGCTCAATCCCGACAAGCTCGGTCCCGTGGCGCCCGATCTCGCCTGGAACACCGCCACCTCCTTCACCACCAACACCAACTGGCAGGCCTACGCGGGCGAGTCGACCATGTCGCATCTCACGCAGATGGTCGGCTTGACCTTCCACAACTTTGTCTCCGCGGCGGTGGGCATCGTGCTGGCCATCGCCCTGATGCGCGGCATCGCCCGCGCCGGGGCGAAGACCATCGGCAACTTCTGGGTCGACCTGACGCGCTGCACGCTCTGGGTCCTGCTGCCGCTCTCGGTCGTCGCCGCGACCGTCCTCATGTCGCAGGGCGTCATCCAGAATTTCCACCCCAGCGTGGAGGACACCACGATCGAAGGGAAGGCGCAGAAGATCCCGCAGGGTCCGGTCGCTTCTCAAGAAGCGATCAAGGAGCTCGGCACCAACGGCGGCGGATTCTTCAATGCCAACTCCGCGCATCCTTACGAGAACCCCACGCCATTCTCGAATCTCGTGGAGATCTTCCTGATCTTCATGCTCGGCGCGGGCCTCTGCTACACGCTTGGCGTGATGACCGGCAAGCTCCGGCATGGATGGGCGGTGTTCGGGGCCATGTCCATTCTCTTTCTGGCCGGCGCGCTGGTGGCCACCTGGGCCGAGCAGCGCGGCAATCCGATCCACCAGCGCCTCGGCGTCGCCGCCGCCGACGGCAACATAGAAGGAAAGGAAGTGCGCTTCGGCATCGGCGACTCCGCGCTCTTCGCCGCCGTCACCACCGACGCCTCCTGCGGCGCGGTGAACGCGATGCACGACTCCTTCACCGCCATCGGCGGCTCGGTGCCGCTGGTCAACATCATGCTGGGCGAAGTGATCTTCGGCGGCGTCGGCGCGGGGATGTACGGGATGATCCTCTTCATTGTCCTGGCTGTCTTCATCGCCGGGCTGATGGTGGGCCGCACGCCCGAATACCTCGGCAAGAAGATCGAAGCGCACGACGTCAAGCTGGCCATGCTGGCCGTGCTGATCCTCGCCTTCTGCATTCTGGTGGGGACGGCAGCCGCCGCGGCGACCCAGACCGGCACCTCGAGCCTCAACAACAACGGCCCGCACGGCCTCTCCGAGATGACGTACGCCTTCACCAGCGCCACCGGCAACAACGGCAGCGCCTTCGCCGGCCTCAACGCGAACACGAAGTTCTACAACATCGCTCTCGGCATCGCCATGTTCTTCGGCCGCTTCCTGATGATCATTCCGCTGATGGGCATCGCCGGCTCGCTGGCGGCGAAGAAGAAGCTCGCCGAATCGGCCGGCACTTTCCCCGTCGACGGCCCCCTCTTCACATTCCTCCTCATCGGCGTGATCCTCATCGTCGGCGCGCTGACGTACTTTCCGGTGCTGTCGCTCGGGCCGTACGTCGAGCATTTCCTGATGAACGCGGGGAAGGTGTTCTAGGTGTGTCATCCCGAGCGTAGCGAGGGACCGGTGTGGGCGGGCGGCGCACAAGAGTTGGCCATCGCGCCCCCCGTTCCCCCAGGTCCCTCGCTCACGCTCGGGATGACGAGGGATTGATATGACTCAGAAAAAACTCTCCCTCTTCGACTGCGCCATTCTCCGGCGCGCGTTCTTCGATTCCTTCGCCAAGCTCAGCCCGCGGCGGATGATGAAGAACCCGGTCATGTTCCTGGTCGAAGCGGGGGCTCTGCTCACCACGCTCCTCCTCTTCAAGGCCACTAGCCTCCTATTCCAGATCCAGATCACGCTGTGGCTGTGGGCCACGGTGCTCTTCGCCAATTTCGCCGAGGCGGTGGCGGAGGGGCGCGGCAAAGCGCAGGCGGATGCGCCCGGGAAGGCGAAGACGGAAGCGGGGGCCCCGCGGGTTGCCGGCAA
>JACXTT010007960.1_pt1 | contig 14809 bp, 14 predicted proteins | sample 9270951 | NCBI WGS metagenome assembly JACXTT01 (sample SAMN15532306, study PRJNA645909) | rock metagenome | isolation source: weathered quartz diorite | place: Puerto Rico | collected 2017-06-21
GTCCACGAGCGACATGGTCAGCTCCGCGCCGACGTCCGCACCGAGCAGTCCCTCCTCCAGCCCGTCGATGGCCTTGCGATCGATCGGAAGGTCGGGCGTCATGGTGTCCTTCACCTTCTCGATGATCTCGGTGTGGGTCATGAAGAGCCCGCGTTTGAGCTTTTGAAAGAGGGACTTCTCGGCCATGGCGGCGCGGTATTGTACGGCTGTCATCCCGAGCGTAGCGAGGGATCGGTGTGGGTGGGTGGCGCGCCGCACGCCCACACCGATCCCTCGCTTACGCTCGGGATGACATCCTGCCCTGGTCTCTCGCGGCGATGGCCTGCTTCACCATGCCCTCGTCGATGGTGAGCACGCGCGCGCCGGCGTCGGCGGGGTCGAACTCCAGATGGCGGATGACGCGGCGGAAAATCTCGCGCAGCGCGCGCGCGCCGAGGCGCTTCTGCCGCGCGGCATCCCAGGCGATGGCAATCAACGCGCCGCGGGTGATCTGCAGGTCGATGCCGAATCGCTCGAAGAAGGCGCGCGAAGTGCGAAAGATCGATCCATCGGGCTCCACGAAGATGCGCGCCAGGTCCGGCTCGGAGAGGTCGTTAAGGACGATGATGGACTCGAAGCGCGACACGAACTGCGGCGTCATCCCGTAACGGAAGAGGTCTTCGTACTTCAGGTAGTCGCGCAAGTGGAACGGCAGCTCCTCGCGCACCTCGCCGGACGCGGAGACCACCACTACCGGCTGCATCGGCGCGACGTCCTGCCCGATGGTGGCGCGCCGCAGCACGGCCTCGTACAGCTCCTCGAACGCGCCGCCGGCCACGAACAGCACGCCCGAGGAGTTGACGCCGTGCTTGTGGCCGTCGACCTCGAACTCCACGTTCTCGTTCTCCATCAGCGTCAGCAGCGCTTCCTGCGCCACGATGCCGCGCACATTCGGCGTGCCGCCCACGGCGGCGCGGATCTTGTCCACCTCGTCGATGAAGACGATCCCGTGCTCGACGGAACCGAGTAGCAGCTCAACCGGCGCGTCGGGACCGAGCAGCCGCTTGGCGTTGGCGAAGAGCCGCCCCAGCACCGCGCGCCCATATCCCGCGTGCTCCTCGGCCAGCACGTTCGCGTTGATGCGGATGAGGTTCGCGTACTCGTTCAGGTCGGCGCGGCCGGAGAGGAAGTGCTCCACTGCGCGCATGAGGGTCGTCTTTCCCGAGCCGGAGTTGCCGATGAGCAGAATGTTCGGCGCGGGATGACCGACCAGATGCTTGACGATGGCGACGGAGATCTCGCGGATGGCATCGTCCTGGCCGACGACCACTTTGCGCAGATCATCGAAGACTTCGCGCGGGCGGAGGGGGAAGGCGTCCATGCGGACACTATTGTCCCACGTCATCCTGAGGACGATTGGGCGAGCATCTGAACACATCGAGGTGAATGCCCAGTGAGAGGATGAAGCCGCTCATGAACGGCTGCGGTCTTCACGCAGAATATCGATGGCGCTCTTCTTCAAGCGATCCCGATAATTCGATGGGCGCAGCTCCTGAGCGCGAACATCGACAAAGTTTCGAAGCGCTTCTTCCACCAGCGCGCGTTTGCTGCGCGCTTGGAGTAGCGCATCGCCTCCTCAACCAGTTCCGCATCCAGAGCGACGTCGCCCGCAGAGGCCGACGAGCAGCCCGTCACGGACGCGTTTTAGACCGCGTAGTCGATCGTCAGCACCAGATAGGTGAACGCGGCCTGCGCATTGAGGAGTAGCCGGCGCTCGTCGCGGATCAGAACCTGGCGATCCCAGTTCGGCTCGGACTCGTCGTCGGACTCGCGCAGGGCGACGACGTAGGTGCCGCGCTGCAGCTTCAGCACGTTCGAGCCGACGCCGATGTCGAGTCTCAGCACGCTCGGATCGCTCGGCGCGGTGGCGACGCTCGCGCGCGCGGCGCGCCCGCGGCTTTTCTCCGGCTGGCGAAAAACCATCTGCAGCCCCTCGGTCGGCGTCACCGGCACCGTCATGCTGACTGTCTGTGATGTCGACTGCAGCCCCTCGGCGTACCGGAATTGCCACGCCTTGAACTGCGGGTACTCCTCCGGCCGGAATCCGTAGCCGGGAAAGATCACTTGGACGTCGACCCCTCCCGCCGCATCGGAGAAGCGGGGCGACCGCTTGAACGTGCCGATCCGCACGCGCGCGCCCTGTGCGATGAAGAAGGGATCGCCCATCAGCAGTTCCCTGGCGGCGTGGAGCCGGACGCTTTCACCCTTCTTTTGGGGACGATCCGCGGCATATCCCACCGACAGAATGGGCAGCAGCGTCGCGGGCGCGGCGTGCAGCCGAGGCGTCGGCAGTGCGATTCCGAGCGCGGCGATCGAGCCGACCTTCAGAAATTCACGCCGGTCGTAGGGTTTAGACATCATTAACTCCTTGCTACTCAGTAGCTTGTGGCGCGCCATCGTGCAGGGTAGCACCGTTCGCCTCAACGAATGTGACTTTGGTCACTTTTCGCTCAGGGGCAGGAGGTCGCCGACGACAAGACGCCCGGCGGCGCGGCGATCCCCACCGCCGGGTCGGTCGCGACCACGATCAGCCGCGCCTTCGCGCTGTCCGAACCGACGCGGATGGGCGTCGATCCGCCGGTGGTCAGCTCGTTGCCGGACATGTCCACGCAGGCTTGCGCGGAGTCGCCGAGCACAACCTTCACCAGCGCATCCCGTACCCCCGGGGCGACAATGCGCGTGCGGTGCATGACCAGCGCGCCGCGGCTCGACTGTCGCGCCGTCAGGCTGACGGCCGTTCCGCCGAGGTGCTGGAAAGAAGAGTCGGAGATCGCCAGCGAGAGTGAACTGCCGTCGCTGGCGGCAACCTCGACGCCGGCGCCGGCGTTGTCGTGCACCTCGACGTTCTTCAGTTCGAGAGCGAGCGCTCCGAAGCCGGTGGTCCGGGCGCGGAGGAGAAAAGGCGAATTCATTGGCTGGTTCGCCGCGACCATCGCGCAATGCTCGAAGGCGACTCCCGCGCGGTTGAAGCGCTGCTCGACAGCCACGCCGCCGCCGTCAGCGAAGCTGCAGTTCTTGAACGAGATGGCGCCCGCCAGCTCCTGCAGCAGCGCACCGGAACGGCGAAGATCGATCTTGGTGAACGCCACATTGCCGATGTTGTTCGCCACAAGCCCGTTCTTCGATCCGCCGTCGACCAGAATGTTCTCGAATGACGACGCAGTGAGATGCCGCAGAAAGAGGCCGCCGCGGCAGACGACATCGGCGCGCACGCCGAGATCCTCCGGGCACATCACCTTGCCGACGAAGGTTCCGCTCTCGATCACATTGACGTTGGCCATGCGGACGTTGCTCGTCTGCTCGACAGCGATCCCGTACCCCTCCGCGTTGCGGATCGTGCCGCCCGATCCCTGGCCGTCCTTGTCAGTCCCGGTCACGGCGAAACGGCCGTGGACGCCGTTGATGGCGATGCCCACGCCGAGGCGTCCGGGCGGCTGCGCCTCGGCGGAGACGCTTTCGAGGGAGATCTCGACGGTCGAGTTGCGGATGTCGACGGCAGCGGCATTGGTGGTGGCGATGCGCGAAGACGTATTGGTGATGACGAACTTTTTCGCGCCGTCGAGCACCAGCCCCCGCCCGCCGTGCGTGTGGATGTCGAGGAGATCGTCGAAAATGACGGGGCCGCTGGCATTCGTCACGGTGATCACGTCGTGCACGGCGTCGGCGGGCTTGATGGTCGATCCGCCGCTGAACTTCACACTGCCAGTGCGGTTGGCGATGGAGACGGCGCTGCCGAATTCGCCCGACATCGGAAAGTGCTCGAAGGTCACCGGCGCTGTGCCGCCCCAGATCGAGACGCCGCTGCCGCGCGCGGCGGCGACGATCCCGCCACCGGTGACGGTGACGGCCCCGATCGGTTCCTGGATGGCGATGGCGAAAGCGTCGCGAGTGGGGCGAAACCAGACGTTGCGGATCATCAGCGTCCCCTGCGGCGTGACGGCGACCACGCCCGGCAGACCGTCCGGCGCGCTGGTGAAGCCGGCCACGAGATTGTCGCCGGTCATGGTGACCGTGCGGAGGATTTTCGGTCCGGGCCCCTGCACCGCGGCCACGATGGGCGCATCGAGCTCCACCTTCATCTCCGTGCGCAACGCCGCGAGGCCGTACGCAGCGCCGACCAGCATCTGCCCGCGCTGCAGGGTGATGGCGTCGTCGTACGGCGCATTCCCTTCGGCGACGTACATGATCTCGCCGCCGTTGAAGGTCCCTATGCGCGCTGCGTCCGCGAGGCGCTTGAACGGGCGAGCGTACGATCCGTCCCCCTGCTCGGTGCGGCTGTTGTCGACGAAGATCACGCGCCGCCCCGCCGCGGCGGCGGAGAGGGCGATCGACGTCGCCAGGAGCATCACGAGCGCAGAGCGAAGGATCATCCGAGAGTGTAGAAACCGGAAAACAGGAGACCGCACTCCAAGATAGACTGGAGCGATATGTTGGACGCGCTGACCATCGAATCGTTTCAGCCGCACGTCGGCACTACGTTCTGGGCCCACGTGGACGGGCGCAGGATCGAGCTGCGGCTCACCGGAGCGATGAAGGTGATGGAGAGCGATGCGGCGCGCCTGAAACGCAATCCGTTCTCGCTCTACTTCCTCGCGCCGCTGCTGCTCCCGCAGCAGATCTACCGCCTCACGCACGATGCCTTCGACGAACCGCTGGACATCTTTCTGGTGCCCATCACCAAGGAGGCCAACGGCTATTCGCACGAAGCCGTTTTCACCTGAGCGCGATGGTCACCGCGGCGTCCACCGCATCAGGTAATACACGCCGCTGGTGTCGACCTGTTCGAAACCGAGGCGCTCGTAGAGGCGCAGCGCTGGGTTGTAGGCCTCCACGTGAATGGTAACCGGCTTCCCCGCGACGGCGCCGCGCGCCAGCACGTCGCGCAGGAGCGCTGCGCCGATGCCGCTGCCGCGCCACTCCGGCAACAGCGCGATGTCCACCAGGCGGATCTGGTCGCGCCACTCGTCGATCCAGAGGCGGCCGATGGGCTGTCCGTCCGTTTCGATGATGTTGCGCTCGCAGGTCGGATAGTGGACGCCGTAGTGCTCGAACTGCGCGGCGAATTGCTGGTCCAGGAAGACTCGCTTCTGCGCGTCGTCGAAGGGGAAGCGCTGCATCTCCTCCTCGCGCGTCGACGCGTAGAGCTTGCGCATGAAGGCATAGTCGGCGTCGGTGGCGGGACGGAGGGTGACGGTCATCCGAACGGATTGAACAGGCGAATGGGAAACCGGCTGAAGTCGCGATCCCCGGTGATGAATTCGCTGATGCCGTGCTCGAGGCAGAGCGCGGCGATGTGCGCGTCGTGAAGCAGGTTGCCGGCCACTCCGGAGGCATCGAGAATAGACTTCATCAAATCGGCGTGCCTTTCGGTCTCGGACAACAACACCAGAGTGGTCGATCTCAGAATCTGATCGAGATCGTGCAAGACCACAGTCAGGGGGACCGGCGGTGAGAAGACGCGCGGATGCGTCACCACGCGAACGAACTCATAGATGCACGGCCAGGGAATGGCCCACGGCACCACCCCTTCCGCCAACTCCGTCAGCAGCGACCGGGCCGTCCGATGGTGCGCGGAGGAGATGATTTCGGAGTAGACGAGAATGTTCGTGTCGACAGCCCGCACGACTCAGCGGCCGTCCATGAGATCGAACAGCTTGTCCCGATCGAGAAGGTCGACTCCCGGGCGCGTCACGGCCTTCCATCCGCGCAGCGCGAGCCGGATTCGCTTGCCGGAGCGCTGCGGCGTGAGCGCCTGTTTCAGCAGCTGGTTCGCCGTGTCCTGAAGAGTGCGTCCTTCCCGAGCCGCTTTCTCTTTCATGCGCTTCAAAACATCGTCATCGATGGCCAGGGTGGTGCGCGCCATACATCAAAGTGTATGGAGGACGCATCAAGATGTCAATTCGGCCGCCAGCCGGACGACCTCCGCATTCGTAGCCGGGATCGCTGGCGGGACGAATGGTGATCCAGTGCCCGATCAAGGTCAGCAGCTCGCGGGCGCGCGCTTCGACCGCCGCCGAGGCAATCATGGCGTGGCAGACGCGCCCACCGGCCGTGCCCGTGGCCACGCACGAGGCTCGGCGATTCAAGGATCTGAGACAGGTCGTGCAGGGCGATCGGGAGAGGGACCGGAGGAGCCAAGACCCGGTGGGTGACGACCCGCGGAAACTCATCGACACAGGGCCAGGGAATGGCCCAAGTCGCTGCCACCCCGACCCCGAGAAACGGCCAAAAGGCTATAATAGCCTCATGAAGACAGCCACGATCTCAGAGACGAAGAACCAGCTGAGCGCGCTTCTCGATCGCGTACGACATGGCGAATCGATTCTGATCACGGACCGCAGTCAGCCGGTGGCGCGACTCGAGCCCGTCGTGAGCTCGGAAGATGCCGGCCCCGACGAAGGTCGCCTGATCCGGCTGGAGCGAGCCGGCGTGATCCGGCGCGCTCGCCACTCCCGACTCGAGGAGATTCTGCGCAATCTCCCCCCTGCGCCTAAACCGGGCGGCGATATCGTCACGGCCGTTCTCGACGAGCGCAGGAGCGGCCGTTGAGGTTCTGGGACAGCTCGGCGCTTGTCCCCCTCGTCGTTCGGCAGAGTGCGTCGAGCAGCATGCGCTCGCTCTATCGCGCGGATGCAGGGGTGCTGGCCTGGTGGGGGACACGAGTGGAATGCGCGTCGGCAATCGCCCGTCTCGAGCGCGAGAACAAGCTTCAGCCGCGCTCGGCGTCCGCGGCGCGTGGCCGGCTTCAGCGCTTTGCGGTGACATGGCAGGAAGTGCAACCATCCGAGTTGCTGAGGGACCACGCGCTCCGCTTTCTGCGTGTCCACGATCTCCGTGCTGCCGACGCTCTACAGCTCGCAGCGGGCGTCGCCGCAGCTGAGGGACGGCCCTCAACTCTGGCGTTCGTGTGTCTCGACGATCGCTTGGCCGCTGCGGCCGAACGCGAGGGGTTCCCCCTCGCCGGCACAACTCTGATTTCGGCGCGTTGAGCGCCATGTCCGTCACGGGAGCTGGAACACGCATTCAGAGTTTCAGATCGTCGTCGGACATCGTCTCTATTTCTTACTTGACTCGATAGGAATGAAAAAAACCGGCGCGGGGCGACGGCGCCGGTCTGGCGGGAGGTATCGCCGGCTGCCTGCCGGCACCCGCTACTTGTGGCCCTTCCCGTCCGCCACTTCCACCTGCAGGGCCTGGACCGTATGGGCATCGACGCGCGTGCCGCGCGCGCCCATCAAGCCGCCGGCCGGACGACCTCTGCATTCGTAGTCGGGCTCGGTGGCGGGACGAAGGGTGATGCGGTGCCCCGAGGATTCACGGAACGACGATCGCGATGCGATCGCTGAACGCTTCGAAGTCGCGCGGATTGAAGGTCAGCAACTCTCAGGCGCGCGCTTCGACCGCCGCCGACGCAATCATGGCGTCGTAGACGCGGCCGCCCGCCGTGCCCGTGGCCACGCACTCTCCGAGAAATGTCCATGCGTTTCGACGAGAGAGTCCACCACGCGAAAGCCGGCGAAGGAGTCGTGCAGAAGCTGGTGGGCGATTTCCGGACGCAGGAGTGGCTCTCCACGAGAACCGGCAGGAGGACGAGAAGACGTCGCGCGGCGATCGCCTTCTCCAACGCATGGAGCGCGCGCTGGTGAAGCTCGTGCCAGCTCAGCAGCCCGGCGATAACCACAACTGCTGTCGGCAGCAATCATCGACGCTCGCGGACAGAGCCGTCGTCTCCCGGACCGTGTCACCGCGCAACACATCGCCCTCCTCGACGGAAACCGCGACTCGGATCCGGTCCTTCCGAACGATCCGCACTTCGCGCGGCGCGGGCTCGATTTCGATCCGGCCGCGAATCTCCCTCGGCAGAACCAGACGACGCGCAGGATCGATGGTAGAGACTGCACCATGTTTCATGGTTGAACTCATACCACGAGCGTGCAGCCGCCGCGCAATGCCGCTCCCCTCGGCACGATCGACGTTCGACCTGACCCAATTGAAAGCCTCGGTTTACCGTTCATCGATGGCCTGAGATGAGCGGCAAACCCCGGATTCCAGTGTACGGCCCAGGGCGAACACTGTCTCGCTCAACCCTCTGGCTCAACGAGGAGCTGATCGAGATCAGTCCATCACTTCATTTCACGGTGGCGTGCCCCTTTACCCTTTGGCTCTGCCTGCTGCCGGCATCGATCGCGAGCGCGAGGTAGGGGAAGTCAACCGGAATCTGGGTTCGCGCCAGCGACAGCGGACCGTCCCCACGTGGGTCAATTGACGCCGGCACTCGAAGATCGGCCACGCGCATGGCGTTCCAGCCGATCTTATTGCTGGAGGCCTCCAACAGGGCGATGAAGTAGGTCCCGGCACGCAGCTTGGGCCCCGTGTTGGCGTTGCCAAGCGTGATCGCCGCCCCACGCGCGATGAGATCCGCCCTTGCCGGCAACACCTCGCTGACCTTGCCTGAGACAACTCGACGCAGCGTTGTATGAAACTCCTTCGGAGCGATCGGGGCCGGGACGTTCGTGATCAGGGCCAGAGTGAGGCCTTCGACGTCGACTGGAACCTGCACCTCGGCATGAGGCGTAGCCAACATGCCGTTCGTGTCCGAGCGGTAGGTCCAGGTGACGAAAGGCAGCTTGTCGTGTTCCGCCGCGGCCGGGTAGTACGTCAGCAGGGTTACTGCAAGCGCCGCTCGGCTGGACCTCGGGCGCCAGAATCCGATGAGCTTCACATGCGCCTCGCGGGCAAATCGTGGATCACCCGAGGCGAGCGACGCCGCTTCGACAATGGCAGGATGCGCCGGGAATTGCGAGGAGGCATCAGGGAGGTAGTCGAGGTAGCCAACCGAGAGGTGCGATTGGGGAGCGTTGGAGATCGAGCGCACTCCTTGTGCGTGAAGCGAAGTCACGGCAAGTCCGGCCAAGGCGCTCGAGCTCAGTAGCAGAAACTCGCGCCGTCCGATCCCAGGAGACCAAATCGAAGTCAGTTCGGAGGGATTGTCAGCAATGCTCTTCCCCATGAAGAAATGATCAGCTCCGGGGCGGATAGACGCCTTGCAGCGCGATGCAGAAGTTGAGCGTGAGATACGGCTGCAAGTTGTTATGGGGCTGGTCGCCGCCAGCCGGGGCAACGACGTTGCTGTTCATGGCGACGATGGTATTCCCAGGAGTGTCTTGATAGGCGGTCGCATTCTTGGAGCGGGCCATGGCAACGGTGGGGGCAGGAAGTTTGATCAGGGCCACATTGGGCGCTGCCATCATGGTGTGGCTGTGCGCGGGTATCTCCGATTCGAGCAGCGTGACCGTATCGCTTCCGCTCGACTCGCCCAGATCGTGCAACGACAGCCCGGGACCCTGGCCCGGGTGCATCGGTACGTTGCCCTGCATATTGGGGAGCGCAAAGTTCGACTTGCCGTCTCCACCGTAGGTCGTACCGAGCAGCGAGAAGAGCGCGGTGTTCTGCGAGAGCGGGAGAATCTGTCCATCACAGAACGCCCAACCCTTCGGCGGGAAGTTGAAGGGGAAAATCCGGATTTCAGCAACGAATGGATCGGCCATGTTTCTATCTCCTCCTTAAGTCTGCGACGGGAAGATGCCGAACAGCGAAATGATGAAATCGACGCAGAGGTAGGGCTGAAAGTTGCTGTGAGGCTGGCTGCCCCCAGTCGATCCACCGGAGCTCGCGCTCAGAGCCACCGATGGCGCATTCTGGAAGTACTCCAGGATGACCGGGGGCTGGCTGAGCAGATTGCCGCTTATGGAGTTCGATGTGGAATTGTTCGTCGTGGCCAGGAAGGGGTGGCTGTGGGCGGGAATCGTCGCTGTCGTGAGCGTCACCTCCTCCACGCCGCCGCTCTCGGCCAGGGTAAAGCCGTTCCCGAAGTGGAGCGGAATGCGGCCGCGCAGGTCGGGAAGGGCGAACGTGCTCTGACCGTCTCCCCCGTACGTCGTGCCGATGAGGTTGAACAGTGTTTCGTTTTCGGAGATGGGAAGCAACTGCCCTTCGCAGAACATCCAGCCCGCAGGGGCGAAATTGCCGGCGAACATGCGGATCTCTCCAACGTAAGGTTGTGCCATGGTTTTCGTCCTCCTTCTAGGTCTGCGACGGGAAAATACCCTGCAGGGCGATGCTGAAATTCAGCACCAGGAACGGCTGCATGTTCTGATGGGGCTGCGATCCGCCGACGTTGGCAAGAGTGCCGGGAATCAACGAGGTGAGGTTCGTCGCCGTCGAATCGTACATCTGCGCCGTGGCGGTCCCGGCCAGCACGTTCCCTGCGGGTGCGGCCTGATTACCATCCATCGATGAGCCGTTCGCGACGTGGACGTGCTGCGGCAACTCGGAGATCGTGAGTGTATGCGCCTGCTCTCCCCCTCTCTCACCGAGCGTGTGACCGTTGCCCATGTGCATCGGAGCCCTGCCCTGAAGATTGGGCAGCCCGAAGTTCACCCGGCCGTCGCCGCCGTAGGTGGTACCGAGCAGGGAGAAAAGGGCCTGGTTCTGATTGATGGGCAGCAACTGGCCGTCGCAGAGTGCCCACCCCTTGGGCGGGAAACCGAAAGACATGATGCGGATTTCGGATAGGAACGGTTCAGCCATCGATAACCTCCACTGTTCTTGTGCGTCTCTCTCAAAGCTCCGCCGAGCGAATGTACCTCTACCGGAGCCAAAGAGCTCCTTGTGACCGGGAATCGCGGCGCCCCGGTCTCCGGGTCGGAGCGCCGGCAATCAATGAGCTCATGGGAACGTCACTCCGCAGGTGCCGGATATGATTTGGCCGCCGCTGATGACGACGAACCCGGCGCTGGCGGCAGGCGAAACGGTCGTGTTCGCGCCATTGATGAAGGTGGCAATCGACGCGGAGTTGTTGTTGTCCGCCGGAGACATGCCGACCAGCTTGATCGTGGACGAGCCGGCTGTGCCGAACGTGTCGAGCTCGACTCCCGAGTACCCAGGACCATTCAAAGTGTTGGCGGACATATCGACGCACAGCGTGGACGAATCGCTCGACATCGCGCCACCGACCAGGTGCGCCCCGGCAGTGGCCGTAGCGTTGTCCGTATTGAAGCTATCGCTATGCATGAAGATATTCAACTTTGCCGATCCGGAGTTCGCTTCGCCGAAGAAGGCGTCCCCGTTCTTGATCTGATGAATTGTGTTGCTGCCCGAGGGGCCGCTGGGACCGGTCCCGAGCGTCACGGTGAGGGTGCCGGAGCCCGTGGCATTGGCGTCCATGCCATCGCCGACATGCGAGCCGGAGCCGGTCACACCCGCGTTGCCGATGGTGTTGTTCTTGACGGTTCCGCTCAACACCGAGCTGGCGCCCGAGAGGCCGGCCAGGAAGTAGTCAAAGGCCACGGTCGAGAGAGGATTGCCCGTGAGCTGGCGCGTCGTGTTGCCGCTGGTGTCGAAGGTCACCGTCGAATTGCCGCCGCTCCCGCCGCCATGGGCCAGGATGATGTCGCTTCCCGTGTTCTCGAAGATGCTGTTCCGGACGTTGACGGTGCCGCTGTCGTTGTCGTTGCCCGCGTACTGGAATCCACACACCTCGACGTTCTTGAACGTCGAGCCGGTGGCGGTGATGTTGGTGACTGCGTTGGCGTGCGTCGACACGAGGAACGCGTCATTGGCCGGGTTGGCGAACGTCGTCGTGTCGCGGAATTCGCAGTTCGTGATCGTCATGTTCACGTTGACGGTCAGGTTCGTCACGCCCTGAGTGATACCGACGATGTTCTCGCGTGAGTTGAAGAAGAGCGAGTTCGCCCAGTTGCAGGTGCTTCCGCAATTGCCGGCCAGCTCGTCGAGGCGGACATTCCAGTTGTTGTTCGTCTCCGTCCCGACTGTGGTGCCGTTGCCGTCGATGTCGGTGTGCTGCATCGACAGGTTTGTCACGTTCGTGCCTCGCAGGCCGGAGTTGCCCGTGAATCCGCTGATGAGGACGTTGTCGAGTCTCAGTCCGCCCACGGTCGACGCCGTGATGCCGTTGGCACCGCTGTTCACGCTCTGCCCGGATGGACTGGTGATGTTCATGCTTGTGAGGCTCACAGTGCCCGTACTGGTGAGACTGATTCCGGATGAAGTCGCGCCCGAAATGGTTCCGCCCGATCCCAGGTTGATCGTGCCGCCGCCGTTTTTCGCCGTGGTATTGCCGCGAGTCGTGTTCGCCGGGTCGGAGGCGCCGTCACCGGTGACCGTGAGCGAGCCCGCCCCGGTCGTGTTGAGGACGATACCGGACGACGCACTACTGGAGGAGATGCTCTTGAAGGTGAGTCCGGAGGCGCCAATGGTCGTATTTGCCACATTCAGCGCGATGCCGCTCGTCGTGGTGAGCGTGCTGTTCGCGTTGGTTGAGCTGACCGTGCCGCCGGCCGTGGCCGTGAAGGCTGGGTTTGCACCGGTGGACAGCGTGAGGGCACCGGTGAAGTTGATCGTCGCGCCGGTGTTGCTGTTGAGCAGGATGCGACTGCTGCCGATGGCCCCGGAAAGGGTGATCGTCCCGCCGGTCGCACTGCTGATGTTCACGGTTTGCGTGCCTCCGCTGATGTTTCCGGCGTAGCTGAGCGTGGCGGAGCCGCCGCTGACGAGGAATGCCACACCGCTGTTGCCGCTCAGCGAACCGCCGTTGCCAATGGTGTAGGTGCCGCCCGTGACGCCGGTCAGTGAAATTCCGTTGATGCCCGCGGACGATGTGACTCCGGTCATTCCGGCGCCATTGGTGAGTGCGACGCTGCTGAGAACGAGCGCAGGGCCGGCGTTGTTGATGCTGCTGCCTGTGCCACCCAGAGTGCTGCCGGTGAGCGTGACGGCCGTGGTGCCGTTGCCGGTGATTGCTACGTTGGTCAGACTCAGCGTCCCGGTGTACGAAATCGTGGTGCCGTCGATACCGGCGCCGGTTCCCCCGGTCATGGTGATACTCGATGTGCCTGCGCCGTCCGCCACGTTGATCGTACCGCCGCCGCTGATCAGCATGCCCGCCTTGTTTCCGCTGCCTGCGAGAGCAAGACCATTGAGGTTGATGGTGCCGGTGTTGCCGGAGCCGGTGAAGCCTGCGGCCGTGCTCTGGAAGGTCACGGACGCGTCGGAGATGGAGATGCTGCCGCTGCTGCTGTTCGTGATGCTGATGCCGCTGGCTGTCGCGACGTTGTTGGTAAGGTTGCCCGCTGCCGCCGGAGCATGGGACATGGTCAGGCTGCCGCCGCCTGTGTTGAGCTTGTTGACGCTGATGAACGTGCCCGCCGTGGTCTTGTTGATCGTGCCGTTGTAGGTGATCGCCGCGGTGACCGTGCCGCTGGTGCCGTCGATCTGGAACGCGGTGCCGCTCACCGTGTTCGTCGTGCTGTTCGAGAAGGAAACCGACCCCGACTCGCCGCCGGCGCCGATGACGATACCGGTGACGCCGCTGAAGGCGTTCGTGCCGTTGAAGCTGTAGCTACCCGAGCTGCCACCGATGGACAGGCCCGTGCTCGTGCCGCTGGAGGTCACGTTGCCGTTGACCGTGATCGTGTTCGTGTTGCCGCCAGCGATGGTGACGACGTTCGCGCCGTTGGACTGGGAGATGTTGCCGCCCCATGTGACCGTGCCGCTCGTGCCGCTCACGTTGAACGTCGCGCCGCTGGCGCCCGTCAGCGTGCCGGCCGTCGCGCCCCACGTTCCGGTGACGGCGTTGAGGTTCACGCCGTTTGTGCCGCCGGTGGAGCTGACGTTGGCAAAGGTGCCGCTGACGGCCCCGGTGGTGAGGTTCAGCGCCGTGGCGGCGGACACGTTGACGCTCGCGCCGATGGTCAGCGTGCCGAAGTTCGTGGTGTTGATGATGCCGGTGGTCGGACCTGTGATGGTCACGCCGGCGAGCGAGAGGCTCGTCGACGCGCCGCTCAGCGAGATGCCGGTGGTGCCGTTGCTGATCGTTCCGCCGTTGACCGTGACCGTGCCGCTGACGCTGGTCAGGGCGATGCCGGTGGTGGCGCCGGTGGTGTTGACGCTGTTGAATGTGGCGCCGGAGCCGCCGACGGTCATTCCGTTGAGGGTCAGGCCGGCCGCCGCCGCGCCGGTGGTGATGTTCGCCGTGCCGAGAACGTTCAGCGTGCCGCCGCCGGTGGCGCTGAAGCCGGTGCCGGTAGTGGTCGTGATCCCCAGGGTGCCGCTGAAGTTGATCGTCGCGCCGGTGTTGTTCGAGAGTACCACGGCGGTGTTGGTCGTGGTGCTCAGCGTCTGCGTGCCGGTGAAGTTGATCGTTCCGGAGGCATTGTTGTTGACATGAATGCTGGCGCCGTTGTCCGTGATCGTCGCGCCGATGTCGATCGTGCCGGCGCTGGCCGGCCGATTCTGAATCGACACGGAGGCCTGCCCTGCATTCGCCGTGATGGAGTTGGTGTTGTCGAGGCTGATCGCCGCGGTGCCGTTGTTGACGTCGAGGCCCGTGGCGTTGCCGCTGATGGTGGCGTTGGTCACCGTCACCGTGCCGGTCATGCTGGTGAGGTGCAAGCCGGAGGCGACGTTGTTCTGAATGGTCAGCGTGTCGCCGGTGAAGCCGGCGTGCGAGCTGCCGGCGATGCCGTCGCGCGTAGCGCCGGTGATGGTCACGCCCTTGACCGTGTTGCCGTCGTTGAGCGTGACGCCGTCGCTGTTCGCCGTGGCGTTGGTGATCTGCGGCTTGGTCCCGGCTGAGACAAGCGTGTTGCCGTTGACGACGAGCGCCGCCCCTTCGCCCCACAGTTGCCCCCCGGAGAGCCGGCAGACGCCCGGGGTTTGGTTGGTGGTCGTGCCGTTGCCGGTTTAAGAC
>JACXTT010007961.1_pt1 | contig 14808 bp, 11 predicted proteins | sample 9270951 | NCBI WGS metagenome assembly JACXTT01 (sample SAMN15532306, study PRJNA645909) | rock metagenome | isolation source: weathered quartz diorite | place: Puerto Rico | collected 2017-06-21
ACGAGAATGGCGGCCTCTTCAATGTCCAAGGCCCGCCGCCTGAGGCTGAATAGCGATGAATTGCACAATCGGAGAACCTGCGCGGAGAGGTTTGGATCGTTGCGGATGACTTTCCCAACGCGCCTCAGATCCACCGATGGAGAACTAAGGAGCTTGTTCAGTTCGAAGATATGACTTGGAAGTGCCGGAAGCCCATCGGTGAGACTGGCCATCAACCGCGCTTTGCGACGTTGTTGTTGTTCTGGGGAAGTAGTCTCCACAAACCTTTTGCGCGGATGTTCAACTGTGCTGGGAACTTGCACCCGCCTCCTATCGATGAACCAGCACTCTTTTCATCGGCTGCGGGGGCGAATTCTTTAGGTATCGGAAGACTTCATCGGCAAACCTTTACCGCAACTGTGCGGTCGCTAAGCGCTTGAAACAAATGTCTTTGTGGCGTGACGGTATTTCTTAACTAACTGTGCCGCATGCGACCGGTGCTGCTTTGCGCTTAGCGGAGGACCGCACAGTTTCCTCAAGTCGGGCACGCAGCCGGGCCATGGTGGCTGAGTGAATTTGCGAGACTCGCGATTCGCCGACACCCAGCACCGCGCCGACTTCCTTCATGGTTAGCTCTTCCAGGTAGTAGAGAGTCACGACCTGCTTTTCCCGTTCGTCAAGACCCTTGAGGGCGCTCTCGATGTGCGACTTCATCTCTCCGTTCAGGCAAAGAGAGTATGGGTCTTTCTCCGGACCGCCGAGATGATAGTTCGCCACGTTTTCGTCGGCATGCGGGTCCATCGACTCCGCTTGCAGGCTATCCAGATCAAGCCCGCCCAATTCCCCTAGCAGATGCTGAAAATCAGGGAGACTCATCCCCAATTCCGCAGCTAGTTCCGGTTCCGTAGCCATGCGGCCGAGACGAAGATTCAAAACGCGCTGAGCTTCCTCGATCCGGCGGGCCTGGCGACGCAAGTGCCTGGGACTCCAGTCCATCTCCCGCAAGCTGTCCAAGATGGCCCCACGAATCCGGAACTTTGCATAGGACTTGAGTTGCACGTTCTTGCTGGGATCGAACTTCTCAACCGCGTCGATCAGCCCGACGACCCCGGCGTGAACCAAATCATCCATCGGCACATGCGACGGAAGCCGGTCATGAATCCGGCGGGCGATGTATTTCACTTGCGGTAAGTGCTCGAACAGAAGCCGCTCGCGCTCTTCGGCATCCTTGAAGCCGCGCAGCGCGAGTGAAGATGTGGTGTGATGACTCATCGACTCCCCCCGGTTCATTGCAAAGAAGTGCCTGACGGGATTTCGCCAACGAGCATCACAACGCGCGATTCCCTGCACCGCCCTGTGTGCGTTTTTTTGCAAGGCACTGGGCAGAATCGGCACGCCCTGGAGTCGTGCACGGCGGGGACCAACTGTGGTCTTGGTAGCTTAGATTTCTCTAACGGGCAGAGGCGCTTCGGGCAGGCGGAAATGCGCGGCGCGGAGCTGCAGCTCGTCTCCCGCAAGGATAAACGCGCGCTCCACTGCGTGGTGCAGTTCGCGCACATTTCCCGGCCAGGAGTACTGCCGCATCAGAGTCGCGGCGGCGGACGAAATCTTTTTGGCGGGAACCACGGCTTGCTCGCAAAGGGAATCGAGGAAATGCGCGGCCAGCGGAACGATGTCTTCCTTCCTCTGGCGCAGTGGTGGCAGCTCGATCGGAAACACGGCCAGGCGATAGTACAAATCTTGGCGAAATCGCTTTTCCCGCACCGAACGCAAGAGGTCGGTGTTCGTGGCGGATATCACGCGCACGTCGACGCGGAAAACGTCGGAGCTTCCGAGGCGCTGGACTTCTCCATCCTGCAAAAAGCGGAGAAGTTTGGCCTGCATGCTGAGTGGCAATTCACCGACTTCGTCGAGGAAGAGCGTACCACCCTGCGCCACGTGAATGCGGCCGAGGCGGGATTGCACAGCGCCCGTGAATGCGCCACGCGCATGTCCGAACAGCTCTGCCTCAAGAAGCTGCTCGGGTATGGCGGCGCAATTGACCACCACAAACGGGCTTTTCGAACGCGGACTGATCTGATGGATGCCCCGGGCGACGAGTTCCTTCCCCGTTCCTGTTTCCCCGGTGATCAGCACCGTCGTTTGACGAAAGCTAACGAGGCGCGCAAGGCGGTAGATTTGTTCGAGGCCCGGCCCGTCTCCCATCATGCCGGGCAACGGTTCTACGCGTTGCGCAGGTTTCAGCTCGTCACCACGATCTTCGGCGGGGACGATACCGTCTCGGATGGGTTCGTACTCGAAATCATCCGGCTCGCTGACACGCGGGGTTGAGAAAGACGCAGGCCGCGATTCGGAAGAATCTTCGCACTCTGCGGCGCCCAGATCGGAGTCGACTATCCTGACGGGCAAATCCGGATGCCGCCCACGAATGATTTGGAGCACTTCATCTAGGTCCAGATCGTGCAAGCGCCGGTCGAGTAGGACTTCGCCCCAATTCTCGGATTCCAATTTCGCTAGGGCGTCGGCGCCGCCCGCAGCCTCTTCTACTTGGGACGCGTCGTATTCCGTATTCTGAATCCATCGCCTGCGAAAAGATTCGTTCGAGCTTGCGACCAGAATGCGCGAACTACGGACTGCTGAATGCGTCACCGCAGTGACCATTCTTCACGCCTCCCGTCCCGGGTCTGCGCCCTAGATTAGAAGAAGCTTATTTTTCGTGATGAGAGCGCAGTTTCGCGGCTCCCAATTGGCTTGGCGTTCCAAGCGCTTGGGTCTCCAAACTGGTGTCGAATTTCACGCTGGAAATGCGCGACATACAGGAAGTCCGTTACTCGCCACGGGCCAAAACAGGATGGGGCATCCTGAATTGACACTTTCTCATGAGAGTTCGCCAAGGGTTCCCAAGAGAACGTGCCAGTCGAGCGAAAGATTCTCCGCAAAACTGTTTCATGTTGGATGGCGGAGTCACTCACTGGTACATGTTCTCTTGACATTTCCTAACCTCGCGTGGAAACTGGTTTCCCCTTCCCTGAAAAATTCCATCGTCAACGGATCCTTGTTCATGCATATTTTGGTCGCAGAAGACGATTTGCCTGTCGCAAAATTTCTTTCCTCCGGCCTCGAAGACGAACACTACGAGGTCCGGCTGGCCACAGATGGCGCGAAAGTCCTGCGATTGCTCCAGGACGGCCCCTGTGACCTTTTGGTCTTGGATTTAAACCTGCCGGGTATGAGCGGACTCGAAGTGTTACGGCACGTGCGTTCGGAGCGGCCCCATTTGCCCGTCTTAATTCTGACCGGGAGCGCCCGCGTAGAGGACCGCGTCGGTGGGCTCGATTCAGGCGCGGACGACTATCTAACTAAGCCTTTCGCTTTCTCGGAATTGCTGGCGCGCGTTCGCGCCTTGCTGCGGCGCAGCAGTCTGCCGTTCGAGGCGGTTTTGCATAACACGGACCTGGAGCTGGACCGCGTCCAGCGCATTGTGCGGCGTAACGGCCGCGTGATCGAGCTCACGCCCAAGGAATTTGCCCTCCTCGAATATCTCATGCTCAACGTCGGACAAAACGTGTCGCGATCGTCCATCATCCACAACGTTTGGAAACTTTCTTCCGACACCATGACCAATGTGGTCGACGTCTACATCAACTATCTGCGTAAGAAGATCGACTCCGAGGGATCCCCTAGGCTGATCCATACAGTCCGCGGGGCCGGCTATCGAATCGGTCCGAAACCGCGCATGGCAAGCTGAAACACCGCAGTGGTTGACCCACAGAAAAAAGCAGATTCCTCGGCGCAAGGCGGGCCTCGGAATGACAAGGTTCGAGTCTATCCGAGCCTGAAAAGCGCGCGATAGCTTAGGCGGGCTCCCTGAAGGGCACCGGCTCTCGCGCTCGCTTCCACTTGGCTTGCTTTTCGGGCTCGTCCCAGAGCCGAAACCCGCCGGTGAACGCTGTCGAATTGTCGCCAAGCTTGCAGCCCGGTGGCAACGTCCTCAGCAGCTTCGCATTTCCGCCACCGAGAACGACGTATTCCGCTTCGAGCGCGTCTTTAAGTTCTTCCGCGACACGAGCCACGTGACGGCGCCATTTCTTTTTTCCCAGGCGCTTCAATCCTCGGATTCCCAGATAATCTTCGTAGGTGCGGCCTTTCCTGTACGGCAGATGGGCGACCTCCATGGGCGCGAGGATTCCGTCAACGATCATGGCCGAGCCCAGGCCGGTGCCCAAGCCGAGAAAAAGCATTCTGCCGCCTCGATAGATGCCCAGCGCCTGCATGGCGGCGTCGTTCACAATTCTCACGGGATGTCCGAAGGCCTTCCGAAAATCGAAGCCGACCCAGCCACCTCCGAGGTTGTGCGGATTGGCTAACGGATGGCCGTGGACAACCGGGCCGGGGTAGCCGATCGAGACGACGGAATAGCTCCAATTCTTTGTGGCGGCTCGAACTTTGTTCACCATTTTCTTCGCGGTTATCTTCGGACCAGAGGGAATTTTGACTGGCTCCTTCTGTCCCGTCGCCAGCACCTTGATGTGTGTGCCACCAACATCGATGACTAGAATTCTTTCGTCGTCTGCCATGCCCACTCCTTGCTAAAACCAGCCGCTGCGATATGCAATCCACCAACTCACAATAATCAAAGGAATTGTCGCGCCGAGCGCCCACCAAAACGGAAGCGCAAGATCGGCAATCAAGCCTAGCAGAGCGAATGTCGTCCAGAAAACCTTTCGTTGCATTTGTTTATTGTAGATCGAAGGAGCACCAGGAAGAGGTTCCCGCGACCAGAAGAGTAAACTCGCGCTGTTGCGATCAGCCCTACTTGCCGGAAGACGTCTGCGTCTTGTCGATGACGTTGTCCTGAAACGACTTCATCTCGGAATACGCGCAGAGGGTTTCGCCCATGGGCGCGTCGGTCAACTTGTAGACTTTCGTTGCAGAGAAGGTCTTCGTATACGCCTTTGGATCATCAATTGTGACGGTGAGCTCTAGGCGTTCGTGGTCCAGGCGCCGGAATCGCTCGATGACGTGCAGCGCATCGCTATGCGGATGGCCCGTTTGATCGAGCCAGGTCTTGTCGTTGAAGCCGATCGTGTCTACGACAAAAGCGTCGCCTTCGTAACGTCCGATCGCGTCGCCCATCCAGGAGTTGTCAGGGTCCTTTGGATGGTCGCGGTCCATGGCCACTGCGCGCCAAACCTTCGTATATTCGTACAAGATGTACACGGTCTTCGGGGTCTGAATAAATGAGATTTCCCAAGGGTACATGTAGATGCGGGGAATGCCCGGCGGATCGCAGAACCTCTGGACGGGATCATTCGTGTTGTCCATTGTTTGCAGGGCCCCAAATGGCGGCCTCACGCCCTTAAATTTCTCTGCCGCCCAGGGCGTCATGGGACTCTTTTCCGGATGAAGGGCGAACGGGTCGGAGGGATCCCAACTGCTCAGTCTAATGCCTTCGGGGCCGTGGAAATCCGGGTCCCAAATGCCGGACAAGTCCGGTGTACCCGTGGAGGCCTTCGGGGACTTCGCGCCGGCCGAGCTCTGGGCAGATTGGGCCCACAGCGCGGAAGAGAAAGCCAGCCCCGCCAAAATCGTAATGATCGCGACTACTATGCGAATTCGCATCTTCCCTGACCTCCCGCCATTGGGGTCTCTGGGCATCGAAATCATTTGGCGCATGTGGCGCAACCTGATGGGGGCAGGTTGCTTTACTCTGAGCGACTGGGGAGCGCTTGCCCGTTGACGACAGTCTTCAGGATGAACGTGATCGTGCTCGTAATTCCAATTGGCGCGCCATTGCGGGAAGGATGGGTGTCGATCACGATATCGTCTCCAGCCTTCATGGAATTCTTGCTCCACCCGGCACGCACCATATGAACCGGGGAGGCGAATTCGATCGTCCAATGCTGCATCTCGCCGCTGTCGCTCTTCGCATCCACGTAGACCACGACGTGAGGATTGCTCCAATCGAATTTCGATACCGTTCCATGTACGGTAACCGTCTTGGCCATATCATATCCCGCAACGCCGTGGTGCGCGTTTGCAGGCCGCGACGCCAGAAAAAGTCCCGAGACCAACGCTAGAACGACCAACAGCCCATTCTTCATGAACAACCTCCCACTCTGTTCGCACTGCGCAGACATAGGAAAGCGATGAGCGCAATCATATCAGGACCGGAATAATTTAGAAATAATTTGGCTTGGATTCGGTTTTTGTAGCGCCCGCCTTCAGGCGGGCGCCTTCTTGATTTTCCACGCTGCCACCTAAAGGTGGGCGCTACAGAAACCCAACGATGTCGCCTGTTCGATGAGGAGCTAAAAACTCGGAAATTTCACGACGAAGCGCTCATGTCGCTCGACGCGCCGCCCGCGGCAGGGATGTAACACTTCATCGTGTAGTCCATGACCATGCGGTTGGCGTTGAACCTCCAGCCGAGTGTCCGAATCGTCCTCTTCATGCGCTTGATCCAGCCACGCGGCAACCCGTCGCGATCGCGCTGGTAGAAAAGCGGAATAACTTCTTCGCGAAGAACGCGGTAGAGATTCTCTCCGTCGCGACGATCGTGCACATCCATGTTGGTGTGCGTACGACCCGTTCCGATGGCGAAGCCGTTTAGCCCGTCGTAAGCCTCTGCCCACCAGCCATCCAGGACGGAAAGGTTCAAGCCGCCGTTCAGCACAACTTTCTGACCGCTGGTACCCGATGCTTCGAGCGGCCTTCGCGGATTGTTCAGCCAGACATCAACACCCTGCACGAGAAGGCGGCCCACGTTGATGTCGTAGTCCTCGATGAACACAAACTTATTCGCGAATCGCTTGTTGCGCATCAGCTCGGCAACTTGCTGCAAAACTTGCTTGCCGGGGATGTCGTTCGGATGCGCTTTCCCCGCGAACACAAATTGCACTGGACGCTTGGGATCATTCACCATCGAGGCGAGCATTTCCAAATCGGCGAGGATCAAATTGGCCCGCTTGTAAGTGGCGAAGCGGCGAGCAAATCCGATGGTCAGGGCGTCAGGACTTAGAACCCTTCCGAGCGCCGGCAAAGTTCGGGCAGATTCGCCGCGGCGCTCGGCCTGCTCGACCGCACGCAAGCGGACAAATTCAATCAGACGGGTCTTCAGGCCCAGGTGCGTCTCCCACAGCTCTGCGTCGTCAACGTTTTCGATGCCTTCCCAAATCTGCGGTTCGCCGCTTTGTTCGTGCCAGCCGGTCCCGAGATGGCGGTCGTAGAGACGAAACATTTGCGGCGCAAGCCACGTGGGCACGTGCACGCCGTTGGTGATGTGCCGGATGGGAACCGCCTCTTCCGATTTTCCCGGATAGAGCGATGTCCACATCGCTCGTGATACTTCTCCATGCAAGGCCGAAACTGCGTTGGCGCGGCGCGAAAGTTTAAGGCCTAACACCGTCATGCAAAAACTTTCAGACGAATTGTTGGGATTCTCCCGCCCCAGCGACATCAGCCTTTCGTGAGATAGCCCCAATGCGTCCCGCAGCGGCCCCAAGTGTTCTTCGATCAAACCGGCATCGAACCGGTCATGACCCGCCGGGACCGGCGTATGCGTTGTAAAAACAACTTCGCGGCAAACGCGCGGCGCGGCCTGCTCGATGCTCAACCCTTCCTCTTCCATGCGACTCCGAATCGCTTCGAGCACGGCGAAGCCGCTGTGTCCTTCGTTCAGATGAAGAACGCTTGGCGTAATACCCATCGCGTTCAACACGCGGAAGCCCCCTACGCCCAGCAACAATTCCTGGCGAATGCGGAAGCGGCTGTCGCCGCCGTACAGCCGCGAGGTAAGCTCCCGGTCCTCCGGCGCGTTTCCTTCGACATTCGAATCGAGCAGCAGCAAGGCGCAGCGCCCGACCTTGACCCGCCACACTTTGGCGGAAATTGAGCCCCGCCGCGTCTCGATTTGAACCGTGATCGGCTCGCCTTTGGTGCCTATGGCCGGTTCCATCGGCATTTGATTGACATCTGTCTGCAAATACTCTTCCTGCTGCCAGCCGTTCTTGTCGAGCCGCTGCCGGAAGTACCCCTGCCCATAAAACAAGCCGACGCCCACCAGCGGAATCCCTAAATCGGAGGCGCTCTTGACGTGGTCGCCGGCAAGGATGCCGAGGCCACCCGAATAGATGGGCACGGACTCGTGCAAGCCAAATTCAGCCGAGAAGTAGGCCACCGGGCGAGGCCGCAAAATGCCCGCGTGCCGCGCGCCCCAGGTCCGGTCTGCTTCGAGGTACTCGCGAATGCGGCGATAGGCGTAGTTGACCCGGCCATGCAGAACGAATTCCTGTGCCCTGCGTTCAATCCCGGCCAGCGGAATTTCCGCAAGCAGTGCGATCGGGTTGTGGTCGAGCTGTCTCCAACGCAATGGGTCAAGATCGTGGAACAAGCTCGTGGAATCGTTGTCCCAGCTCCACCAGAGGTTGCGCGCCAGCGACCACAACCGCTCCTGCAAAGGCGCGACGAAACGATCCAGAGTGCGCGCCTCGCTCACCACCGGAGCGAGCTGCGCGGCGGCCTCGGACAGCATCTTAATGTCGCTATCCTCGAATGCGCGCGCTTCGATCGTTTGCACGACGAGAACGCCTTGCAGGACTCCGCTGTCAATCAATGGCACGCCGAGGAAGGATTGGTAAGCGTCTTCGCCGGCCTCTTTGAAATATTTGAAGCGAGGATGGTTCTTGACTCGTTCCACGGCAACCGGCTGCACTTGCTCGGCGACCAGCCCCGCGAGGCCCTCGTGCAGCGCCATTCGCAGAGTCCCGATACACTGCGGACGCAGGCCCACCGTAGCGGCCAGAATGAGGTTGGTTCGATCCGGCTCCAGCAGATAGGCGGAACACACCTCGGTCTTGAAACGCTTCGCAATCAAGGCCACTACATTCATGAGGGTTTCAGCGGGCTTGCCGCCTTCGGCCGCGAGGTCGGCGATTTCTTCGAGCGTCAGGACGTGCGCGGGGTTTCGAGGACGGCTCGCCTGGAGTACGTCTATGAACTCCTCTTCGTTGCGTTGCGGTTCCGAGGCGATTGGCTCCATCAGAGTCCCCTTAACTCCTACAAGCCCTTACCTGCGGCGGGATTCGCCATTCCGGCGGTATCCCGAACAACGACAGAAATCCTCATTATTCGAACGTCGAGGTTCGAATTGGGAAGCGCGACCCCGAGAATCTTAGGGCGTACTTTTGCAAGGCAGGCGCTCAATGTCCAATCGACAAAATCTATTGGCGCTATAGCGAATGCTTGCGGCGAAAGGTCAGCCCCGTCTTGCGAGCCCGTGTAGCGCCTTTGGGTTAGCATTCGAAGAATGCAGCAGATGCCCGCCTATAGTTCACCCGCCGCGGCGGACTCACTACAAGAGGCGGGCGCTACACCACGTCGTCACACCCGTCTTGCGGGGTTGCTCACCGTCCTCCTTGCGGCACGTCAAATTGTGTGTAGGTAATGTGTAAAACTGCGACCGAAAAGTTGAAGAGTCGCTTGGCAGAGTAAGGAGAACGCGATGAATTTTCAGAAGTTAAGCGGAAGGTGGAAAGCTGTCGCTGGCGCAATCATAATTTTCGTAGGTCTTACTGGATGGGGAGTAACCCGCGCGAGCCAGAAGCTCTTTTCACCCGGCGTGCATGTCTCGATGAAGCTTGCCGACCCAGCTGAAGGACCCAGCACGAATGGATTTGCCTCTGTGGTAAAGGGCGTGTTGCCGGACGTCGTGAATATTTCCACATCGAAGGTGGTCAAGAAGGACAACCAGTTCTTTGAATTCCCCGACGAGATGCCTCCGTTTTTCCAGCAGTTTTTCGGACAGCAGTTCCAGGGCCCCGATTTCCGGAATCGCGCGCCGAGACAGCGTGAGGAGCGGGAAAACAGTCTCGGGTCAGGCGTCATCGTAAGCCCCGAAGGCTATATCTTGACCAACAACCACGTTGTGGACGACGCCACCGACATTCATGTCACGCTCTCCGACAAGCGCCAGTTCAAGGCGAAAGTGGTTGGCAGCGATGCAAAGACAGATATTGCCCTGCTGAAAGTGGACGGCGGCGATCTCCACGCGATCACGGTTGGTGACTCCTCCAAAGTGCAAATCGGCGACTATGCGCTGGCCATCGGCGACCCATTCGGCGTGGGCCAGACTGTGACGATGGGCATCGTCAGCGCGTTGAACCGTGGGAATCTAGGCATCGAGGACTATGAAGATTTCATTCAGACGGATGCGCCAATCAATCCCGGCAATTCCGGCGGTGCGCTAATAAATGATCGAGGAGAGCTGATCGGAATCAACACTGCCATCCTTTCGCATGGGTCGGGAGGCAATCAGGGCATCGGATTCGCGATTCCCGTCAACTTGGCTCGCAAGGTGATGGATCAAATCGTCGATCACGGCAAGGTGACCCGCGCCTATCTCGGCATCATGGTGCAAGACATTACGCCGGGCATTGCGCGAGCAATGAACCTGAAAGACATGAAGGGCGTTCTTGTGGGCGACGTAAGCCCCTCTGGCCCCGCTCAGCATAGCGGCCTGGAGAGAGGCGACGTGATTTTGGAGGTCAACGGAAAGCCCATGGACGACAGCCGCCAATTGCGGATGACCATTTCGATGATGAGTCCCGATTCGACCGTTAGACTGAAGCTGTTGCGGAACCGCGATCAGAAAGAAGTAAGCGTCAAGCTTGGCGAGCTGCCGAACGATCAGGAACGATCTAAGTCCGAGCCAGGTTCGTCCGAAGGAGCACTCGAGGGAGTGACGCTGGAAAATCTTGATTCGCAAACGGCGAGGCAACTCGGGCTGTCGGCCGCAACCACAGGCGTCGTCGTCTCGGACATCAACCCGTCGAGCGCGCTGGCATCCGCAGGGCTGCGGCGCGGCGACGTGATCCAGGAAGTGAATCATCAACCGGTGAAGAACGTCTCGCAACTGGAGGAAGCGGTTCGCAAGGCGGGCAAGAATCCATTGCTACTGGTGAACCGAGACGGCAAGACGCTCTTCATCGCTGAGTAATCGAGCTGGTGGCTCGATCCATCGGATCTCCGCCCGATGGCAGGCCAGAAGCCCCGTCCCGCAACTGCGGGACGGGGTTTCTGTATTTCTTGTGCTACAAGTCGAACCAGCTTGACTTGCCTTCCCCTGCACGTTAAAGATTCGGCGCCGCGCGCAAGCGTGGCGCATTTCATCTCGATAGAGGCCAACATGAAAACACCGCTGTTGCTGGCATCGGTTTGGGCGTGCTTTGCGTTCGGCTCATTGCAAGCGCAGACGCCTGCCGACAAGCCAGTCGTCCAATTGGACCCCGCGCTTGATGCACTCATTTCGCCGGACGCGAAGCTCGAACTGGTGAAGGGCGACTTCGGATTCACCGAGGGCATCGTCTGGGTCGACCAGGGCACCAGCGGATACATGCTCCTCAGCGATATGTACGCGAACGTGATTTACAAGCTCAGGCCGGACGGAAAAGTTTCCCTGTACCTCGATCACAGCGGCTACACCGGATACGATATTTGGCGTGTCGGCATGCCGCAGCCGGATGCCAACCGCAAAGACGTCTTCTTCATGATCGGATCAAACGGCTTGGCGCTCGACCGCCAGGGCAGATTGCTGATTGCCACATGGACGGGCCGCTCGATCGACCGCATCGAAAAGGACGGCAAGCGCACGATTCTGGCCGACCGCTACGAAGGCCAGCGATTCGGGGGCACGAATGATCTCGTCGTGAAGAAAGACGGCGCGATTTATTTTACAGACGGCTTCGGCGGCCTGCGTGGACGGGACAAGGATCCCGGCAAGGAATTGGACTTCGCCGGAATCTTCATGTGGAAAGACGGCAAGGTAACTTTCGCGATCAAAGATATTCCCACGCCCAACGGCCTCGCCTTCTCGGCGGACGAAAAATATCTGTATGCGAATGGAAGTCAAAACAAATACGTCCGCCGCTACGAAGTACAGCCCGATGACACACTCACGAACAGCCAGATGTTCATTGATATGAGCTCAGACACGGGCGGTGGCATTACCGACGGTATGAAGGTAGACACCAAGGGAAACGTCTATGAGTCCGGCCCAAGAGGAATTTGGATCATGTCTCCGGAAGGCAAGCACCTGGGCACGATCCTGACGCCCGAGTTTGTCGCCAACCTCTGCTTTGGCGACCGCGACAACAAAACCCTCTACATAGCAGCCCGCACTAGCGTTTACAAAATTCACGTAAACATCCCAGGCCTTCGCTAGCACCCCGCACGCGCACCCTTCATAAGGGCTCGTCCAACAACTCAAGGCCCTGTCATTCCGAGGCGCGCTGCGCACCGAGGAATCTGCTTTTTCTGCGAGCCAAACGAAAAGCAGATTCCTCGCTTCGCTCGGAATGACAGCGCGGGTCGCTTTCCCGCAAGCCCTAGATTTAGGTTGATTGCGGCGCGTGCTATGACGCCCTGGCGCTTCGAGCTGCTGGTGGCGGGGTAGCTGCCAATTGGGCCGCTTGCTTCGCTTCGTTGCTTAGCTCTGCGGTCGTGTCCTGCACGCCAATGCGGATGCCAATTTTCTTTAGGAAGGCCGTAGGAGGCTCGCCGCCCGCGAAGATCCACACAAAATCGTTGGGAATCTCTTGCACTTCGCCATTGACGTCGAGCATGACTGAGGTCGGAGTAAACTCAACCGGCATGGAATTGAAGATGACTGTAACCTTCCCCTTTTGCATGTGCTCCTGCATCCGCTTCTCATTTCGATCCTTAATCCGCGCGAAAGCGCTTTTCCGGTACGAGAGGATAACTTTGTTCCCCACCTGATTGGAAAGCCCCATGGCTGCTTCGACGGCGCTGTCGCCTCCGCCTACCACGAGAATGTTCTTGTTCACGTAATGGTCTGCCTCAATCAAGCGGTACATAACCTTGGGCAAATCCTCTCCCTTGACACCCAACTTTCTGGGGCTGCCGCCCTTGCCCAGTGCGAGAATCACCGTATGCGACCGATATTGGCCTTTGGGAGTCGTCACGGTGAAAATTCCGTCCTCGCCCTTCTGGATGTCCTCCACTTTTTCCCCGGTGCGGAATTTGAAATCGGCTCGCTTCAATATGTCATTCCACATGGCTAACAGATCTTCTTTAGAAAGCTCGGTCTTCTTGAATTTTCCGTACACCGGCAGTTCCACCGGGCTCGTCAACACCAGTTTCTGTCTCGGGTATTTCGCCACGGTGCCGCCCACTTCGCCTTCATCCACGGTGAGATAGTTCAGCTTTCGTTCAATCGAGCGGAGAGAAGCGCTGATCCCCGCCGGCCCGGCTCCGACGATGAGTGCGTCGAGAACATCTCCATTGGAGCCCGCACCGCGGAGATTGGGAAGTCTCGCCGCGATGATGTCCATGCAATCGCGCCCTTCATTGATTGCGTTCTTGATCAGCGCCAGCCCGCCCAGTTCTCCGACGATGAACATGTTGGGGACGCTGGTCTCGAATTCGCCGGTCAAGTGCGGCCGGTCGCCGCCCGTACTCGGGCTGGCTAGAACCATCGTGATCGCGCCGACCGGGCAAGCTTCAGCGCACAGGCTGTGTCCGATGCATTTGTAACCGTTGACGATGACTGCCTGGCCGCCCAGCATGGCCAAGACGTCACCCTCCGGGCATACCGTCGTGCAGGTCGCGCAACCAATGCACTCATTCGTGTCAATATGCGGATGCTGGGATTGGGGTCCGTCGGAACGCAGCTCCCCTCTTTTCGCAGACTCCTGCGCGCGCAAATCCCGCTCCCTCTGTTTCCGGAGGTAGCGTCGAACGAAAAACCAAGTAATGAGCAGGGCGACTACCAAGCCCCAGAGATTATTCATCGCTGCACTTTCTCACCCCGAATCCGAGCAAAGCCTTGCGGCAGTCCAATCTCGAATCGTGGGGCGGTTGTGACCCCCCTCGTAAGATTGTGACACTTCAATCCGAACGAGACGTTGCGCTGTAACTAACTGGCGAGAACCGTCGCCACACCAAACATCCAACGGCCGTAGGGCTTTCAGCCGCGTTGCACTCTCAACGTTATTATGATGCCTGATTTGTGGATCACGTCTAACGCACGTACGGCATTCGACTGGGGGATTTTGTGAACCGACATGGCCCTGAACGCCGAACTGAGCCATAGGGCTGGGGGGACGCGTCAAGTATACCCCGTGAATGTTACACGAGGGAGGAATTCTGAGGAATTCTTATGGACACACCCGGCACCTACAAAAACTCACGGGATCGGCGTATGAATCAATGAGCATGCGCAGGTTCTTTGGCTGGGACGAAGTAGATCTCCTCCTTAACGCCGCTCTTTTGCCACCCGCGCCGATTCAGAATGCCTTTCACATTCTCAACCATCGATGGGTGGCCGCACAAATACGCCGTCGTGTTCTCTGGCGCTAGCCCCCAGGTGTCCGCATACTTGCGCACCAGGTCGTCCACCCGTCCTGTTTCGCCTTCCCAGGAAGGATCGTCCCACGGACGGCTAATCGTGGATGCGTAGGAGAACCAGGGGACTTCGTCACTGAGCCGCGCGAGCTCTTCGCGATAGCCCAGCTCAATTGCACGGCTGGCACCTTCCAGCAAATAGAGCTTGTCTTCGCCGATGAACTCCGCATTTTTCCACTTCTGGTACAGCGATCGGACATAGCTAATGAAGGGTGCAACTCCCGTCACTGTCGCCAAGAGCATATGGTTCGGGCGACCGCTGGCCCGATCGAGCGTGAAACGGCCGCGCGCGCTCTTCCGAAGCGTGAGTTCGTCGCCCACTCGTTGAGAAAAAAGGCGCGGCGTGAGTTCGCCTTGCGGAACCAGCTCGATGAAAAACTCCATGAATTTCTCATGAGGCGCGGAAGC
>JACXTT010007962.1_pt1 | contig 14807 bp, 17 predicted proteins | sample 9270951 | NCBI WGS metagenome assembly JACXTT01 (sample SAMN15532306, study PRJNA645909) | rock metagenome | isolation source: weathered quartz diorite | place: Puerto Rico | collected 2017-06-21
GCTGCACTCTCGGTACGCCGCCGAAATCGGCGAGAACTACCAAGAATCGGAGAGCTACACGACCACCGAGAACGGCAAGCAAGTGACCAAAACGCGCACGGTCACCAAGACCGAGTGGCGCTCGCTGCAGGGCGAGCACGTCGGTTACGTGGCCGACGTGCTGGTGACGGCGTCGCGCGGCCTACCGAACGCCGAGCTCGAGGCGATCGAGCCGTTCGACATGCGGCTCTTGCGGCGCTATCAAGCGGCGCTGGTCGCGGGCTGGACCAGCGAAGATCCGAGCGTCGCGCCCGCGGACGGCGTGCAGTTGGCGCGCGCCGAGGCGGTGGCCATCGAGGGCAAGCGGGTGGCGGCCTTCCTGCCCGGCGACAGCCAACGCGGGCTGCAGTTTCAAACTGCGGTCGACCGCGAGACGCTCGATCTCACGCTCGTGCCGGTGTGGACGCTGGCGATTCGTCCCGATCCCAAGCAACCGGCGCAGCGCGTGCTGGTCAATGGGCAAACGGCGGCGGTGTGGGGCCGCGAGCGCTGGTCGGTGCTCAAGATCCTGGTGCTGGTGGCGCTGATCGCCGCTATCGGGTTGGGGATCTGGCTCGCAGCGAACGGCGGGGCGCGATGACCATCGTCGCGACCTGCGCGCGCTGCACGACCTCGATCGAGGAAGGGGATCTGCGCTGCTGCATTTGCGGCATCATCGCGCCGGCGCGGCAGGCGGGACCGATGCGCGAAGTGCAGCGCATCGTGCGCTGCGACGAATGCGGCGCGGCGGTGGTGCATCGCGCCGAGGACGGCATGAGCCCGACGTGCCGCTTTTGCCGCGCGCCGACCAAAATCGAGACGCCCACCGATCCGCTCGAGGCGGCCGAGCTGATGTTGCCGTTCGCCGTGTCGGCCGAGCGCGCCGTCGCGGCCATGCGGCGCTATCTCGGATCGCTCGGTTTTTTCCGGCCGAGCGACCTGGCCGCCAGCGCCACGGTGGACTCGGTCACCGCCGTGTGGTTCGCGTCGTGGATGTTCGACGTGCGCGCCGACGTGAGCTGGGCCGCCGACTCCGATGCCGGCTCGGGGCGCTCGGCGTGGGCGCCGCACGCGGGGCGCGTGAAGTTCGATTGGCGCAACGTGGTGGTGAGCGCGTCACGCGGGCTCGCGCACCACGAGGTGGCCAAGCTCGCGCCGGCGTACGATTTGCGCCAAGCGCAGGCGGTCGGGGACGCGAGCGCCCAGGTCGAGAGCTTCGACGTGGATCGCAGCGCGGCACGCCAGCGCATCCTCGAGGCGATTCACGCCATCGCCGCAGAAGAGCTGCAATCGCGGCACATTCCCGGCAGCCGCTTTCGCAAGGTGGCGGTGTCGGCGCTGCTCGAGGGGCTCAGCACGCGCCGCTGTGCGCTGCCCGCGTACATTTTCGTTTACCGCTACGAAGGGCGACCGTACCGCGCGGTCGTGCACGGCCAAAATGACGCGGTCGCGTTCGGCACGGCGCCGCTGTCGTGGGGTAAGATCGCGCTCACCGTGCTGATCGGGCTCGCCGCGCTGGCCGCGACGATCGCCGCCATCGCGTTGACGCGCTGACGGCGCGCCTCAGGAGACGAAGTCCTTGGCGATGACCGTCCAGTCGTCGTGGCCGTGGCCGCGCGCGATGAGCGCGTCCATCTTGGCGGCGATGGGCGGCACCAACACGAGCGCCACGCGCGCGGCGTCGCATTCGGCCTCGACCAAGCGCGCGTCTTTGCGCGCCATGGCGAGCTCCCATGACGGCGCGCGGTAATCGCCCGAGGCGATGCGTTTGGCGCGCGCCGCGAGCGATGCGCCCGGATTGAAGTGGTCGAAGAGCGCGATGGCGTCCGCCGGGGCGACGGCGAGGGCTTTGCCGAGCCCCACCAGATCGGCGATGGCGGCGGTGAAGCCCATCAAGAACGTGTTGCCCATGAGCTTGAACGCGGCGGCGGCGTCGACGCGTTCGCCGAGATCGACGAGCTTGCCGGTCAGCGGCGCGAGCAGCGGCGTTACGCGACCGACGCGCGCGCGCTCACCGGAGAGCAGCATGAGGCCGGTGGATTCGAGCGCGTTCTGCGGGCCCATGAACACGGGTGCGTGCACGTACACCAGGTCGCTGCGCGCGCTGCGGCGCCGCGCGCCCTCGGTGGACGTGGTGGTGTGATCGACGACCAGCGTGCCCGGGGCGAGCGCGGCGGCCGAGAGCACGGCATCCACCGCGGCGTCATCGGAAACCACCACGTGCACGCGGCTCGCGTCGCGCGCGGCGTCGGCGGCGTTCGCGAACGCTTTGGCGCCGTGGGCTTCGAGCGCATCGGCGCGCGCGCGTGTGCGGTTCCACACGTGCACCGTTTCACCTTTGGCGAGGAGCGCGCGCGCAAAGCCGGCTCCGAGGAGCCCGGTCCCGAGGACGGCGATCATGCGCGCAGGGTAGCGCGTAAGGCGGCGCGGCGCCCCAGCCACGGTCACTCGGCGAGGGCCTTGTGCACCAACTGAATGCACACCGATCCTTCGCCCACCGCCGACGCGACGCGCTTGACACTGTTGGCGCGCACGTCGCCCACCGCGAAGACGCGCGGGCGCGTCGTTTCGAACAGATACGGCGCGCGCGCCAGCGGCCAGCTCGCGGCGCGCAATTCGTCCGCGCCGAGATCCGTGTCGGTGCGCACGAAGCCCTTCGCGTCGAGCGCCACGCAGCCTTCGAGCCACGCCGTGTTCGGGCTCGCGCCGGCCATCGTGAACAGGTGGCGGATCGGCCGGCGCGTCTCGGCGCCGGACGCGTCGCGCCAGGTGACCGCTTCGAGATGCTCGCCGCCGTGCAGCGCCACCACGCGCGTGCGCGCGTAGAGCGAAATGTTGGGCGTGTCTTCGATGCGGCGGATGAGGTAGCGCGACATGCTCGCCACGAGGTTGGCGCCGCGAACGACCAGGTGCACGTGGCGCGATCGCTCGGCGAGGAACGTCGCCGCTTGCCCGGCCGAGTTCGCCCCGCCGACCACGATGACCTCCTCGTCGCCGCAGCGGCGCGCCTCCATGAGCGTCGCGGCGTAATACACCCCCACGCCCTCGAATTTCGCGAGATCGGGCACGTCGAGCTTGCGGTACTCGGCGCCGGTGGCGATGACGATCGCGCGCGCGCACACCGACGCGCCGTCGGCGAGCTCGACGCGCATCGGCCGCTCTTCGCAGAACAGGCGCACCGCCCCGCGCGCCACGGCGAGCTTCGCGCCGAATTTTTCGGCCTGTGCGAGCGCGCGGCCGGCGAGCGCCTGCCCGGAGACGCCGGTCGGAAAGCCGAGGTAATTCTCGATCTTCGAGCTCGACGCCGCCTGCCCGCCGGGGGCCGTGGCCTCGAGCACCAGCACGTCGAGTCCCTCGGAGGCGCCGTACACCGCGGCCGCGAGCCCGCCGGGGCCCGCGCCGCAGATCACCACGTCGTGCACCACCGCGGGCTCGAGCGTGGGGTTGAAGCCGAGCAGCTCGGCCGCTTCGGCGTCGCTCGGGTTGTGAACCACCTTGCCATCGCAGCAAATCAGCATCGGAATGCGCGTGACGTCGACGCGCAGCTCGTCGAGTAGCGACTGCATGTCGGCGTCGCGATCGACGTCGAGGTAGCGGTGCGGATGACCGTTGCGCTCGAGGAAGGCCTCGAGCCGCAGCGTGCCGGCCGAGTTGCGCGAGCCGACCACCACGGCGTCGCCGAGCCCCGACGACAAGAGCCCGAGGCGCCGCAAGATGAACGCGCGCATCACGATTTCGCTGAGCTCGGCGTCACTCTGCAAGAGCCCGCGCAACTTGGCGTTCTCGATGCGCAGCACGCGCAAGGGTCCCTTGGCGCGCGCACACACGAGCGCGCGCCGATCGAGCAGGACGCTGGCTTCGCCGGTGAACTCGCCGGGGCCGTGAACGGTCACGAGATCTTCGCTGCGCCCGCGCGGGTGGACGATCTCGAGCTCACCCTCCAGCACGACGAAGAACGGCACTTGCCGGTCGCCTTGCGCGAACACCACGTCGCGATCCGCGAAGCTGCGCTCGCTGCCCGCGGCGCGGAGGCGCGCGATGACGCCGGGGGGTAGCCGCGGAAACATCTGCGCGCGGCGCGCGTCGGCGTCGAAAATAGGTTCGGTCACGCGTCATTCCTCCGACAGGTACTGGTCGTCGGGATAGCAGTACGCCCAGGTCTCGCCGACTTCGCCCGAGGTGATGAGCGGGTGCTTGGTCGCGTGGTGGTGCTTGGTGGCGTGCTTGTTGGGCGAGTTGTCGCAGCAGCCGACGTGACCGCACTCGAGGCAAATGCGCAGGTGCACCCACTCGCCGCCGATCTCCAGGCACTCTTTGCAGCCGGGCGTGGGCCGGCGCGCGTGACGCGGCGTCGCGGCGGTGACGTGGCGGCATGGATTGGAGAGATCGATCGGCGTTTCCGGGATCATGCCGACATCATGAGCAGCGGCGCCGCGGGCGTCGAGCGGAGAGTGCACGGAGATTGCGCCGCCTTGACGGGCGGGGCGGGCATGGATACTCCTCGCTCATGGGTGTGCGCGCGGTTCGCGGAGTGGAACGCCTCGACGACGAAGCGCTCGTGCGGGCGCTGAAGGCGCTCGCCGATCCGACGCGCTTTCGCATGGTTCGCGAGGTGGCGCGCGCCGGCGAGCTGAGCTGCGGACAGGTGGGCGAGCACTTCGACATGACGCAGCCGACCATCTCGCACCACCTCAAAATCCTGGTAGATGCCGGGATCTTGCAGACGCGCTCGCAGGGCAAGCACCACTTCTTGTCGGCAAACCTGGAGCTGGTGGCGGCGCTCTCCGAGCTGTTGCCCGAGCGGCTCGCGGCCAAGAAAAAGAAGTAGCCGGCCCTTGCCAAGGCGGCCGGGGCGCCTTACACATCGACATATCGAAACATCTGAATATGTCGAAAGGTAGGCTCCCGTGACGACCCAGGCGATGACCTCGAGCGAGACGACGGCTCATTCCTCCCGTGTGGCGAAGTACCTCCCCGCCGCAGCGCGCGTGCTGCTCGGCGTGGTGTTTTTCGTGTTCGGGCTGAACGGGTTCTTCCACTTCATTCCGCAGAATGCCCCGCCGCCCGAGGCGGCCGGCGCGTTCGCGGGCGCGCTGATGAAGACCGGCTACATGTTCCCGTTGCTCAAGGGCACCGAGGTGTTGGCCAGCGTGCTCCTGCTCTCGAACCGGTTCGTGCCGTTGGCGTTGGCGCTGCTGGCGCCGGTGATCGTCAACATCGTGGCGTTTCACGTCGCGCTCGCGCCCGCGGGCGCCGTCATGGGCCTCGTGCTGTTGGCGCTCGAGCTGTACCTCGCGTGGTCTTACCGCGACGCCTACCGGCCGATGCTCGCGGCCCGCACGACCGCGCGCTGAGGGTGCGGCAACGCGCGACGGTGCCGCCGGTCCGATTCGAACGGACACTGGACCGGGTTTGAGCCGGCCGCCTCTACCGATTGGGCTACGGCGGCGTGGTGGAAGCGTCTGGAGTCGAACCAGCACCCCGGGCGGAGCGATCCGCTTAGCGGGCGGACGTCGGGACCTCCCCGACTGACGCTTCCTAAATCGGATTTTGGCGGAAAGTGGACGAGTCGAACGCCGATGCCTTGCGACACCACCGATTTTCGAGACCGGCTCCGGACCACTCCGGACTCACCTTCCAAAATGCCCCGTATGGGTCCGGGGCCACGACCTGCTGCGGAGTCTTCCGGTCAGACGACCGGCAGGTACGGGCGGAGAAAGTCGATCCACTCCGCCGGTGCCCGCTCGACGTCGACCACCGGCGACACGGTCGGCAGCGTCCGCGGCCTGACCGGCGCGCGCAGCGGGAACATGCCCGCTTCGTCGCAGGTCTTGCGACCCTTCTTGTTGTTGCACGGCCGGCACGCGGTCACGATGTTGTCCCACACCGTGCGGCCGCCGCGGCAGCGCGGCACCACGTGGTCGTACGTCAGCTCGCGCGGCACGGCGCGCTCGCCGCAGTACTGGCAACGAAAGCCGTCGCGCGCGTAGACGTTGAACCGGCTGAACTTGAGACCCTTCTTCGTCGCGCTGACGGCGCGCCGCAGACGGATCACCGCCGGCATCTTCCACGTCACGGACGGCGACCGCAGCACGTCGCCGTACTCGGCCACGACGCTCGCCGCGTCCGTGTACACCAGCCGCACCGCGTCCTGCCAGCGCAGGACTTGATACGGCATGAACCAACTGGTCAATACCAACACTCGCTTCTCCACAGCAACGCTCCTTTCAGCGAGGTTCATTCGACGCTGAGGACGATGCCCGCGCCTACGGTTTTGCCGCCCTCGCGAACGGCGAACCGCATGCCGGGCTCCATTCCCACCTTGTTGATGAACACCACCATGTGCTCGACGCCCACTTGGCGCGCGAGCAGAACGCGCTCGTGCGTTTGGTGCTGTGGACCCTGGCTGCCGTCGACCAAGAGCACCGCGCCGTCCATCTGGGCCGCGCCCACGGTCAAAATGGCCGCGGTGAGCGTGGTCTTGCCGTGGTCGACGTGTCCGATGGTTCCGACGTTCACGTGCGTCTTCATGTTCCTTGCCTGGGTTGCCAGCCCGTTTCGTGATTGCACTGCTCCTGTTGGGCCCCGCCGGAACATCCGGCTCCAGGGGCCAAAATGGCGGTGCTCGTGGCTGGAGTTGAACCAACACTGAGCGCGGTCTGAACGCGCTGCCTCTGCCAAGTTGGGCTACACGAGCGTGGTGATGCGCCTGGGAATCGGACCCAGCGCGGGATGCGTATCAGGCGTCCCAGGGCGACCAGCCCGTCGCGCACCGTGGTACCGCTCCAAGGGATCGAACCTTGCTGAATCGGTTTGTAAGACCGGTGTCGTCTCCAGACGACTCGAGCGGCAAAGCGGCGTCGCAGTCACTCGCTTGGCAAGTGAGCCGCGACGCGGTCGGGCTGGCGAGACTCGAACTCGCGAATACCATGCTCCCGAAGCACGTGGGATAGCCGCTACCCTACAGCCCGTTCGACGCGCCAGGACTCGAACCTGGATTGCTCGGCTTCAAAGGCCGGCGTGCTGCCGTTGCACTACGCGTCGGCAACCCGCGAAGCGGGACCGACGCGTCCCCTCCGCGGTCCGGAACCCGCGAAAGCGGGCCGGACGCGTCGGTCGCAGCGGACGGAGTCGAACCGTCACGGGTCGCGGTTATGGGCCGCGCCGGCGCCTTGCTCGCTGCGATTGCAGGCCCGGAAGTCGCGTCCGGCGATTTCGAGGTTATGAACCTCGCGAGCCGCTCTTGCTCCATGCCTGCGGTGCTGCCGTCGGGACTTGAACCCGAGCCGTCGACCTTCGGAGGGTCGCGTGCATCCATTGCGCGACAGCGGTACCCGCGGCAGGACTCGAACCTGCATGATGCCTGATTCGTAATCAGGTGCCTGAATCCATTAGGCTACGCGGGTGTGAGTGTCCCTTCCGGAAGTTGAATCCGGATCTCCAGGTTGAGGGCCTGGCGACTTGAGCCGTTGGTCGAAAGGGACGCAGTACCTCCGGAAAGAATCGAACTCTCATCACTCGGTTTAGAAGACCAAGAACCACGCGCGCGCCAAGCGCTTCGGCGCCGAGCCCAGCGACTTGCGGCCCACCACGCCCGACCGCACGATTTGCACGAAGGTGCGCAGCATCTTGCCGTTGTCGATGACGCGCGGGAACACCGCGGCGCACAGCGCGACATCCTTGGCCGCGAGAAACGCCGTCAAGAAGGCCGGCATGTCCTTCATCAGGCCCCTCTCGCGGCAGTAGATCGCCGTCTTCGCGACGAACTCCGCGTCGACGGCCGATGCGAGATCGAGCACGCGCGCGAGCTGGTCGGCGTCGCTGGCGTAGAAGGTCCGGTTGAAGGTGCCGGTCGCCGCGTACTGCGCCAGCGCGTGCTTGGGCGAGAACGCGTAGGCGCGTCCCTGCGCCTCGTTGATGGTATTTGCCGGACGTGCCTTCGACGCCGGCGCGAACAAGCGCTTGTGTGCCATGATGGGTTTCTCCTTTCTGCTCTCGAGCGAGAGCGGCTCCAGCGGAAGGAATCGAACCTCCATGGCCCGGTTAACAGCCGGGTGCTCTACCGTTGAGCTACGCTGAAATGGCGATGAGCGCCGCGAAGCGCTCATCGCGTCAAACTGAGGTCGAGTTGTCAAAGAACCGCCCGCTGAAGCGGGGTCGTGGATCCGGGAGCTGGATTCGAACCAGCGTTCTTCGGGTCAGAGCCGAGGGTCCTGCCGCTAAATCGGGCACGACTCGTTCCGAATCGTGCTCCCCGATTTAGACGATCCCGGAATCGATGCTTGTATTGGTGGGTCCGGAAGAACTTGAATCTTCACCTCATCGGTTAAGAGCCGAGTGCGCTGCCATTACGCTACGGACCCGTTGATCCCTTCCGGGGTGGGACGTGAGGGACTCGAACCCCCATCTGCCGGGTTAAAAGCCCGCTGTCTTGCCGTTGGACGAACGTCCCGAGTCGGGCGCTCGCCTCCGTTTGAGTCGCATTGAATACACGTCTCCTGTCTTCCGCGCCGAGGCGCAGGACGAACCGTTCGCGGGGCCTCGCTGCGGGCCGCAAACGCGGCGAAACGCTGAATTCGAGGCCTGAAATGCCGAAGGCCGCCTGGTTTCCCGAGGCGGCCTTCCCTAGCTGCGACCAGCTAACGAAAAATCCGCCTCAGGGATCGACCTCCAGAGTGACGCGGCTGTACGCCGTGCAATCGGAAAGGCCGCGACCCGCATTGCCTTCGAAGGGCAACCGAATGGCGCACCACCTCGCCGACGCTTTGGGCGCCTGCGTGGTGCTTGGTTGATGCATTCGGCGGGTCACAGGTGGTTTCCCTTGGTACGGATTAGATGCTGTGAGGCGTCTATTATTCATATCGAAAATGAGAAATCAAGATCTTCTTGCAAAATAGGTAGGACATGCTCTCACGCACAGGACGTCACTCGTCGCCATCACTCGTGGCGCACCGCTTCGACCCGGTAGCCGTCGAGATCGCGCACGAAAGCGGCGTAGTAGCCGGCGCCGTAGTGCGGCCGAAGTCCCGGCGCACCTTCGTCGCTGCCGCCCGCGTGCAACGCCGCGGCGTGAAAGGCGTCGACGGCTGCGCGACTCGGTGCGGCAAACGCGACATGACACCCCTTGCCGGGTGCGCGCGCGTCCCCAGCGGCCGGCAAGATCGCGAACGCTTCGTCCTTGGCGCCGGGCACGCCGTATCCGATGCCGCGCTCCATCGAGAACAGCCGCACGTAGCCGAGCGGCCCGAGCGCTGCGTCGTAAAAGGCCGCCGCGCGCGCGAAATCCGCCACCCCAATCGAAATGTGGTCCAGCATGACGCTCGTGAGCATTGGGCATCGCCGGCCACGGATCAAGCGCCGCCGCGATGCGCCGCCGCGATGCGATGGAGCGCCGCCGCGATGCTTGACGGCGCGGCGTCCACCTCCGACGATCGCCGGATGTCGGATCTCGCCCACGGCGGCGCGGAGCTCGGGCCGAGCTCGATTTCGGTACCGTGCGGCAGCTGCGCCACCGCGGTGGGTCTCGACGAGCCGGCGTGTCGCTCGTGCGGAACGCCGTTGACGCGCGAGCTGGCGGCGGCGCTGGAAGAGCGCGTCGAAGCCGCCTCGCCCGAGCTTCACGATCTGCGCGGCCGGGTGGCGAGCGCCCAGTACGCCGTGCTGATTGTGGGGCTGCTCTACTTTGGGATGGCGGCGCTGCACCTCGGGGTCGTCGAAGATCGCGATGCCAGTGATTGGCTCGCCGTCTATGGCAATGTGACGATCGGCGCGGGATTCGTGGGCCTCTTCGCGGTTGGACGCTGGTTTGCGGGGCCCGCGGTGTTCTTGGCGCTCGTGTTCGGGGTTGCCATCCAGTCGATGGACGTCGTCGCGAGCCCCGCTGCATTCTTCGTCTCCTTGGCGTCCGTATTGGGGCTGGCCGCGTGGTCAGCCAAGATCGCCGTCGCGCTGGTCCTCGGCCGAGCGGCGCTGGCGAGCGTCCAAGCAGTGAGGCTGCGCAACTCGTTCAGCGCCATCGCTCGCGCGGCGAACCAGGCCCCCCCCGCGAATAACGGCGCCGCGCTTCAGAACCAGTGCACCACGAAGTGCGCCACGGCGACGGCGGCTGCCAGCGCAACCGCGCCTACGATCCACGGCACGGGCGTGCGGCGCGCCGGCCTCGCATCGCCGAGATCGACCATGGCGAGCAGACGCTCCGCATTGGCCTGGTCGTCGCGCGGCGCTTGCGCGGTGCCGCCGCGAAGCTCGCTCGAGCGTACCGGCCGCAAGCCGCGATGTCCGTCGACCATCAGCTCGGCCGGCTTTTTTCCGTCGAGGTCGCGCTCGGGCGTGCGGGCCAGAACGTCAGCGGGGTAAAGCGACGCGCCACACGCGCCGCAACGAATTGGCCACGAGTCGGTCGTCGCGTCGACCTCGACCGGCTTCTTGCACAACGAGTCACCGCAGAAAAATTTCACGACCGGCCCGCGCCGCGCCACGCATCATAGAGGCGATCGCGCCAAGCGACGAGATCGGCATAACGCTCTTTGAGCGCCGGATGCGCGAACGCGCGGCGCGAAGCGCGGCCGAGGCGCAGCCCTTTGGATGGCGGCTCTACGAACACCAACGCTTGCGCGGCAGCGATGTCCGCGAACGTGAAGTCGCCGAGCAACGTCTCGGAATCGCGACCAGCCGAGCTTCCGAGCAATTCGCGAAATTCGCCGAGCACGCGCTCGACGACATGCATCGCGTCATCCTCCTGCTGCTTCGCGACTCCATATTTGCGCATCGTGCGCTGTACGCCGAAACGCGCCACGGCGCGCGCCAGCGGGCGCGACATGGCGGCCATGGGCTTGGGGACCATCTCGAGCAGCGCGTCACCGTCGGCGAGCACGCGGCGCAACACGAGACCGCGCGCGGCGTTCATCGCATCGTCGGCTGCGGCGTCCAGCTCCTCGATGCGCCGTGCGTGCGCGCTCGGAAAAAGTTGCGGTCCGTCGCCGCGCTCGTCGGCCCAGCGCGCAATGGCCGCCGAACCAGCGATCACGCGGCCGTCGTCATCCGTCAGCACGGGCACGCTCACCGTGCCCGACCACTGGCCGAGCTTCATGCGGAGCGCGGGCTCACCGAGCAGCGGCTGGTAGTGGCGAAAGCGATATTCGACGCGCCGCACGTCGAGCGCGAACCGCGCTTTTTCGGTCCACGGCGAATAAGGCAGTCCGAGCAGCTCGGTCATGCCCGCTCAATACCACGGGGACGCGCCGCTCGGCGCTCACATCCGCGGCGCGCGCACGAACGCCGCGAACCCGGCCATGAATTTCACGAGCTGGGCGCGGACGTCCTCGTCGACGAGCTTGCCGGTAGCGTCGAAGACGCGCTGCGCGCCGCTGACCATGAGGCGCGGGCCGAACCACGGACGCGTGCCCAGCGTGCGCAACACGGGCAGCCACGCCGTTTGCGCGAGCAGCGTGCCGCCGCGCCCAGGCGTGGCGCCCATCAACGCCACCGGGCGATCGCCGAACACGCGCGTGATGTCGGCCGCCGGCCGCGAGAGCCAATCGACGGCATTCTTGAACGGGCCGGGGATCGAGTTGTTGTATTCGGGGGTCGCGAGCAACAGGCCGTCGCAGGCGGCGACGCGCTCCTTCAACGCGCGCACGGGCTCGGGGATGCCGCTCTCCGCCTCGGCGTCGCCGTCGTAGAGCGGAATGCCGCGAATGGTGGCGGGCTCCACGCGCACGTCCGCCGGCGCCGCTTCCGCGGCGGCGCGGCACAGCGCCGCATTGAAAGAACCGTTTCGCGCGCTTCCCGCGATGGCGAGGATGGTGGTCATGCTGCCGGCGATCATAACTCCCACGGCGGCGGCGTCATGCCCGTGGCATCATCGGCCGATGAACACGGTCCGCTGCGTGACGGAAGAACCCGGCGGCGCGCGCCATCGCATCGAGGTGCGCGCCCATGAGCTCCACGCCGACTTCATGCCGCCCGACGGCGAGGACTCGGCTCCGGGGGCGCACGACTACTTCGACGCGAGCCTCGCGACCTGCAAGGCGATGACCGCGATGTGGTTCGCGAAGCACAAGGGCATTCCGCTCGAGCGCGTCGAGGCGCACGTCGAGCGCGATGACAGCGAAGAGCGCCAGGGCCGCTACAAGCTGTCGGTTCGGCTGGTGTTCCACGGACCGCTCAGCGATGACGACAAGAAGCGCCTGTTCGCGGCGGCGACGCGCTGCCCGGTCTCGAAGCTCATGACGACGAGCGAAGTCATCGTCGAGACTGCCCCGCTCGCCCCGTGATGGGGTACACTCGCGGGACATGTCGCGACGATTTTGGGCGATTGCGTGGTTCCTGTCCATGGCTCCCGCGTGCGGCGCGAGCAAGGACGCGGGCGGAAGCGCGTCGAGCGCTACGTCGAGCTCGACCGGCAGCGGCGGAGGCAGCGGAAGTTGCGCCCTCGCCGCCAACACGACGGCGACCAGCACGGTGACCAACGGCTGTGCGCGGCGCACGCGCGACACCAACGCGTGCCAAGCGGCGCGCAAGGCGCAGGGGCTCGGCGGCGCGTGGCTCGAGTTCTCGTGCCGCGTCACGCTCACCAAGACGAGCACTAGCGTGCAAGCGGTGAGCGACAGTCAACCCGACCATCCGAGCAGCTACTTTGCGACCAGCAACAACTGCTATGAGGCGTACAAAACGAGCTTTCCCAACCCGAACCTGATTGCCGCACAATCGCTGACCGTCAGTGTGCCCCTCACGCCCACTACCACGAAGACCAACATGGGATTGGGATTCGTCGGCGTGGCCGTCAACGGCGTAGCGATCTTCGACAATCAGGCGGCGCCGGGCGACGACATCTTTTTGGAAGCCGGCTCTTTCGACCGCTGTGGCGGCCATCCACAACAACAAGGCCAGTACCATTATCACGGCGAGCCGTACGCCATTTCTTTCGACGATGCCGCGCTCATCGGCGTTCTGCGCGACGGCTATTTCGTCTACGGTCGCCGCGACGCCGACCAGTCGCTCCCGACGCTCGACGCGAGCGGCGGCCACACCGGCACGACCGCCGACAGCCCGACGCCCGTCTACCACTACCACCTCAACCAGCAAACGAGCACCGGCGCCACCACCGCGGGCCAAAAGCAATGGTTCCTCACCACCGGGACCTACCACGGCACGCCCCTTTGACCCCAAGCCGATTCGGCTACGTTGAGCCATGCCGCGCGCGCTCGAATCGTTGGGAGACTCAAAAACGGTTGCGCGCGTTGGAGGCGTACTTTCGCTCACTTCGGTGATTGCCACGTGACCTCGCCCGCCTGAACGCCATTCACCGACTCGAGCAGAGCGCGACGTCGAGCGCGTTTGGCGATCGCGTCCGGTACGAACATCGCCGCGGCTCAGAATCAGAGCCGGACTTTCGCGCCGGGGCCGGCGCGCAGCGCTTCGACGTCGACGGTGACGAGCACGTCGGCGCCGACCACGACGCCGCCTCCGGGCAGCGCTGGGCCCCAGGCCACACCGAACTGGTGGCGGTCGAAGCGCGTCGTGGCCACGAAGCCGGCGCGGATCACCGGGCCGAGATCGACGTTTCCGTCCCAGTACGGCGTTTGCCACTCGCCGAGGCAGCGCACATCCAGTGTGACGGGCTTGGTGACGTCGCGGATCGTTAGATCGCCGGCCGCGCGCAAGTCGGTCGGACCGAGCGGCTCCACCTTCGTGCTGACGAAGCGAATCGTCGGATGGTGCTCGACGTCGAGAAAGTCGGCGCTCTTCAAATGGGCGTCACGCGCGGGCTCGCCGCTCCACAACAGGCGCGCGTCGATGGTTGCTTCGAAGCGCGCGTCCTCGGGGCGGTCGCGATCGAGATCGAGCGTGCCGTGCACGTCTTTGAAGTGCCCGCGCACCCAGGTGACCATCATGTGCCGCACAGTGAACTCGGCCGCGGTGTGACCCGGCTCGAAAATCCAACGCGTCATGACCTCGAACTAATCGCCGTTCGGCGCGAACACAAACGACCTTCGCGTTGCTACCATCCCGCCACGATGACACGCGAGGTCGGCCTCGGCTGCATGCGGTTGTCGACCGACGCCGACCGCGACGACGAGCGAGCCATCGCCGTGATCCGCGCCGGGCTCGACGCGGGCGTGACGCTGCTCGACACCGCCGCCGCCTATGGGCTCGACGCGGCCGACGCGCATCACAATGAGCGCCTCGTGGCACGCGCCGTCGCGGGGTATTCGGGCGTGCGCATCGCCACCAAGGGGGGCGTGGTGCGGCGCGGGCGCGAATGGGTCGCCGATGGCCGCGCCAAGAGCCTGCGCGCGAGCTGCGAGGCGAGCTTGGCGGCGTTGGGGCGAATCGACCTTTATCTCTTGCACGCGCCGGATCCCAAGACGCCTTTCGGCGTGAGCTTGCGCGCGTTGCGTGCGCTGCAAGACGAGCGCATCGTGGCGCGCGTCGGCGTGTGCAACGTCACGCGCGCGCAGCTCGACGAGGCGCGCGGCGCGATCGACCTCGCGGCCGTGCAGGTGCCGCTGGGCGCGAGCGACGCGGCATTTCGCGACGGACTGGCGGCGGAGTGCGCGCGCGCGGGAATTTTGGTTTTGGCGCACTCGCCGTTCGGCGGACCAGCGCGCGCCAAGCGGCTCGCCCGCGATCCGCTGCTCGCCGAGCTCGCGAAGAAATACCGCACCAGCGCGGGCGCGGTGTTGCTCGCGTGGCTCTACGGATTGGATCCGCACGTCGTACCGCTGCCGGGCGCGCGGCGCGTCGCGACCGCACGTGACGCCGCGCTGGCGGCGCGCATCGCCCTC
>JACXTT010007964.1_pt1 | contig 14806 bp, 16 predicted proteins | sample 9270951 | NCBI WGS metagenome assembly JACXTT01 (sample SAMN15532306, study PRJNA645909) | rock metagenome | isolation source: weathered quartz diorite | place: Puerto Rico | collected 2017-06-21
CCGCCCCACCCCACCCTCCCCACTTTCCCACCTTTACACTCCTTCCCGTCCCACCCAGCCCTACGGCGTCTTCGCGACTTGTTGGCAGGCGGGAGTCGCTTTGAACATCGCTTCCTGAATATCCGTTTCCAGGTTGCAGTTCGCTTTGTCGATGAAGGGATTGGCACTGCCTGGCTTCAGCCTCGCGTGTTTCTCGAGCATGTTGTACTGCGCGCCATGATCACCAAGCGGAACGTCGCATGGCAGCGCCCGCACAACCTTAAATGAGCGGTTGAACTGATCGACGAGCGCCGGCGTCAGGTTGCCCTGCGCACGCAGGCTGCAGTGGAACACGACGTCATAGTCCCTGCCGCCGTCACGCACCTTCGTCGTCCACGTGGTGCAGCCGGGCGTGTGACCTGCGGTGAGATGCGCGACGAGTGTCGTCGCGCCCAGCGTCACCGTATCCCCATCATGGATGATGCGGTCGATCGGATGCTCCTTGCCCCCGGGCTTGATCGCCTTCAGCGTCTCGACGTCTTCGGCCATCGCGACCACCTGCGCGCCGGTGAGCTGCTTCACCATCGCGTCGCCTTCCTGGTGATCGCCGTGCGCGTGGTTGCCGAGCAGGATCTTGACGTCGGAGAACTTGAACCCGAGGTCGGTGACCGATTTCTGGATGACCGGCACGTTCCGCTCATATGTGCTGTCGATGAGGATGTTGCCCTGCGGCGCGACGATCAGGAACGAGCTGAGCGTCTTCGTACCAACGTAGTAGATGTTCGCGATGATCTTGTGCGGCGGAAACTGTGTCGTCTGATCTTCAGGGGTGCCCATGTTGCGCGACAGGATCGAGCGCGGCGTGTAGGTCTGGCCGTGCACTGTTATCGACGGGTGATCGGGACCACCCTGCTGCGCGAACGCGGAAGCCGCAAGCGCGACGCCAATGAGTGAAAGAAAGATCTTCATAGCCCCTCCGGCGGGTCCGAAAGGACCCCGCCCTACCGTGTCGAGACCGGGCTCGTCATCGCGGCGAGCACTTTGCCGAAAAATTCGTTCTGCGATTTGTCGTCCTTGATCCAGCGCACGACGACGAGGAGATCGTTGTCCCAGTCGATGTAGATCACGTTACTTCCGGCGCCCACGAAGGACGCTCGACGCTGGCAGCGAAGGCATCGGCTTGCGGTCGGTGTTCAGATACCAGTTGGCGAAGCCGTAATCCTTGTTCGCGGGACCCGGCGTCTTCGCCATCTGGATCCACTTCTCCGACACGATCTGGCGGTCCTTCCATTTGCCGTTGCGGAGGAACAGATAACCGAAGCGGGCCATGTCCCACGCGTTGATGAACATCCCGCCGCCCCAGTGACCGCCGCCCGGGACCGACTGCACTCTCTTCCCGTCGATGTCGACCCACGAGTTCTCATACCCGAACCAGCGCCACGTATTGGAGGCGCCAATCGGCTCCATGATTTCGTCGCGGAGCACTTCTGGCAGCGGCCGACGCCAGACCTGCAATGCCGCCAGCGCCATCACGTTCACGCGGACGTCGTTGTATTTGAAGTGCGTGCCGGGCTCGTACATCGGCCGGTTCTGCCACTCGCTCGGCTTGCCGACCGGACGGTCCGCCCAGTCCGGCTTGCCCCACAGCGTGCCCGACCAGTCGCTCGTCTGCCGCAGCAAATGCTCCCACGTGATGTTCTGGTTGTGCGGCGCATCGAACAGATCGACGCCGAACGGCATGTAGTCGCGCGCCTTGTCGGTGATGTCGCGAATCAATCCCTTCTGCCACGCAAGGCCGACGACAGTCGTCAGGAAGGTTTTTGTGACGCTGTGCGTCATGTCCACCTTCCTGGTGTCGCCCCATTCGGCGACGACGTAGCCGTGATGGACGATGATGCCGTTGAGCGGCGCGCGCACGCTGTGCGGGCCGAGGATCGAATCGAACGGTTCGTTGGCCGCGAAACTCTGTTGATGAACCACCGCCTGGTCGTGCGGCGCCGGGTTGTCGCTTGCGATCGCGACCTTGATCGCCTCGTCCAGCTTCGCCGGGTCGAACCCTTCCTGCTGCGGCGTGTGCTTCTGCCAGTCAAAACGGTCCGGATAGTACGGAGCATTCTGGGCTGTGGCGGTCGACGTGACCATGAACGCCGCAACGCAGGCAAGCACGAGGTGTTTCGTCATGAGGAGGGATTTTATCGGGATTCGGGACTCGGGACTCGACTCAAATCCCGACAACGAACCCCGAATCCCGATTCCCGCGTAACGGGTCAGAACGCGTAACGAATCGCGATCTCCCCCTGCTGACGGGGCTGCGCGCTGAGGATTTTCCCGAACGAATCGGACAGCGCATTGTCGACATAACTGCCCGCGCCGGGCGGCAGCAGGTTATCGACGCCAAACACGTTGAACACCTGTCCAATCAGCTCCAGCTTGCGCCGGCCGCCGAGTTCGACGGCGCGGCTGACGCGAAGATCGAGACTGTTGAACCGGTTGCTGTCGAATTGACTGGCGGAGATCGCCGCAAGCCGGTTCTGCGCTCGCCACGCATTGACCGCAGCGAGATCGAACGAGTTCCGCGATGTTCCCGGCACGTAATCGGTCACCGCGCCGTCGCCGTTGAGATCCAGACCCGCAAGCGCGCCGAACGGCATCTTCGACCGCAGAGTCCACACGGCTCCAACCTGAAGGCCACCGGGGAGCACGGCCGAACCACTGCTCACGAGCATGTGCCGGCGATCGGTCGTCGCCGGACCGACATCGAGCGACAGGTTGGCCGCATCGGTAATCGTTCCGGCAATCGGGTGCCCGTAGGTTTTTGACAGCGTGTAGGAGACGAGGTACAGGAACCGATCGGCGTAGCGCTTGTCGAGGCGTACCATCAGCGCCTTGTAGGTGGACGATCCGATCGATTGCGTCTGGACGATCCTCCCCCATTCCGGCAACGGCCGCAGCTTGGTCACCCCATCGGGCGCGTTGATGTTCACCGCTTCCAGATCCTTCGTCGTCTTGGTGTAGATGCCATCGACGTGGACGGCGAGGTTCGTTGTCAGCTGCTGCGAGAACCCGGCGTTGTAAGTATTCGTTTCGGGCGTCTGCAACCTGTCATCGACGATGGTGATGTTCGGCGGCGCGGAGGACGCAAAGGCCAGCGGGCTAGTCCCCCCGTACGGGTCTGGATACGACGGGTTCGAGATCCTGATGCTCGCCTGCAGCAGGTTCGTCTGCTCGGCGCCGAACCCTGACCCGAAGACAGGATTGCGGAAGTATTTGCCGGCTCCGCCTCGGACGACCGACGTGCCGTCGCCGAAGATGTTCCACGCAAAGCCGGCGCGCGGTCCGATGTTGTCGTGGTCGCGCCGCCTAGACGGGTTGATGAACGGCAGCGGCCTGGGGAACCGTGAAAGATCCATGTGCTGGTTCCATGAGTCGTAGAACAGGTCGTAACGCACGCCGAGGTTCAGCGTCAGCGTGGAGAGCGGCTTCCACTCGTCCTGCACGTAGGTCGAGAACCAACTGTTCTTCGTGTCGCGGTAGACCGGCGGGTAGTTCGCTGTGAAGAGAATCGGGTTGCGCAGCGCCGCGATGGACGCGGGATCGTTCGGGTTGAATGGTTGATCGGTCGAAAACGTCCATGTCCCATGCGTGATGTTGCTGGCGGAGTCGTCCTTGTTCGGTCCGCGTACGTCCGCGGCGCCGAATTTGAAGTTGTGACTCCCCGCCGTGATCTGGAAGTCGTCTCGAAATTCCTTCCACCATTCTTTCTGCACGCGACTATTGTCCGATCCCCACGTGAGGCTCGGGAAGTTGTAGACAGCCGTCTGCACCGAGAAGCGCTTCGGCGCGAAATTGGTCGGATCGGTGAAGACATCGGTGCCAGGCGGTGATGTCAGAAATGAAAACGGCGCGTATTGCGCGCGGAACTCGTTGAGCATCTTGCTGCCAATCACCATGGTGTGGCCGCCGACGAGCGAGTGGCGCCGCTGGTCGATGCGACTGCCGCTGAACGCCGCGCTCGTGCCGCCGCAGGTCTCGCAATTGGTGTGATCCCATTCCCACCCCCAGCGCACGAAGAGGTTCTGCTTGCCCGTCAGCTGCTGATCGTACCGTGACAAGAAGGTGCGTCGGTACGACGGATTCTGGAAGGTTCCCTCAACGGGTGAATAGAACTGCGGCTTGCCCGTGTTCACCGTGATGGCTTGGCGCGTCTCGGTCAGATCCGCCGCGACGAGGAAGTGCGCCTTGTTCATGACGATGGGCCCGCCGAAGGTGGCACCGTACTGGTTCCGCCGAAACTCCGGCTTCGGCGTGCCGAGCCGCTCATGATTGAGCTGCTCGAACTTGTTCATCGCGTTCAGGCTCTTGTCGCGCAAGTACTCGAACGCCTCCCCGCTGAACTGATTTGTACCGCCCTTGGTGACGATCGTGACGACACCGCCGCTTGTCCCACCGAATTCCGCCGGCGCCTGACTGACGTTCACCTTGAATTCCTGGATGCCACCCTGCGGAAAATCCTGCCGCGGCTCGCCGGCCGACGTCTGCTGATTGGTGACCCCATCAACCAGGTAGGCGCTCGCGAACCACGAGCCACCCGACCCGACGGTCGCGTTCACCTTGCGCGGTCGCGTTCCGTCCTGACTCGTCCCTGGCAGCAGCAACGCAAGTGTGATTGCCTGTCGGTTATTCACCGGCAGCGATTCAATCTGCTGCTGCGTTACCACCTGCGCCACCTCGCTCCGCGTGGTCTCGATGATCGGCGCCTCGCCGATCACCGTGACCGTTTCCTGCAGGGCTTCGACGCTCATCTTCACGTCGCGCCGCACTTCGAGGCCTATCGTGAGCGTTGTTTCCTTGATCTCGACGGGTGTAAAGCCTGCGAGCTCCGACTTGATGTCATAGCGGCCGGGAGCAAGCCCGGCAAACCGGTATATGCCATCGGCGTCGGTGACGGTCGTGCGAAGTACGCCGGTGTCGATGTTGCGCAGCGTCATCGTGACACCGGGGAGAACCCCTCCTTGCGCGTCGACGACGGTGCCATTGATCGACGCGCCGGTTTGCGCGCTGACGCGCACAAGCGCCAGCGCACAGACAGCCACAACGAACCAAACCCATTTCCGGTTCAACACGAATTCCTCCTGCGACCGAACCGAGGTTGCAGCCGTTGTGCCACGCGGTCACGTGATCACTTCGCGCGATTGCTGAGGAATTCTGTGAACCGGAAGCGCGAACCGATCAAAGAGAAGAGACAACGATGAAGGAGCACGATGGCGACCCCGCACATTCTTGTGCGCGGGCAGTTCTCATAAGATAGGCCGCATGCAGCTGACAAGCAGAATCGAGCGCGCGGTGATGACGTTTCTGTTGCTCGCGGTGATATCGGCAACAGGTTCGGCGCAGACGATTCAGCGCCTCACGATCGCCGGCATCAACAACTTCTGGCGCGTGGACGACACCATATCGACCGGAGGAACGATCACCTCGCGCGAGACGGCCGTGCCGGAGTTGAAGCGCCACGGCATCCGCAGCGTCATCAACCTCGCGGGCGGCGCCGACGCGGAGGCGGAACGCGCGGCGGTCGAAGCGGCGGGCATGAAGTACTTCCTGTTCCCGATCGATCCGATGGCGCTCGACCGCGCACCGGTCGATCCCTTACTCAAGGCGATGAACGACCGGGCGAACTTCCCGGTCTTCGTCCATTCGGGCGCGGGTCACCGCGCGGCGGCGGCGCTGATGCTCAAGCGAGTACTCGTGGACGGGTGGGATGTCGAAAGAGCGGGGATCGAAGCCGCGTCGGCCGGGATGGTGCTCGACAACGACATGGCCCCGGTGTGGTGGAAGTTCATTCGGGATACGTTGAAGGCGCGCGGCAAGTAATCGGGGTTCATTAGGTTCATTAGGTTCATTGGGTTCACTAGGTTCGCCAAGAACCTTTTGAACCCTATGAACCTTATGAACCCTATGAACCCAATTAAGACAGGCCCGCCTTATACAGCGCCACGAGCTTGCCCCACGCGCGCTCGGCGTCGGTCATGTTGTAAATCGGCTTGCCGTCCTGCAGCGGCATGTCGCGCACGCACCAGCCGTGAAGCGAGTTCGAATAGACCTCCACTTCGACGGGCACCCTCGCCGCCTCGAACGCTTCCTTCAGCTTTACTTTCGCATCGGGCTGCCGCATGTCGTCATTGGCGGCGACGCCGAAGTACATCCGCGCCTTGATCTTCGGCGCAAGCAGATGCGGACTGGTCGGCTGATCGGTGACCAGGCCGCCGCCATGGAATGACGCACCGGCGCCGACACGATTCGGAACCGTTGCCGCTGTCTTGACGACCAGCGGGCCGCCCATGCAGTAGCCCTGCGTGCCGATCTTCTTAGCCTTGTCCACCTGACGCTGCATGTCGAGCCATGCGATGAAGGCGGTCGCATCCTTCTCCGCGGCACCGGCTGCGTTAATCGATCCCATCAGCGGCCGAAGCTTTGCCATATCCGCATCGTTGGAAAAGTTGAACTTCGAGGGATCGTCGAAGACGGGTGCCTTGGCGACGCGGTAGAACGGATTTGGAACAAGCACCGAGTAACCTTCAGCGGCAATGCGCTTGCCGATTTCGCGCATCACCGGCCGAAGACCGAACGCGTCCGGCCAGATCAACACGGCGGGATGCGCGCCCACGTCTGGATGAATGAATGCCGCGTCGCACGTCCCGTCCGGGGTCTTGATCGTGACGTTATCTTCGACCACCGGCACAGCCGCGTCAGAGGTGTTCCCCGTGGCGAGCGCCATTCCTGCCGCAACCGACAGCGTCACGAAATCGCGCCGCGAAATATCTGTGGCGGGATCTTTCTGTTCCTGATCGTCAGCCATCTTCACTCCTCAGAATCGAAATCGAAATCGAAATACGAGTTACTACCGGGAAGGAAACGCAATCGATCCCCTGGCATCGCAACCGGCAGGCAGCTTCACCTGCTGTGGCGGGACGTTGCCGACATAGCAGCCAGGGATGACATAAATGGTCGTGGGTGCCGGCGCCGGCGACGGCTCCGGTGCGCTTGGCGCAATTGGCGCGACGGAAGGCAGCGGCGCAGCATCGATCGGTTTCATGGCCACGTCGTAGGTGATCGTGCCGTCCAGCGGGATCCTCACGTCTACCCGCGCATCGCGGAACCCTTCTTCGCGAAGCTCGATTGTGTGAGCGCCGATATCCAGTATCAACTCGCCGGCAACGTCGCTGAACAATCCGGCGTAGTAACCGTCGACGAATATCTGAGGATCGACACCGGAGCGCAGGCTCAGAAGCAGACGGCCGGTCGCCTGCTTCGGCGGCGACGGGAGCGATGGTGAAGGCGACGCAGGGAACTCCCCGGTGGGCAGGTACGGCCATCCGAACAAGATGATCGATGCAGGACGGTTGAACCGTTCGGATCGTTCGGGACGTTCGGGACGTTCGGATCGTTCCGATCGCCCCAGTAGTCCGGATCGTTCAAGGATGCTGGTTCGATCGGATGGTCTGGAACGCTCGGGCGGCAAGCCCATCGGCGGCAGCGGCAGACCCATCGGCGGCAGAGGCAGGCCGATGTGCGGCAGTGGCAGGCCGATCGACGGCGTCGGCATGTCGTTGGTCAATCCATCACGTGACTGTGCCGCAGCGGCAGAGGCCGCGACGACCAGGACGAGAGTCGCGAAAACGATCCGCATGTCGATGGGCCCACTATAGCGAAGTACTGGCACGATCCTCCAATGACAATCGCCAGATTTGCCGGTGTGCTCGCAGTAAGTATTGCAACAGTCCAACCAGTCGCCGGGCAATCGTTGCTCTTCGATACGACGCTCGCCAAGGCCTTGCGCCAGGCCACTGCCGAGCCGCGCGCTGCAGGCCTGCGCCAACACCCGACCAACAGACGCTGCGATGGTTGCGAGGATCGGCCTGGGACAATTCACGTGGTCGCAGACACCCCGTCGCTCACCGATGCCTGGCTCAGTGGTCATGACTATCACGGCGGCGGCGATGGGAGCGTGATCGGGGACTTCTGGTACGACGGTGTGCACCGGCGCATTTTCTCGCGCTCCGCAGTGTTTCACGACGTCGACGACCCCGCGGACCTCCGGCTCGGGAGAGCGCCCGGGCACTACCCGAATCCGCCCGACTTCAAGATGCTGCTCGGCGAGGGCACGACGGTCGGTCAGGTCGGCTTCGATACGTGGACACACGACGGGTTCGGCGCGTACTTCGCCGCGATGCAGGGCATGGTCCGCGACCAGCAGACCGGTTATCTGGTGCTGGCGACGGCGATGGGCCAGCCGGGGCTCACGCGAACGGGATCGCGATTTGCCCCCGACGATCTCATCCGACACGTGCGGCTGCACCCGTCAGGGCAGCTTGAACTCGGGTTCGAGACGCCTGCGGATAATCTCCCCGACCCGCTCCTGCTCGTGCGAGGAGCCGCGGCTACCGAGGGACCGGTGACCATTCAGGGACGTGGTGGAAACGTGCCGCACGCGTGCACCGTCCGCAACGCCACGTCGAAGGGACGCGACGCGCGTGTCTCGTGTGAGGCGATGGAGATCGCGATCAGCGGCGGCGGCCGGTGCGAACGCGGAGATCTCAAAGCGTCGCACCCTCTTCAGACGGGCGCGACGCCAGATGGATGGGAAGTGAGCTGTGGTCGTGACGCGCAGCAAACCGCTTACGCGGTCTGCTGCGCACAGTGAACCTTCCGGACCCTTATGGGTTCAATGGGTTAACGTGGCGCGGCTCCCCGTCCACCCGCGCCACCATTGGATGGCGCTCCGGGGTCGGGCGGTGGACCCTGCGTCCCTTGTCCGGCGCCGCGGCGTCCAAGCTTCGGCTCGGGCAGCTTGTCGAAGTAATAGGTCCGATAGCGCACCGACTTTCCCTCGGCGTCGAGGAACTCGAGCGATTGTTGAAACGCGATCGGCGCCGGCGCATTGCGCGCAACGGTCGCATCGAGGAGGTAGAGCCGGTTCTCGTGCAGATAGATGGCGACGTAGCTCCTCGTCATGTCGGGATTGATGACCGTGAGCTGCTGGCCGGTGACGAGATTGATGTAGTGGAAGTTGTCGAACGTGACCTTGACGCCAGGCTTCAGACGATAGCGCTGCGACGCGGCCCACTGAATCGATCCGAGAATGTCGATTTGCCAATAGGCGGGCGCCGAAAAATCGTCGGTGTGATGATTGGCGGTGTAGATCGCTTCAGAATCGGAGTAGTCGACCACGCTCACTGAATAGCGGTTCGGACCCTCCGTCCATCGATAGATCATCTCCGGGAACTTCGAGTCGTACTCGGAAGTCCACATGGCCTTCTCGGCCATCGGCTGACCCGGCGCGTTGATCGCGAAGCGGTCTTCCAGATTCTTGTATTCGATCCACTCTTTCTGCTGCGCGGAGACCGATTGCGTCAATAGCAGCACGCATGCCGCGGCCACGAGTCGAAATTTCTGCATAACGTAATACTCTCAGAAAACTGCGCCGGGTGTCGATCCAGCCGCCTCGCGTTCGACTAAAGCGGTAGGGCCGACCTTAAAGGTCGGCCCCCAGGGTCGCCGCTACAACAGAGGAGCTCAGCATGCTGGGCGAGGCTGACAAACTCGATGTCGCGCGGCTCCAGCAGGCGGCGAACGAGTCATAGATCGTCACCACGGAAGTTGGTCTATGATGGCGCAGCTGTCGAGAGGACGATGACCGTGAAAACGCTGCTCGCTTCCGCTGCCCTGGCCGCGGCGCTGTTGACCGCGGCGCCCGCCGTCGCGCATCACTCCGCCAACGCCGAGTTCGACACGCAGAAGGTGATGGTCATCACTGGCGTGCTCACCAAACTCGAAGTCGTGAGCCCGCATTCGTGGTGGCACCTCGAGGTCACAGCTCCCGATGGCACGGTGACGCCATGGAGGCTGGAATCAAACAGTCCCGCAGGTCTCATCAGGCTCGGGGTGAAGGTGAAGACCGACGTGAAAGTCGGCGAGACCTACAGTTTCAGAATCTCGCCGGCCTGGAAAGATCCTGCGGGAGAAAAGCTTGGCTGGATGAGGGCGTTCACCATCAACGGCAAGGAGTACGTCCTCACCGAGCTGTAGGTCTACGGCGCGCCCACTGACAGGTGATCGACGACGCCCGCGACGCCTTCCGTTTCGCGGGCCAGATCGAGGGCACGCCGATGCTGCGCTTCGTTGATCACCGTTCCACTCAACGTCACGCGGCGGTCGTCGGTCGCGACCTGAATTCGTGAGCCGTCGAGCGTATCGTCGAGCGCGATCTTTGACTTTACTTTCGCAGTCAGGCCGGCCTCCTCGAGCGTTTCGCCAGCCTTCTGGGCACCAACCGCGACTTTTTCGCCGATCTCCGCTCCCGCCGCGCGCGCCCGCTCGCGTGCGGTACCGACGCTATCGCCTCGTGTGCCGACCGCGGTTTCCGGTCGGGCTGCGGGCTGGGTCGTTGTCGCTTGATTGCGCCCACCGCCCCAGCGGTATCCGAGAAAGAATGCTGCAACCGCTACGACGATCACGACGACGAGAATCACGCGCACCAGAGCTCGGAGCATTGTTCTCCTCCGCCGGTTACCGCGAAGCATCGGGCGTGCCGTCAGCCTCGGCCTCAATCGACGAAAGGTAACCCCATGGTTATGAGAGAACGGGCGGTCAGAGTTCCGATTGAAGGTGTCTCGTTACGCATTGCCGCGGCGTCCGGCCACCTCGTGAACATCAGCGCGACGGGAGCGCTCATCCGCGCGACCGAGCCGCTGGCGCCCAATCTCGAGTACCCGATTTACCTGGACCTCGCGACGGATCGCGTCCAATTGACGGGACGCGTCATCCGCTCGGGCACCGCCCCGAGTGAAAAGGATTTGCGGGATCGTGAGGACTATCTGGTTGCGGTGAGATTCACCGTGTTGCCTCCAACAGCCCGCGTCGCCGTAGCGCGACTTTGTGGGTCGGCGTTTACGCTGAGGGAGTAACGTGCCTATCGAGGTTGTGCCGTGCGTCCGCCGCCGTCGCCGCTAGACGATCCACTCGAATATCCGCCCGAGGTCGCGCTACCGGACGATCCAGTCGATGAACCAGAGCTCTCGGACGATGTGCCGAGACCCGAAGACGTGTTTGTCGATCCACCGCCGCTTTGCCGGCCGCCGGAGCCCTCGCTGCCGCTCGCCTCGCGAGGACGGATGCGGACGTACCCGATACCGTTGATCACACGCCCGTCGCCGCCTGCCACCGAGGACGAGGAGGCGCCGGACCCGAAGCTGGGCACGAAGTACGAGTAGGCGAACGGCGAATAGTAGTACGCGCCATACGGATAGAGGCCGTACTGGTCGTACGGGTACAGCGATCCGAAGAAGTAGGGAGAGGAGTAGGATGGCGCGAAGAACGGGTCTCCATACGTATCCGCGAACGATCCCGCTACGCCACGTGAATATTGGCGGTCGACCACGAAGTGATCAGGATATGCAAGGGCGATCATCCAGTCGATCACCGACGCCGGCACTCCGGCACGATCCAACTCGATGAGGCGTCGGCTGTTCAGATCGAAGCGGGCTCCAGTCGCCATCAATGCCGCGTCGATGACCGCGGGCGATACCTTCCCAACCTTCCCGGTCGCTTCCTTCACGTCATCGAGCGTCAGCGCGGCGGCCGAGGACTGCGCCGAGGCGGTCGCGAGTCGCTGCTCGGGTACTTGCCGATAGCGCCGCACGCGAATGCTCTCCTGGCCTCCGACGTCCACCGCCTGCACGTCGACCCACGTTCCACTTCCGTCGATCATCGTCAGGCCCGATATCTTTCGGGCGCGCTGGTCGCCACACACGAGTTGCGCACTCGCGAACAGCCGCTTTCCAGTGTTCGACCATTCCGCGCGCTGTGTACCCTGGCAGTCCGCATCCATCACGGGATGATCGGCGCCATCCGCCACGATGGTTTGCTCGAGCGCAGGCTGGTTGCTGACGGTGGTTTTCAGTCTGACACCTGCAGGTTCGTCCGCCGGCGAAACGCAAACGGAGACTCCGGTGGCAGTCTGCGGCGTCACACGTCCGCTATCCCGGTCGCGAAGGCTTTCGTCGAGCAATTGCCAGCAGCCGAGCCATCGCACCCACCGCGAATCAGTACTCTGCGGTGTCTGCGCCGAGGCGATCGACACGACGAAGAGCACGATCAGCAATGTCGAAATTGTCTTGCCCACAGCGCTCCTCTTTCTCAACGGAATTGCGTCACCGCACACATGTTACCGGAACAGCACGTTGACACCGGCTGACAACCTTAGGCCTGCCAGGTCGATCGGATCGAAGTTCTCGAAATCGCGTCCGAGCTTTGCGTTGGCCCACAGGTATCGTCCCTCGACGACCAGGAACCAGATTCGCGAAAGCTTGATGTCCACTCCTCCAAAGGCGTGGGCACTCGGCGTCCACCCTTGCGACGTGAATGCATCCGAAAAAATCGGCTGTGGAGGCGGGGCGAACGCATCGACGAAGTCTCCGGATTGCGTGAACTGATACCAGACGGCCCCGCCACCCGCGCCGACGTAGGGACTGATCCGCGACGGTATCCAGGCAAACCGGCTGATTGCGCGCCCCCGGGGAATAATCGCCACGCGGATGCTTCCATTCAGACTGACTTCACGGAGCCGTGTCTGCTGTGTGATCGGGTCGCGGTTGTTGTCGACGAAATGACGATACTCCGAAGCGACCGAGGCCTGGCTGACGTCAACCCCGAATACGGCATCGATGCGTGGAGTGACTGTTATGCCGAGGTCCGCGGCAAACGCCGGAGCACTGAAATCTTTCCGGTCGACCGTGAGCGTCTGCTCAACGAAGTCGAACAGGTCGCTTCCCGCACGAGCAAACAGCCAGCTGCCTCTGAGGGAGACCGAACCGCGAGGGCTTCCAAATAAGAAATCGGCGTTCCGGTGGATTGATCAACAACCGGCGATGGACTGGGTACTGGGTCTTGATCTTCGGCCGATGCTGCCGCCGTGGCGACGACAACGATTGAGAGCGACACGACGAGCAACGCAGGCTTCATCGCTGCACCTTCAGGTATCAGGTTTCAGGGGTGCTTCAAGTGTCAGGCTGGTACCTGAGACCACGCCTGACACCCGATACCTGAAACCTACCGAGCCGCCGTCGTCGCCGCCGGATACGTCGGCAAGGTTACGTGATCACCAAAAGTCGCCTTCAGCCCCTCGATCGCGCAATTCTCGTCGCCGCCGCCGCCCGCGCCGCCGCCGACACCAACCGCGCCGATCATCTGTCCGTCAACGACGATCGGGATGCCGCCGGAGTTGGTGAAGAAATCGTACTGAACGATCGTACGGTTCATGCCGGTGGGGTTGTTCCTCCCCTGCGCGTTGTACACGGAGGTCGGCACGCGCGTCTGCAATGACGTCTGCGCTTTCATCAACGCGGTCCGGATGTTGTTGAACACCTGTCCGTCCATCCGTTCCATATGCACGAGCTCCCCGAAGGTGTCGATGACATACAGCGACATGCTGCCGTTCTTGCCGGCGGCAAAGTCACGGCACACCTTTGCAATCTTCTTGGCCGCGGAGAGCGAGATCTGATTGCCGTCGAACACGTTCGAGGCGCCCTTCCCACCAACCACCCATTCCGGATTCGACACGCTCGACTTCGGCGTCGTGGTCGTTGCAAACCGCGGGACCGGTGCCGCGTTGGCCGGCGGCGCATTCTGCGGGTTCGGCAGATCCTCGACGAGCGGCGCGACGTTGTTGGCGCCGAGCACCTGCTGCATCGCCTTGTGGCCGCAGATCTCGTCACTCCACACCGGGACGCGCGGCGCGGAACCGCCGATGCCGATCACGCCGATCATCTGGTGATTGACAACGACCGGGAGACCGCCCGAGTTCGCGAACAGGCCGAGCTGAATGCGCTGCAGCTCCGAGTTCGGATCGCGCCGGACCTGGTTCATCACCACTTTGCTCGGCGCGCGCTGCGCGAGCGCCGTCCGCGCCTTCATCTCCGCGGTGATGATGTTCAGGTATCCCTGACCATCCATGCGGTCCACGTAGACATGGTTGCCGTCGTTATCCAGCACGTAAATGCTGATGGCGACGTTCTCGGCGGCCGCAAGTTTCTCGCACGTTTCGGCGATGCGTTCGGCCGTCGCGAGGTTGATGGTCCCGAAATCCTGAATCTGTTCGGCAGCCTTGCCGCTGACGACGAATTGAGACGGGACGTTCTGAGCCGACACGACGGTTTCCGCCAGCATCGCTCCCGCCACCGCCAGAGCCACTGCGATGATGCGCACGTTCATGTGAGCCTCCCCTGCTGGAGGCGCATTCTACTTGATTAGCGCGCGTTCGAGGCGGTGCGAACGCGGCTGCCCCAAGGATCACGACGCGATCACACAGCTGCTCCGCTTCTTCCATGTAGTGCGTGGTCAGGAGCAACGTGGCGGCGCGCGGCGACCTCACGTGGGATGTCGAAGTAGCGCGCGTACATGAGGAGGTTTTCGCGAACGGTGATCTCGCTGTCAGGCGGGCTTTGATGGGCGACACCGCACCCAATCATGCGCATCGTCGACGTCTTTCCTGCACCGTTAGGCCCGAGGAAGCCGAACGATTCCGCCGGGTGAACCGCGAAGCTGACGCCGTCGACAGCCGTAAAGCTCTTGAAAGTATCGCGGGACATCAGGCGGTGGATTGTAGCCGCACGCGGTAGAATCACGGCCGCAGGAGAGCACGTCTATGCGAATGGTTCGTTTGACGGCGGCCGTGGTGATCGCATTACTGGCGGGATTTCACGCGGCGCCGCAGGCACAGGGCGGCGGCCAGCGAGGCGCGGGCGGTGGCCGGGGCGCCGGCGCGCCTGCC
>JACXTT010007965.1_pt1 | contig 14804 bp, 21 predicted proteins | sample 9270951 | NCBI WGS metagenome assembly JACXTT01 (sample SAMN15532306, study PRJNA645909) | rock metagenome | isolation source: weathered quartz diorite | place: Puerto Rico | collected 2017-06-21
AGACGTGTGGTCCGGCGTCAACAACGCGCTTCAATTTCGAGCGCAGGATACTGCCGACAGTTTCGGACGTTTTGTTGTCAATTCCACCATGGGTCTGGGCGGCATTCTGGACGTCGCCAGTGAAATGAGCATGGAGCGCCATCCATCGAATTTCGGCTTGACGCTGGGGCGTTGGGGCGTGGGACCGGGTCCGTTTGTCGTGCTGCCGTTTCTCGGGTCGTCCACCCTGCGTGATACCGCTGCGTTGTCGGTCGATATCAAGGGCAACCTGGTGAATTCGCTGAACGACGTGCCCTCGCGTGATGCCTTCACGCTGCTCAACCTCGTCAATACCCGCGCCACCTATCTGAAGGCCGGCGATGTGGTGGACCAGGCTGCGCTGGACAAATACAGCTTTACCCGGGATGCATTTCTGCAGCGGCGCCGCAACCAGGTGTATGACGGCAATCCACCGGATGAAGATGACAGTTCTGACAACGCGGCCACAAGCGCACCCGTCGTGGCACCCGGTGCGACGCCTGCCGTCAATGCTGGGCCCGCGCCTGAAACCGTCCCTGCGCCGGCCGCCAGTCCGGCCAGTGCGCCCCAATGATGTCAACCATTGGGGGTGGCAAGCGCGTTTTATCCTATGACAGGATAATGGCCTGCAATATTTGAATTGGAAAAACCATGAAAAGAACTTTTTTGCGCCAGCTGTTGGCGCTGTCCGTTGTGTGTGTGTCGGCCTTGGTGGCTCCGATGGCCCATGCCGAAGATGAGGCGCCCGACGCGTTGATCAAGCGCTTGTCTACCGATGTGCTGGAAACCATTCGCAACGACAAGGCCATTCGTGCTGGCGACACGGCCAGGGTCATTGCTTTGGTGGACTCGCGCATCATGCCCAATGTCGACTTTCAACGCATGACTGCGTCGGCCGTGGGCCCGGCCTGGCGCCAGGCCACACCAGAGCAGCAAAAGCGCCTGCAAGAAGAATTCAAGATTTTGCTGGTTCGCACGTATTCTGGCGCCTTGGCCCAGATCACAGACCAGACCATTGCCATGAAGCCGCTGCGCGCCGCAGCGGAAGACAAGGAAGTTTTGGTGCGCTCCGAGATCAAGGGTGGCGGTGACGCCATTCAATTGGACTACCGCTTGGAGAAAACACCTGGCCAGGGCTCCGGCTGGCGCATCTACAACCTCAATGTGCTGGGCGTGTGGCTGGTGGAAACCTACCGCAGCCAATTTGCCGAAGTCATCAACTCCAAGGGCGTGGACGGCTTGATCACCATGTTGACGGATCGCAACAAGAACACCGGTAAAAAGGCCTGATGTGCTGAGTCTTCCGGTTGAGTTGACCCATGACCAAGCCAATGCTTGCCTGTCGCAGTTGACGTTGGAGCTCGGTGCTGAGCCTGCGGCGGTTGTGGTGAATGCACAATCGCTGCAGCGTTTTGACTCGTCAGCACTGGCCGTCTTGCTGGAATTACGCCGCACCTGCATGCGCGCCGGCAAGACCATGGTGGTGCAGGGCCTGCCCAAGCATCTGCTGAATCTGGCTATTCTGTATGGCATCGAGAGTTTGTTGCCAACCCACTGAACCACCATGGCCGCGTAAAATTGCGGCTCGCCATGCCTGCCATCTCTTTCCAGTCTGTTTCCAAGAGCTATCCGTCACCGCGCGGCCCCAAGGGCAGCACGTTCCTGGCATTGGACCGCGTCCAGCTGGACATCGAAGAGGGTGAATTCTTTGGACTGCTGGGTCCCAATGGAGCTGGCAAGACCACGATGATCAGTATTTTGGCCGGGCTGACGCGCGCCACCAGCGGTCAGGTCACGGTGCTGGGCAGCAATGTCCAGACGGACTATGCGCAGGCTCGCCGCAAACTGGGCATCGTGCCGCAAGAGCTGGTGTTCGACCCCTTTTTCAATGTGCGTGAAGCCCTGCGCTTCCAATCCGGCTACTTTGGCGTCAAGAACAACGAAGCCTGGATCGACGAACTGCTGCAAAGTCTGGGGCTGGCCGACAAGGCTGGCGCCAATATGCGGCAGCTATCGGGCGGCATGAAGCGGCGCATGCTGGTGGCCCAGGCCTTGGTGCACAAACCGCCGGTGATTGTGCTGGACGAGCCCACCGCTGGTGTCGACGTTGAACTGCGCCAAACACTGTGGCAATTCATTTCTTCGCTGAACAAAAAAGGCCACACCGTCTTGCTGACGACCCACTACCTGGAAGAGGCCGAGGCTTTGTGCGAACGCATCGCCATGCTCAAGTCTGGCACCATTGTGGCCTTGGACCGGACCAGTGCACTGCTGAAAGCGGCGTCGGGCAATGTCTTGCGTTTCAAGACCTCGGGTAGCTTGCCACCCGCCTTGGCTGCGCGGGCCCGGGTGACTGGCACCGTGGTGCAATTGCCGGCGCACAATGCGTTGGAAATAGAGCAATACCTGGCAGCCGTGCGTGAATCCGGCCTGGTGGTTGAAGACGTGGAAATGCGCAAAGCCGATCTGGAAGACGTGTTCATTGACATCATGACCAGTCATACGGCAGGGGCTGCAAGCGGCTCCACGCCAAGCCAGGGTACCAGCGTGGCGCAGGTGGGAGCACAGGTGCTATGAACGGCTGGAACGCACTGCTGTACAAGGAAGTTCTGCGCTTCTGGAAGGTCGGCTTTCAAACGGTCGCGGCACCGGTGCTGACCGCGATGATGTACCTGCTGATTTTCGGCCATGTGCTGGAAGACCATGTGAAGGTCTATGACACGGTTCGCTACACGGCATTTCTGGTGCCGGGCCTGGTGATGATGAGCGTGCTGCAAAATGCGTTCGCCAATAGCTCGTCCTCGCTCATCCAAAGCAAGATCATGGGCAACCTGGTCTTTTTGCTGCTGACGCCGCTGTCGCACTGGAGCTGGTTTGTCGCCTATGTGGGTTCAAGCATCGTGCGCGGCCTGGTGGTCGGCGCCGGTGTGCTGGTGGTCGCGGTCTGGTTTGCTCCGCTGGGTTTTGCACAGCCCTTGTGGATCGTGACCTTTGCCCTGCTGGGTGCCGCCTTGATGGGCGCGCTGGGGCTGATCGCCGGCCTGTGGGCGGAAAAATTTGACCAACTGGCGGCCTTTCAGAATTTCATCATCATGCCCATGACTTTTCTCAGCGGCGTGTTCTATTCCATCCATTCGCTGCCCGGGTTCTGGCAAGGTGTCAGCCATCTGAACCCCTTCTTCTACATGATTGACGGTTTTCGCTTTGGTTTCTTTGGTGTCAGCGATGTGTCACCGTGGCTGAGCCTGGGTATTGTTGGCGCGGCCTTGGCGGTGGTCAGCGTGTTGGCGATACAGCTGCTGCGAACAGGCTACAAGATTCGCAGCTAAAAACGGGAAGACTGCCATGACAGCACAAGAGATTCAAGACCTGATTGCCAACAGCATGGCCTGCGAGATGTGCCATGTGGACGGCGATGGCCGCCACTGGTACGCCACCGTTGTGTCTGCCAGCTTTGAGGGTCTGCGCCTGATAGCCCGCCACCAGAAGGTGTACGCCGCCATGGGCGCACGGCTGAAGACCGATGAAGTGCATGCACTATCCATGAAGACATTCACGCCTGCCGAATGGGCATTGCAAGACCGCTGATGGCGGTGCCTTAGCTTCAGGATTGGCATGGACAAGCTTTTGATACGCGGCGGGCGCACCCTGCAGGGAACGGTGCACATTTCGGGCGCCAAAAACGCAGCCTTGCCAGAACTCTGCGCCACGTTGTTGACGGCTGAGCCTGTGGTTTTGCGCAACGTGCCGCGCCTGCAAGACGTATCCACCATGCTGACGCTGATCCGCAATATGGGTGTGCACATGGAGCAGCAGCCCGACGGCACGGTGCGGGTCAATGCCAGCAGTCTCAGTTCACCCGAAGCGCCCTATGAACTGGTGAAGACCATGCGTGCCTCGGTATTGGCCCTTGGGCCCTTGTTGGCACGCTTTGGTGAGGCGACCGTGTCCTTGCCAGGCGGCTGCGCCATTGGCTCGCGCCCAGTGGACCAGCACCTGAAGGGCTTGACCGCCATGGGTGCGCAGATTGTCGTGGAGCATGGCTACATGATCGCGCGACTACCCAAGGGCCGCTCGCGCCTGCATGGCGCACGCATCACCACCGATATGGTCACGGTAACCGGCACCGAGAATTTTTTGATGGCCGCGGCCCTGGCCGACGGTGAAACCATTTTGGAAAATGCCGCGCAAGAGCCGGAAATCCCTGATCTGGCGGAGATGCTGATACAAATGGGCGCCAAGATCGAAGGCCATGGCACCAGCCGCATCCGCATCCAGGGTGTCGAACAATTGCACGGCTGTACCCACCAGGTGGTGGCTGACCGCATTGAAGCCGGTACTTTCTTGTGTGCGGTTGCCGCCACCGGCGGTGACGTGGTGTTGCAGCACGGTCGCATAGACCACCTGGAAGCGGTGATCGAGAAATTGCGCGAGGCTGGTGCCACCGTGACGGCGGTGCAAGATGGGGTGCGGGTGCAATCCCAGGGCCGGCTGAAAGCGCAGAGTTTTCGCACCACCGAATACCCCGGTTTTCCCACCGATATGCAAGCCCAGTTTATGGCGCTCAACGCCATTGCGCACGGGCATAGTATGGTGACCGAGACCATTTTTGAGAACCGTTTCATGCATGTCAATGAACTGGTGCGTCTAGGCGCCAATATCGTCGTTGACGGCAAAGTGGCGGTTATCGAAGGCGTGCCAAGCCTGTCTGGCGCAACCGTCATGGCTACCGACTTGCGAGCATCTGCCAGCCTGGTCATTGCCGGCCTCGTGGCAGATGGCGAGACCGTGGTGGACCGGATTTATCATCTGGACCGCGGCTATGACCAGATGGAAGCCAAGCTGCGCGGCATTGGCGCCGATATTGAACGCATCACCTAACGGCCAGCGTGCCACTGAAGCAGACACCATGATCACCCTCGCACCGTCCAAAGGGCGCATCTTCGAAGACACGTTGCCGCTGCTCAAAGCCGCGGGAATCGAGGTGCTGGACGATCCTGAAAAATCCCGCAAACTGATTCTTGCCACCAATCTGCCCGACGTGCGCGTGCTGGTCGTGCGCGCTACCGACGTCCCCACCTATGTGCAGTATGGCGGCGCCGACATGGGCATCACCGGCAAGGACACCTTGCTGGAACACGGCAGCCAAGGCCTGTACCAGCCGCTGGACCTCAATATTGCCAAGTGCCGCATCAGCGTGGCGGTGCGCGCCGACTTTGACTATGCCAGTGCCGTCAAACAGGGCTCGCGCCTGACGGTGGCCACCAAATATGTCGCCATTGCCCGCGAATTTTTTGCCTCCAAGGGCGTGCACGTGGACCTGATCAAACTCTACGGCAGCATGGAGATTGCGCCCCTGGTGGGCATGGCCGATGCCATTGTCGATCTGGTGTCCACCGGCAACACGCTCAAGGCCAACCATTTGGTCGAGGTTGAGAAGATCATGGAAATCAGTTCCCGCCTGGTGGTGAACCAGGCGGCGCTCAAGCTCAAGCGTGAGCCGATTCGGGCCATTATTGAGGCATTCGCCGGCGCCATTGCGCAGCCTGCTTAAAGGAATGGCCAACATGACTCTGACCGCAATGCCCAAGCGCCTGACTACCACGGACCCGCAATTTGAAGCCGAGTTCAAGGCACGCCTGCACTGGGCGGCCGACACCGATGCAGCCATAGAGACCAGCGTCGCTGCCATACTGCAAGACGTGCAGCAGCGCGGCGACACAGCCGTGCTGGAGTACACCGCCCGCTGGGACCATGTGCACGCAAGGAGCCTGCAGGAACTGGAGTTGACGCAGGCCGAACTGAAGGCCGCCTTTGATAGCATTCCTGCCAAGCAACGCGATGCTTTGCAGGCCGCTGCCAAACGGGTGCGCAGCTACCACGAGGCGCAAAAACGCGCCTGTGGCGAGAGCTGGAGCTACCGCGACGCCGATGGCAGTCTGTTGGGGCAAAAGGTGACGCCGTTGGACCGCGTCGGTATCTATGTGCCGGGCGGCAAGGCCAGCTATCCATCCTCCGTATTGATGAATGCCATACCCGCCCACGTGGCCGGTGTGGCTGAGATCATCATGGTGGTGCCCACGCCGCGTGGCGAAAGAAATGCCATGGTCCTGGCCGCTGCCTATGTGGCTGGCGTGACGCGGGCCTTCACCATTGGCGGCGCCCAGGCGGTTGCTGCCCTGGCCTATGGCACGGCCACCATTGCCCCTGTGCACAAAATCACCGGACCGGGCAACGCCTTTGTCGCCGCCGCCAAGCGCCGCGTGTTTGGCACAGTCGGCATCGACATGATCGCCGGCCCATCCGAAATTCTGGTGCTGGCCGATGGCAGTACGCCGCCAGACTGGGTGGCCATGGACCTGTTCAGCCAGGCAGAGCATGACGAATTGGCGCAGAGCATTTTGCTGTGTCCTGACGCCGCTTATGTGGACGCTGTGCAGGAGTCCATCAACCGCTTGCTGCCCACTATGCCGCGGCGCGACATCATCGCCAAATCATTGACGGACCGCGGTGCGCTGATCGTCACCCGCAGCATGGAAGAAAGCTGCGACATCAGCAACCGCATCGCGCCCGAGCATCTGGAGGTATCGAGCAGCGAGCCGCACCGCTGGGAGCCCCTGCTGAAACACGCCGGCGCCATTTTCTTGGGTGCCTTTACCAGCGAATCCCTGGGCGACTATTGCGCGGGGCCCAACCACGTGCTGCCCACCTCGGGCACGGCGCGCTTCTCCAGTCCCTTGGGGGTCTACGATTTTCAGAAACGCTCCAGCCTGATCGAGGTCAGCGAGGCCGGTGCACAGGTGCTGGGCCCCATCGCAGCCGAATTGGCTTACGGTGAAGGGCTGCAAGCCCATGCCCGTGCCGCGGAATTGCGGCTGAAATAGCGGGCTGGCAAGGCCGGATGTAAGAATCGACACTCTGAAACGACTACCAGCCATGCCACTCCAACATTCTTCCTTTTCTTTTGCCCGTAGCCTGTCCGTTGTGTTGATAGGTATTTGCTGTGCCGCCAGCGTCAGCGCCATGAGCTTGCGCGAACTGCGAACCTTGGAGAAGACGGAGAAGCAGGGCGCACGCTACATTGATTACTACCTTGTCGGGGTCATGGAAGGCGTTCTGGAGGCCCATGCGCAGGCCGTGCGCAATGGTGCTGCAGCAACGATATGCCTCAACGGTCACCGTTTGGAGCCCCGCATGGCCAAGGGCCTGTATGACGCAGAGATCAAGCGCAACAAGGACCTTTACGAGGCGGACATGCCGGTTCAATTGGTTCTGTTCAATGCACTGACCACGGTCTATCCTTGCTGACGCCAATCTATATTCGCCGCTGAGTTGCTTGGCATTTGGTGGCAGGCAGATTCACTGGGCTCGCAGCAGAGTAGGGACGTTGCTTGCTCTCATTTTTGTAGCGAACAAGCATTGTCACTAAAGGCGCAGGCTGTCTGGGCATTTTGCGGAGGTCAGGGAGGAGCCCGCTGAAGCGGGCGGGGGACACGTAGCAAAATGTCCAGTCAGCCTGTGCCTGCTGCGCCAACCAAGTCCGAGCGAAAGTTACTCCGCCAACAAAGTCCAAGCGAACGGTTTATTGCAACGTACTGCCAAACCGGTTCAAACGCGGCAACCAGTTGTCGGTGATGTTGGCCGACACCAGCACATGTTGGGCTTGGCCGATCAACAGCTTGCGTGGAACCATGCCAATGTAGCGCGAGTCGGCACTGTTGTCGCGGTTGTCACCCAGCATGAAGTACTGGTCTGTTGGCACCACCAGAGGCCCGAAGTTGCGCCGGGCGTCCACGGTTGGAAGGAACTGCACCGCGTGACGTGCGCCTGATAGGTGCTCGGTTGCACGGGTTGCCGCGACCTGCAAGCCAGGGCCTATGGGTTCGCTGGTCGCCACGAGTTCTGAGTATTGCGCCGGCTGGTGGTTGATGAACAGCACTTCGTCCTTCATTTCCACGGTATCACCCGGCACCGCCACCAGACGCTTGATCAGCCGGGTGCCATCCTTGGGTGAACTGAAGGTAACGATGTCGCCGCGCTGCGGCTCACCCGTTTTGGCCAGTGACAGGTCCGTCAACGGTACTTTGAGGTCATAAGCCAAGCGGTTGACCAAGACCACGTCGCCTTCCAGAATCGTTGGCCGCATGGAGCCGGTTGGCACGGGGTTCCAGTCTGCAATGGCTGTGCGGAAAAAACCAAGGCACACCAGGAATATCAAAAATCCGCGGTTGCTGCTGATCCATTGTTTCATCTATCACTCCGTTTCAATGTCCTGGTAGCAATCTGGTCAGATCCGCTTGGCCGTAACCGTTACCGTATCCAAAGCGACTGTGGTGCTGCTGGCGCCAGTCTGGGCAAGCTGGGCCAAATTGTCAAACAAGGCCAAGGTGCTGCCGTTGACGGCGATGGTCATGACCAAGGCGGTGAACAGTGCGGCAATACTGATGTTGCTGTGGGTGCGGCTGGTAGTGTTCATGTGTTCTCTCCTATGTGGAGCCACTTTGGCCCCGTTGAAGAGAATGTATTTTTTTAACTTTGCCGCTGCACGCGGCTTGCGACGAACTGCGAAAGGACGCGACGTTCAGGGTAAATACCGAGACGAACAGCATTCAGGCCTGTGCTACAAAGGATAATTCTTAACACGAATTTCGTGTAACACGAAATTCGTGTATTATTTACTCTGTGAAAAACGTGACCATTACTGTTGAAGACGCCACGTTGGAGTGGGTTCGCATTGAGGCTGCCAAGCGCAATACCAGTGTGTCGCGTCTGGTGGGCGAGATGCTGACCGACAAAATGCAGCACGACGATGCCTATGCCCGCGCCATGCGGGAGTGGGTTGCCGATACGTCGGCCTTCAGTTCTGCCGGCCAACCCTATCCCGACCGGGAGCCGCTCCGTGGCTAATGCCCCAGTTCCGGGCTCGCCGCCCATCATCTTTGTCGACACCCATGTGCTGCTGGCCGCAGACGATGCGTTTGATCGGGCTCAACAGGCCCGCGCCCGCGCCTGGTTGCAGGTGTTGTGGAAAGACCGCACAGGCCGGGTCAGTACCCAGGTATTGACCGACTATTACATGACCGTCACGCAAAAGTTCGGCATGCCAGCGGGGGACGCGCGCGCCAAGCTGCGCCGCTTCCAGCTGTGGCAACCCTGGCAAGTCGACCACCGTACCATGGAGACGGCCTGGGGCGTGGAGGCACGCTTTGGCCTGCCGTATGGGGATGCACTGATGGTGGCCTGCGCCGCGCAGTCCGGCGCCCAACACGTGTTGACGCCTGCCTTGGAGCACAACATGCAAATTGACGGCGTCGGCATCGTCAACCCCTATCGCATCGCGCCCGCCGATCTTGGCTTTACTGAAGGAACCCCTCCTGTATGACAGCAGCTCCCGTACCTGCCACGCTAGCACCGTTGATCCAGCGCCGCATCCGCCAGGACGTTCAGTCCATGCACGCCTATGCCGTTCAAGACTCGGTTGGCATGGTCAAGCTGGATGCCATGGAAAATCCGCACCGCCTGTCGCCGGAACTGCAAGAGGCATTGGGCAAGCGCCTGGGTTCTCTGGCCTTGAACCGCTATCCGGATGGCCGTGTCAACGATCTGCGCCATGCCCTGGCCGCGCATGCGCACATGCCAGACGGTTTTGACATCATGCTGGGCAACGGTTCGGACGAGCTGATTTCCCTGCTGGCCATGGCCTGCGATGTGGCACACGACCCTGTCACGGGCAAGAAGCCCGTCATTCTGGCGCCCCTGCCTGGCTTCGTGATGTATGCCATGAGCGCTGCATTGCAGGGCTTGGACTTTGTGGGCGTGGCCCTAACGGCTGATTTTGAACTGGACACAGCAGCCATGCTAGCCGGCATTGCGCAGCACCAGCCGGCCATTGTGTACCTGGCCTACCCGAACAACCCCACGGCTAACCTGTGGGACCCACAGGCCATGGCCCAGGTGGTTGCAGCCGCACGGGCTGCTGGCAGCCTGGTGGTGCTGGACGAAGCCTACCAACCGTTTTCCAGCCGGACCTATCTGGATGCCATGCGCACCCAGCCAGCAGAACATGAGCACGTGCTGTTGATGCGCACCATGAGCAAGTTCGGCCTGGCCGGCGTGCGCATTGGCTACATGATGGGGCCAGCGGCCTTGATTGCCGAGATCAACAAGGTGCGCCCACCGTACAACATCAGCGTGCTGAACTACGAGTGTGCGCTGTTCGCGCTGGAGCATGCCGACGTGTTTGCCGGTCAGGCCGCAGAACTGCGCGCGCAGCGTACCGTGCTGCTGAACGCATTGCGCGGCATGCCCGGCATCAAAGCCTGGGACAGCGATGCCAACATGGTTTTGATTCGCGTCAGCGATGCGCAAAAAGTCTTTGACGGCCTGAAAGCGCGTGGCGTTTTGGTCAAGAACGTTTCTAAAATGCACCCACTGCTGGCCAACTGTTTGCGTCTGACCGTCGGCACCGCTGACGAGAACACGCGCCTATTGGCCGCAATCCAGGAATCCCTATGAGCACCCACTCGCTGATCGAAATACCGCAAAACGCCAACCCCGATCGTATTGCCGAGGTCACCCGCAACACGGCGGAAACGCGCATCCGCGTCAAGATCAACCTGGACGGTGCCGGGCAGTCCCGTCTGTCTACCGGCATTGGTTTTTTTGACCACATGCTGGACCAGATCGCCCGCCACGGCCTGATTGATCTGGAGATCGAGGCTGACGGCGACCTGCATATAGACGGCCACCACACCGTGGAAGACGTAGGCATCACGCTGGGCCAGGCCTTTCACCAGGCGGTGGGCGACAAAAAAGGCATTCGCCGCTATGGCCATGCCTATGTGCCGCTGGACGAGGCGCTGTCGCGGGTGGTCGTGGATTTTTCAGGCCGCCCGGGGCTTGTCATGGATGTTCCCTTCAAGAGCGGCATGGTTGGTGCATTTGATACCCAACTGACGCATGAGTTTTTCCAGGGCTTTGTCAACCACGCCTTTGTCACACTGCACATTGACAACCTCAAGGGCGAAAACGCCCACCACCAGGCAGAAACCGTATTCACGGCCTTTGCACGTGCCTTGCGCGCTGCCTTGGAGCGCGACCCGCGTGCAGCGGGTATGATTCCTTCCACCAAAGGTTCTTTGTAATTGCATGAATGAAAACGTGGCTGCAGGCGCTGTGCAAGCTATTCCTGTAGCTATCAAAATAGTAGCATGACAAAAAAAGTCGCCGTCGTTGATTACGGCATGGGCAATCTGCGGTCGGTCACACAAGCCGTGATGCATGTGGCCTCAGACGCGGGTGTGGACGTGGTGTGGGCCCGCACACCGCAGGAAGTCATGGCAGCAGAGCGTGTGGTGCTGCCAGGGCAGGGGGGCATGCGCGATTGCATGCGTGAGTTGCACGACAGCGGCATGTTTGATGCCGTGATGCACGCCGCCCAGCACAAACCGCTGATGGGTGTCTGTGTAGGCATGCAAATGCTGCTGGACCACAGTGACGAACTGGACACCCCCTGCTTGGGGCTGATTCCCGGCGAAGTGGTGAAGTTTGAGCTGGTTGGCCAGACGCAACCCGATGGCAGCCGCTTCAAGGTCCCGCAAATGGGGTGGAACCAGGTGTGGCAGACCCACGCCCCGCACGTGCACCCAGTCTGGGGCGACGTGCCGGACGGCAGCTACTTCTATTTTGTGCACAGTTACTACGCCCAACCGTCAGATGCACGCCACAGCGCGGGTGAAACCGATTACGGCCAGCGGTTTTCGGCTGCAATAGCGCGCGATAATATTTTCGCAACCCAGTTTCACCCTGAAAAAAGTGCCCAACACGGCCTCTCTCTCTACCGCAACTTCCTCCACTGGAATCCCTGAACCATCTGGTTTTCGTTGACACCATGCTCCTCATTCCTGCAATCGACTTAAAAGACGGTCACTGTGTGCGCCTGAAACAGGGCGATATGAACCAATCCACGGTCTTCAGCGAAGATCCGGGAGACATGGCCCGCAGCTGGGTGGACAAGGGCGCTCGCCGCCTGCATCTGGTCGATCTCAACGGGGCGTTTGCAGGTCACCCGAAGAATGAGTTGGCCATTCGCAAGATTCTGAAGGCGGTGGGCAGCGAGGTTGACGTACAACTGGGTGGCGGTATTCGCGACCTGGATACCATTGAACGCTATCTGGACGCCGGCCTGCGCTACGTCATCATCGGCACCGCAGCGGTCAAGAACCCTGGTTTTCTGCAAGACGCCTGCACCGCATTTGGCGGCCACATCATTGTGGGGCTGGATGCCCGTGACGGCAAGGTAGCCACCGATGGCTGGAGCAAGTTGACCCGTCACGATGTCATTGACCTGGGCAAGAAGTTTGAAGACTACGGTGTCGAATCCATCATCTACACCGACATTGGCCGCGACGGCATGCTCAGCGGCATCAATGTAGAGGCCACCGTCAAATTGGCGCAGGCATTGACCATCCCCGTTATTGCTTCGGGGGGCTTGAGCAATATGGCCGATATAGAGGCCCTGTGTGCGGTGGAAGACGATGGGGTTGAAGGCGTCATCTGCGGCCGCGCCATCTACAGCGGTGACCTGGATTTTGAAGCCGCGCAAGACCGCGCCGACGAACTGAACGGCTGATGCTAGCCAAACGCATCATCCCTTGCCTGGACGTAACGGGTGGCCGTGTGGTCAAGGGCGTCAACTTTGTGGAGTTGCGCGATGCCGGTGACCCGGTGGAAATTGCGGCGCGTTACAACGCCCAGGGCGCTGATGAGCTGACCTTCCTGGACATTACCGCCACCAGCGATGGGCGCGACCTGATTCTGCACATCATAGAAGCCGTGGCCTCGCAGGTATTCATACCGCTGACCGTCGGTGGCGGTGTGCGTGTTGTGGACGATGTGCGCCGCCTGCTCAATGCCGGTGCCGACAAGATCAGCTTCAATTCGGCAGCCATTTCCAACCCCCAGGTCATAGAAGACGCGTCGCTCAAATTTGGTGCACAAGCCATTGTGGTGGCCATCGATGCCAAGGCCCGTACGGGCAACGACCTGTTGGCGCGGGGCGCCGGGTGGGACGTTTACAGCCATGGCGGGCGCAAGAATACGGGCCTGGACGCCGTGGCCTGGGCCACCGAGATGGCGCGCCGCGGCGCGGGCGAGATTTTGCTGACCAGCATGGACCGTGACGGCACCAAGTCGGGTTTTGACCTGGCCTTGACCCGCGCAGTCAGCGACGCCATCAACGTGCCGGTGATTGCCTCTGGCGGTGTGGGCAGTCTGGAAGACCTGGCCGATGGCATCCAACTGGGTGGAGCCGATGCCGTCTTGGCCGCCAGCATCTTCCACTATGGCGAATTCACGGTGGCACAGGCCAAGGCCTGCATGGCGCAGCGCGGCATACCGGTGCGACCCTAAATGCCGGCGCGCTGAGCGTGCTGTCTGCCAGCGCGGCAGCGGCAGCCCGCAAATCACCGACAATGCATGACTATGAACTGGCTTGATACGATTCAATGGGACGAAAAGGGCTTGGTACCGGTCATTGCCCAGGAGCAAGACTCCGGCGATGTGCTGATGTTTGCCTGGATGAACCGCGAGGCCCTGCAAAAGACCGCCGAATTGGGGCGCGCCGTGTATTTCAGCCGGTCCCGCGGCAAGCTCTGGTACAAAGGTGAAGAGTCTGGCCACGTGCAAACCGTGCATGAGATCCGTGTGGACTGCGACAATGACGTGGTGCTGCTCAAGGTCACGCAGTTGGGCCATGAACCCGGCATCGCCTGCCACACCGGCCGCCACAGTTGCTTTTTCAGTGTGTTGAAAGACGGCCAATGGCACAGTGTCGAACCGGTCTTGAAAAACCCTGACAGTATCTACAAGTAAACCTATGGTGTCCCCAGAAAATACAAGCAACGGTCTGGCGCGTTTGGCCGCTGTTATTGAGACCCGCAAGGCGCGCAATGGCGGCGACCCGCAAACCAGCTATGTCGCACGTCTGCTGTCCAAGGGGCCGGACGCTTTTTTGAAGAAAATTGGCGAAGAGGCTACCGAAGTCGTTTTGGCGGCCAAAGACGTGGACCATGGTGGTGACAAGACCAAGCTGGTCGGGGAAGTGGCTGACCTGTGGTTTCACTGCATGGTGGCGCTGGCCCACTATGAGCTGACGCCGGCCGACGTGGTTGCCGAACTGGAGCGCCGCGAAGGCACCAGCGGCATTGAAGAAAAAGCCTTGCGCAAGGCGCAGACCCGCGAAGACGAGAAAAAATGACCACAGCACACGACCCCAACTGCCTGTTCTGCAAAATCGTCAAGCGGGAGATCCCCTCGCGCATGGTGTATGAGGATGCCGAGTTCTACGCCTTTCACGACATCCATCCGTGGGCGCCCGTGCATTTCCTGATCATTCCCAAGCAGCATATTCCCTCCATGGCCCAGATTGAACCTGCGCATGCCGGCATGCTGGGGCGCATGATGGCGCTGGTGCCGGTGCTGGCCTTGCAGGAAGGCTGCAACCCCTATCCAGAGGGCGGCTTTCGCCTGTTGACCAATACGGGCGCCGAAGGGGGGCAGGAGGTTCCGCATTTGCACTTTCATGTCATGGGCGGGCCGCGCCCCTGGTTGCGTGGCTGACACCCTTGGGGGCTGGTTCAGCCCTACGCCGCGTGCAGCTTGCGCCAGCGCCTAAAATACCGTAACTACCAAGGAGTAAGCCATGGGCTCATCTACTACTCACTTATTTACTCTTTCGGCACTTCACCTGGTTATCTTAGGTACCAAGAAACTCCGCTACACAGCCC
>JACXTT010007966.1_pt1 | contig 14794 bp, 9 predicted proteins | sample 9270951 | NCBI WGS metagenome assembly JACXTT01 (sample SAMN15532306, study PRJNA645909) | rock metagenome | isolation source: weathered quartz diorite | place: Puerto Rico | collected 2017-06-21
GTCGACGCGGCGTCGGGTGGCGAGCGGCTAGCGGCGCGACCGCGCGGCGCCGCGCGCGGTCTGCATCTCGGTGAAGAGCTCGTCGCCCTGAGCCGTCAGGGCGCTCACGTAGTAGAGCTGCTGACCGTCCTCGCCGATCAGCGCGACGGGGAAGGGCGCGGCGCCCACCACGCTGCCCTGCGCATCGAGCAGCGTCATCGCGTAGCGTCGCCAGCGGTTGTCCGGGGTGCGGACGTGGAGCCACATCTCGCGCACGTCCGCCGCGGCCAGATCGTTCAACGTCGCCGAGATCAGCGCCGGCTCGTCGACGCCGAAAGAAGCCGGGGCCTTCAGCACCAGCGTCGGGAGGTCCGGGCGCAGTCCGAACTCGAAAGTCGCGAAGCGCTGATTGCCTCCCGGCAGCTCGATCACCTGGATCGGCGCCTCTTCCTTCTGGTACGCGACGCGGACGCTGTGCGGACCGCGCGCCAGCTCGAGCGTGAGCGGGGTGACGCCGCGCGCCACACCGTCCACCCACACGTGCGCTCCATCGAGCGGTGCGCTCGCGCCCGCGGCGCTCTGGGTCGCGCGCACCTGGAGCAGACCGGTGGCTGGAGACTGCAGCGGATACGCCAGGACTTCGCGCGTCTCGCCCACGCGCACCTCGATCGTGGTCCCCCAGGCGTCGGTGCCCGCGCCGGTGAAGCGCAGCTCGTGGGGGCCGGGCGCGACGCTGTCGAGATGCACCGGCACGTAGCCCAGCGCCTGGCCATCGAGCGCCACGCTCACCACGGCGCGCGCGTCGCTGGCGATCACGTCGATCGATCCCCACATCGGGACGTCGAGCGCGAGCCGATCGTTCTTGCTTCCCCTCACCCGATAGGAGGCGCTGCCCAGATCGGGGAACGACAGCTCGACCCGGTGCTCGCCGGGCGCGAGCTGCAGCGTCACCGGCGCCTTGACCGAGAGGTCCTTGCCGTCGACCGCGATCCACGCCCCTCCGGGACGGCTCGTCACCGCCAGCTCGAAGCGCGGCGGCGCCAGCCCGAAGCGGCGCAGGAACAAGACCAAAGAGGAAGGCCGCCGCACCGCCTCGGGACCGGCCTGGCCCTGGAACGAGCCCACGATCCAGCCGATCCCGAACAAGACCAACACCACCGCGCCCCACAGCAGTGCGGGTCGCCAAGGACTCGACTCCGCGTCGGCCTCCTGCGCGAGCAGGTCCGGCCACTCCGGGTGTCGGGGCGGGACGCGCCTCGTTTCCGCGGCGGGAGTGGCGGTTGCTGTTGGCGGCTCGGGCGTCGGGCGGGCGCCCACGGGATCGACCGCGCGCGCGGTCAGCGCCGCGGGTTCAGGCGTGGGCGGGATTCGATCCGGCACGTCCAGCGGCCCCGTTTCGATCTCAGGGCTCGGCAATTCGGGGTCGGACGTCGGCGCGCTCGGATCCATGTGGCTCGAGATCTCCGCCGCGAGCGCGCCCACTAGATCCTCCACCGAGTGCTCGCGCTCGGGTGGCGGCGCGGGCGCGGGCCCGCTCGTGGCGGGGCTCCATTGGAGATGTTGCGCCAGCCAGCGCGCCACGCCCGACGAGGGCGCACCGGCGAGACCGTGCAACCGCTCGGATTCGGTGGGGGCGGATGGCGGGTGCTCCGGATCGCGCCAGGGCGAACTCGCGGCCGCAAGACCCGCGGGATCGGATGCGGCCGACCACTCGACCGGCGGGTCGTGAGCGCCCACCGGCCATTGGGCCTCGATTCTGACCTCGGTCGCGTCTGACCCTGACGCGCACACCAGCTCGACGCGAACTCCGTGCTGAGGAGAGCCGCACCACGCGCGGGCTTCGCGACCCTGAGCGTCGCGGATCGAGATCCATTCGGAGTCGTCCCGGTAACCATCGCGAAAGACCTCGACCGAGGCCTCGCCCACCCACCCGAACCCGATTCGATCCTGGCCCGCCACCATCGCGAGCGCGCAGGGCGAAGGCCCGCGGCCCCACAGCTCGGCCCGCGAGAACAGGAGGCCGCCGAGCGCCTCGCGCAGCATGGGCGGAACCGGGTCGCCGGGAGGCGGGTCGGGGACGCTATCGCGGACCGCTCGAGCCAGGCTTTGCAGCCAGCTGGCGAGCTCTTCGGGCAGGTAGCCTTCGACCCCGCCGATGAGCCTGAGCTCGAGCCCCGGAACCGAGGCCTCGGTGGTCAGGACTTCGCCGTCGGTTCGAGCCGAAACCAGCCAGCGGTCGGTGTCATCCCTGACGATCGACATGGTCGCGCAGCTCCCAGCCAGGATTGGCGTTTCATTGACAGCCAGATGCGGCGGTTCCGCACGCTATCGAACGGCCCTGCAAGTGTCAATGCGCGAACACGTTGTGGCACGCGGCTTGCGGATCGAGAAGGAATGGCACCAGACACGGCGTGCTGTCGAATCAGTTGGCCACGATGCAATCGAAGATGCGCATTGCATCCTGCATTCGGCCCTCTTAAGTTGCGCCCGATTCCCGCAACCCGGCGGGTGATCGAGGCCCTGGAAGGACCACCGACAGAATGACGCCGGTTCGTGCCCTCATCCCTGCGGCCTTGATGGCCGGAATGCTCGCGTTCGCGGCCGCCGGCCGCGCCGACGAGCCCGAAATCCTGGTGGCTCCGGCCCCGGGCGGGGTGACCACCCCCACCGTCGAGGTGACCGCGCCCACCCCCGCGGATTCCCTCGACCCCGGCGCGATCGCGCGCGACGCCCAAGCCGCGTACCAATCGGCCTGGACCGAGCGCGAATCGGGTGAACCGGCGGCCGCCGTCAGCACCGCCGAAGCCGCGTTGGCCTCCATCGACCGCGCCCTGGCCACCAACCTCGACGCTTCGCGGCGCCGGGATCTGGTCGAGCTGCGGTCCAAGATTGCGGCGCTCCGCGACGCCGCCCGGCATGCGGCGGAAGAGGCGCAGACCTCGGGTCACGACGACAAGCGCGCGGCCGAGACGAAGTCGGGCGACGACAAAGCCGCCGACGGCAAGCACGACGACGGCAAGCACGACGACAGCAAGCACGACGACAGCAAGCACGACGGCGACAAGTCGACTCCCAACACGAAGCCGGCGGGGGACGATGGCAGCTCCGATCCCAAAGTCCTCAACGCTCCCGCGATCGAAGAGCTGCGACCCCAGATCAACGCCGACGTCCACCGTTACATCGAGTTCTTCACCGGCGCTGGTCGGTCCACGTTCGAGCGCTGGCTCAAGCGATCGGGCCGCTACATGAACCTCTTCCGCGAGGTGCTCAAGAAGGAAGGCCTCCCGCCTGATCTGGTGCACCTGGTCTTCGTCGAGAGCGGCTTCAACGTGCACGCCAAGTCGGTCTCGGCGGCGGTGGGTCCGTGGCAGTTTCTGCGCTCGACCGGCCGATTGTGGGGACTCACGGTGAACCAATGGGTCGACGAGCGGCGCGATCCCGAGAAGTCGACCGTCGCGGCGGCGCGCTACCTCAAGCATCTCTACACCATCTTCGGTGACTGGCCGCTGGCGCTGGCCTCGTACAACGCGGGTGAGGGCACGGTGCTGCGCGCGATCAAGAACCAGGGCACCACCAACTACTGGGACCTGCGCCTGCCGAAGCAGACCGAAGAGTACGTGCCCCAGTTCATGGCGGTGCTCGCCATCGCGCGCGATCCCGAGAAGTACGGATTCAACGAAGTCGACTTCGACGATCCCATGGACTTCGACGAAATCGCGCTCAAGGGCACGGTCGACCTGCGCGCGGTCGCCAAGCTGGCGGAATGCGACTACGAGACCCTGCGCGACCTCAACCCTGCAGTCCGCGGCACCGCGGCGCCGGCGGGCGATGGCGTGACGATGTTGCGGGTGCCCGAGGGCAAGGCCGAAGCCGTGTTGGCGAAGCTGCAGAGCGGCGAGAGCATTCCGGCCGCCGACCTCTCGGTCCAGCATCGCGTGCGACGACACGAGACGCTGCAGGGCATCGCCAACCAATATCACGTCAACGCCGCCACGCTGGCTCGCGAGAACGGCATCGGCCGCAGCCGGCCGTTGCGGCGTGGCATGCTCCTGACCATCCGCTCGCACGCCCGCCAGCGCGTCGAGGTGGCCGCGCTCGAGCCCGACGATCCGCGCCGCTCGACCGCCTACGTCCCGCCCCGGACGATCGGTGTTCCCGCCCAGCTCGAAGGCGCCTCCGATGCCGAAGGCCGCGAGACGATCACGGCCCATCGGGGCGAGACCTTGGCCTCGATCGCGGCACGTGCCGGCGTGTCGGTTGCGGACATCAAGCGTTGGAACCACCTGCACGGCTCAGCGGTGCGCCGCGGCACGCGTCTCAAGATCCGCACCAACGAGGCGCCCCCGGTGAGCGCGGCCCGGGTCGAGGCGGACAGCGTCCAGGTGGCGTCGCTAGCGCCGCCGCGGCCCTCGCGTCGCGGCTCGGCCCGGTCGATGGAGGTGCGGCGGGTCATCGTGGTCAAGTCCGGCGAAACCCTCGGGGTCATCGCCAGCCGCAACGGCACCACCATCACTCGCCTCAAGCAGGCGAACGGCCTGCGCTCGTCGTCGATTCGCGCCGGCCAGCGGCTCCGCATCCCGGTCTAGGCTCGCCGCCCTCGCTTCAGTGCTCGGCCTCGGGGCCGTGCACCACGCCGCCACTCGGGACGTCGCCGTCGAAGTCCTCGGCTCGCACGTGGGCGCCGATGCGCGCGTTGCGGCCGATCGACACGCGCGGCGGCACCTGGGCCTCCCTGCCCACCACGACCAATCCACTCGACAGATGATCGGGGCAAGCGCGGTTGGGCGTGCTTCCCGAGCCGTGTCCCACTCGGGCCGCGTCTCCGATCACGACGCTCTTGTCCACGACCGCGCGCTCGACCACCGCGTCGCGACCCACCACGGTGTCGTTCATGACGATGCTGTCACGAACCACCGCGCCGCGCATCACCGTGACCCCGGGCGAGAGCACGGAGTGCACGACGTCGCCCGCCACCCGGCAACCGTTGCAGATCAGGCTCTGCTCGACTCCGCTCCCGGGCTCGAAGCGCACCGGCGGCCGGTCGGCGCTCTGCGTGTGGATGACCCAGCTCGGATCGCGCAGATCGAGCGGCGGGGAGGTCGAGAGCAGGTCGAGGTTGCTCTGGTAGTACGAATCGAGCGTGCCGACGTCCTGCCAGTAATCGCGGAAGCGGTACGCGAACACCCGCTCGCCGCGGCTCACCAGTCGCGGCAAGATGTCCCGCCCGAAGTCGTGCGTCGACTCCGGCATCGAGGCGTCCTCGACCAGCCAACGGATCAGATCCTCGCGCTCGAACAGATAGACGCCCATCGAGGCCAGACGCGAGCGCGCCTGCTTGGGTTTCTCGAGGAATCCCGTGATGCGTCCCTGCTCATTCGCTTCGAGAATGCCGAACGCGCTGATCGACTCCTCCGGCACTTCGGTCACGGCCACCGTGGCGGCGGCGTGATTGGCGCGGTGGAACGCGTAGAGCACCGCGTAATCCATCTTGTAGACGTGATCGCCGCTCAGCACCAGAACCTGCTCCGGCTGCCGTCGACGGAGATGGACCAGGTTGCGGTAGATGGCGTCCGCGGTTCCCTGGTACCACTCGCCCGACACCGCGCCCAGCGACGGTTGCAGCAGCTGAACGCCGCCGCGCGTTCGGTCGAGATCCCAGGGACGGCCGATGCCGATGTGGCGGTGCAACGAGGTCGGGCGATACTGGGTCAAGATGCCGACGTCGAAGATGCCGGAGTTGACGCAGTTCGAGAGCGTGAAGTCGATGATCCGATACTTGCCGGCGAACGGCACGGCGGGTTTGGCGCGCTGCTCGGACAGCAGGCACAACCGGGTGCCGAGTCCGCCGGCCAGGACGAAGGCGTAGCGCTGGGAGCTCAAGGGCGGACCTCGAGCTCCTGGCGATCGGGCACGCGCACGCCGGGCTCGATGCGACCGGCGTGGAAGTCGCGCGGGCCGGCGCCGACCCCGAGGACGGCGCCGCGCCCGACCTCGCCTCCTTCGGGAACGCGGACGTACTTGCCGAGCAGCGTCAGCGGCTCGTGCGGCGACGCCGCGCCGAGACCGACGCGCGCGTCCTGGCCGACCCAGGAGTACTTGTCGAGAATGGCGCGATCGAGACGCGCGCCGGGACCGATCCACGCGTCGGCCAGGACCACGGACGCCGTGACCTCGGCGCCGGCCTCGACGGTCACACCCGGAAACAACACCGAACGGCGGACGCGACCGGCGACGCGGCAGCCGTTGGCCACCAGGCTGCCTTCGAGCTCGGCGCCGGGAAGGACCAGCACCGGCGGCCGCTCCTCGTCCCGCGTCAGGATCGGCCACTCGGGATCGTCGAGCGCCAGCCCCGGCTCGGACGCGAGCAGGTCGAGATTGGCGCGGTAGTACGTGCTCAACGTACCGACGTCTTCCCAATAGCCGGTGAAGGCGTGCGCGAACACGCGCTCGCCCGACTCGATCAGCGGCCGCAGCACGTCGAGGGTCAGATCGATCGGCTTGCGCGCCAACGCCTCGAGCAGGACCTCCACCTCGAACAGCAGCACGCCCATCGAGGCCAGCCGCGAGGCGGACGCCGGCGGCTTCTCGTCGAGCGCCACCACGCGCCCGCCCTCGGCCAGCGTGACCATCCCGAAGCGCCGCGTCTCCTCGGGCGGGACCTCGGTGACCGCCAGCGTGACGCGCGCGCCGCGCTCCAAGTGCGTGCGCGCCAGGGCGCGGTAGTCCATCTTGTAGACGTGATCCCCGGGCAGCACGAGCACCCGGCGGGCGCGACTCTCGATGATCACGTCCAGGTTCTGCGCTAGGGCGTCCGCGGTGCCGCGATACCAGCCTGAGCTCTCGCGGGTCAGAAACGGCTGCAGGATGAAGACGCGCGCGTCGCGGCGATCCAGGTCCCAGGGGCGACCGGAGCCGATGTGGTCGTGCAGGGAGGTCGGCGCGTGCTGCGTGAGCACGCCGACGCGAACGATGCCGGAATGACAGCAATTGCTGAGAACGAAGTCGACGACCCGGTACTTGCCGCCGAACGGCAGCGCGCTCTCGGCGCGCTCCGCCGAGAGAACGCTCAGCGAGGCCCCACGCCCTCCCGCCAGGACCAGCGCGATCGTGTCTTGCACCGCCATCCCTCCCCAACCGCCGCTCGTCGCGGCGGTCGAGGGAAGCTAGAGGATGGCGAGGCGCGGCGGCAACCGGTCGTCGATCAGCGGATGACGACGAACTTGCCGCGCTGTTCCCCGAGATCCGAGTGGACCACGAACAGATAGATGCCGCTGACCACGTCCTGGCCGTTGCGGGAAATCAGATCCCAGCGCGCCTGGCCATCGTTGGGGGTGTCCTGCTGCCGGTTGTACCCCGGCCGCGTGACGTCGTCCGGACCGGTGACCTGACCGCGCACCGACTGGTTCACCGGGTCGTCGTCGTGGATCTCCCGGACCAGGTCCCCCGACACCGTGAAGATCTGGATCTTCCATTTGCCCTTCGGCAACCCCATGAAGTCGACGTGGGTCCCGGTCGGATCGCTGGCGTTCGGGATCAGGTCCCACGCGGAGGGCCGGGCCTGGACGTTGGTGAATCCGCGGTATGGGTTCGGCACCACCCACACCGACTTGGTGGTACGGGCTGCCGCCTGTGGCGTCACCTGATCCGCTTCGACCGCGGAGCGTCGGCCGAACAGCTGCCCGCCGGCCGTCGAGTCTCCCGCGGTCACCGAGTAGAAGTAGATGAAGCCGTTCTTCACCTCTTTGTCGACGATCATGTAGCGTCCGACCGGATAGCGGTTCTTCTTCAGCGGCGGATCCACCGACTGATCGGCGGTGAGCGCCCAGCCGCTGTCCTGCAGGCAATTCCCTCCCGGGCCACGGACGCAATCCACCGGCTGCGGCCGCAAGACGCGGCCGGTCTGGCGATCCCAGAAGTCCCCGCGCGTCAGGCAGATCTTGACGGTGGCGGTGTCGCGGCAGCCACCCCCGCGCAGCTGGAGGGGATCGGCCTTGCGGTCGCTGCAATGGGGGTGACCGGCGGGGTACTCGTAATTGGGGACCAGCACCATCGGGCACACGGTCGTGTCGCGGACCGGATCATGGCTGAAGTTGCTGTCGGCGTAGTCGAACAGGCGGTATTCCGCCAACAAGGACCAGTCCTCGTCGTTGGGTCCCGCGGCGCCGACCGGCCGCTGCCAGCCCGCCACCTTCCATACCCGATAGGTGCGGAAGTCGAAGAAGCGCGACTTGGGATCGGCCGTGGTCTCGGAGACGTTGTCCCAGGCCAGCGTGATCTGATTGTCGCCACTTGCGACGACGCGATGCGGGTTGTCCGTGTAGTTGTAGGCCGCGGCCACGTTCAGGTTGGGGCTGGGCGGCGGCGACTCGGCGTTCCAGTGGCGCAGGAAGTAGCCCTGCCCGGTGTTGGAGTTGTAGACACCGGTGCACGCGTCGCAGTCGAAGTCGAACCAGGTGTAGGCGTTGTCGGTGACCGCCTTGGGCACCGGCTCCCGATCCGGGCATGACTCGGAAAGGATGATCGGTGTGGAGCCTGGAGGAAGCTTCACACCGGTCTCGCAGCCGGGGCAATTCGGGACCTGGTCCTCGAAGCCGGGGCGCGGAACCTCGTAGACGCCCTCGTAGGCGACCTGGGCGGCGTAGGCGTTCTCGAGCGCGGGGTAGCGCTCGAACAGGTCACTCTGCGACAGCTTCCCTGCCTGGTAGCTGGCGTAGTCGAGCGGATAGCGCTCGAGATCGGCGAGCTTACCGCGCTGAACGGCGAATCCGACCGTGGCGCTGAAGGTGCCTCCATCGGGAACGTCGAGGAACGGGCCCACCGAGAACCACATGCGGTAGTCGCCCGGCTGATCGCCGGGCGCCGCGTTGATGAAGCCGTTGGATGCGTCGATGTTCTGCTGGCTCGAGCAGAATTCGAAGCGTTGTTGATCGATGCTCGGCCCGCCATTGCTGAAGTACGGCGTTCCCCGAACGTAGGAGCGGAAGGCGCGGAAACCGACCCGCGGCGGAGCGTGGATGCCGAGCGGATCGGTGGTGTGGCCGAAGAGCAGCAAGGACACCACTCCCGGGGTGCGGCCCCCATCCCCGTCGTCATCGACCAGTGAGAATCCGTTGACGCGGACCTTGGTCTGCTTGCACAGACCGCCCTGGTAGCGCGGGTCGTCCAGCGTCACCGGGTTCTTGAACTCGCCGCTCGGGAAGTAGGGCACGTCGCGGTCGTCGGAAAAGTAGGTCGAGATCGCCGTCGGGCCGGCGTCCAGGTCGACCAGGCCGCCGAAGTACATGCTGTCGAGGGTGTGGCCCGAGCGGTTATAGATGTCCCACTGGATGACGTCGAAGTCGGTGAAGCCGGGCACCGAGTAGGCCCAGGCCAGCTGGCGCACCTCGAGCACCAGCGGCACGTGCGCTTCGTTGGTGCTGGCCGCGAAGGCGGCCGGCGTGTCGTCGCGCATCACGCACGAGTACATCGACTGCCCGATCGCCGCGTAGTCTTCGTCGATGCGCCCGTCGCCGTCGTTGTCGCGCCCGTCGAGGAAGTCCTCGTCGACGTTGGGCTGACCGGTGAGCGGATTGAAGTCGGAGTCGTCGTTCACCAACCGATTCCCGCCGATGATTCCGTCGTAGGCGTGATAGATGCGGTCCTCGGGGTCGGGCGTGGGAGGATCCCACTCTGGCACGTAGCTCATGCGCCGCACCGCCGTCGGGTCCGTGGCGGTGGGATTGACGCCCGCCACGCCAAGGAACATGGCGAACAGGTACTCGACCCCCGAGGTTCCGGGCCACTGGCCGGATGGATCGCTCGAGGTCACGAAGGGATTCCCCATGGTGCCGAAGTTGGTCACCTTCATGACCACGTTCCCGACCGAGAGCACCGCGCCGGGTCCGAACACGTCGGGGATGGCCGCCGGAGTTGCGGCGCGACCGCTCAACCCACCGTTGGGCGGATGGGCGTGCCAATACTCGGACAGCTTCTGAACGGCGGACGCTTCATAGGGATCGGGCCTGCCAAAGGCCGGCGATGCCGCCAACATGGCCAGCAACGCGAAATGGCCCCACGCTGCGCGGGGTTGCACTTTCAAAGGGTCGCTCCCGTAGCCCGGTCGGGTCACGAGACTCTGGTCGGCGGGTACTGACCCTGGGAACGAGGAAAGGCGCGACGGGGATGGGAATGGGGCGGCCGGTCCCCGCGCTCCCTGGGCGGCCCTCATGAGACGCCCGTTCCGCGCTCAAGTCAAGAACAGAGGCGGGGAGTTACCAGGAAAAGGAGGCAGAAACCAGCTGTGTGGGATCGAGATCCTGATCGCTGGGGAAGCCGTCGGTGTTGGAGGCGAAGAAGCGATTGAGCGAGGCGGCGTAGTCGACACCGATGTGCTTGTAGCGCACGCCGGCGCCGAAGTTGAGGTCCTTGCCGTCGACGCCGGACCTCAGGGCGAGCGTGTTCCGGTACCAATACTCGAGCCCGGTGCGGAGGTCAGCGGTCACGGCCCCGAGCTTCAGCTCGCTGTCGAGCTTGCGGTTCTCGAAGGCCCAGCCCAGGTCGACGGCCCAAGTCAGCGAGTGCCGCTCGGCCGGGAAGAAGTGGAAGGCGCTGCCCAAATCGAGCGTAGGCGCGACCAGTTCGCGAGTGCCGTTGCTCCACGACAGATACGTCGTGGTGAGGTCGCGCGCCACCGCACCCAGGGTGATCGCATCGGTCGGCATGTAGACCGCACCCACATCGACGCCCGCTCCGAAAGAAGTCACGTGCTCGCCCGGGAGCGTGTCGGGGATGCTCTGCCGGACGAATTTGAACGTGCCGCCGAAGGCCCACTGGCGCCCGCGCTGGCGACTGTAGGACAACAGCAGCGCGAGGTCGCTGCTGCTCGCCTGGTAGAGGTCGAGGTTGAGCAACCGCTCGCCCGGATCCCACTTGCCGTTCCCCTGCGTGCCATTGGCGTCGATCGTTCCCTCGTTGTTGTCGGTGCCGTAATCCCAGAAGTCGATCCCCGGCCGCAGCTGCCCCGGCCGCGGCGTCACTGGAATGTCGTCAACGGCGAGTCGGATGATTCCGACGCCAAGCGCTTGCTGGTGGCCCTGCGCACCGCCCAGCGGGAGGACGCCGCCGAGATAATCGTGATTGACCAGGCTTCCGAACTGCTCGGAGTGCTGGGGCAGGACTTCCTTGTACGGGAGATAGATCAGACCGGCGGGATTCCAGTAGGGCGCGGTGGCATCGTCGTCCACCGCGACGAAGGCGCCGCCCATGCCGATCGCGCGCGCGCCCACCGGGACCTTGAGGAATTCGCCCGCGTATTTCGTGGCGTGAGCCGGCGCCGCGACGAGGGCGGCAGCAAGTGCGAAGCAGATCGCGCGGCGAGCGCGTCGCGACATGGATGGAGCCTCGACGACCTAGGTGTGGAACGGCGGCGCCCGAGCCTAGGCGCGCCTCCTCTTAGATGTCAACCGGTCGAGGGGTCGGCTCCCACTCGGGCATACTGGCCTGCCCGAGTGGGCGTGCGATGCGCCATTCTCCACGCAGCCGCACCAGCTCATCCCCCGTCCGGAAACTGCGCTCTTCCTCGAGTCCGCGTGGAACGTAGTGCACTTCGTACGACACGAAGACACGACCTCCCGTCACGGGCAGCGACCTGAACTCGGCGAGGGTGATGCGGTCGGTCGGCGGCAGGAACCAGATCTGGCCGGGCATCGGCAGATCGTGTCGGCCTTCCACGAAGCACTCCAGAACCGCATCCGCATCTCCCACGCGCAGGGCTTCCCAGAACGTCGCGAGCGTCTTGCTGGGCGAAACGAACCGGGCATCGACGCGGCACGGCTCGCCCTGTCCGAGGAGGCTGAACGCTCCGATTCCGAGCGCCACGAGGTATCGGGTTCGCAGGCGTCGGCGCGTCGGCGTCTGGGCCTCCGCTCGCCGGTCTTCGGGTCCTACCCCGCAAGCGGCATCCGATGTCCCGTCAACATGGGTCGCGGGCGAGGTCGTCGTGCAGTCGGAGACCGGATCGAATGAGGTGGAGGGAAGCGAGCTCGAACCGGACGGGAGTTGCAACGAAGCGATCCTCGGAAGATGTCCATGGTCCGCTTCCTTGCGCGTCGAGCGGGCAACGGCCGTTCGTGATTGGGGTCAGGGCACGAACTGTTCCGCCGAGTCGAGTTCGAATCGGACCTCGCAAACAAGTGTAAGAATCGGCCGGAATCACATCAACCCCAATGTATTGGAGTTCTCATCCACGGCGGCGCGGCGACCTGCGGCGGGGCGGTCTGGAGCCCCGTCGTGAGGGGCGGGACCCAGCGCGGTCGGCGCTTTGACCCATCTTCGAGGAACGCCTCCCCCCACCCATCGGCCTCGCGAATCCATCGCGGCCGGCCGAGCGCGGCGGTCCCGGACGGGTTCCTCGGGTTGTCTGGCTTCGCCGGTTTCCCCGCGACCACGAACCTGGACCCGCGGGAGCGGATCGGCGGCGACCCCGCTCGGCGGAGCGTTCGCGCCGGTCGACAGGGCGCTCGCGCCGCGCGCCGCGCGCGGCGAAACGCTCCCGACGTGCCCCGGGGGGCGTTCGTCGCCCGAGGGGCGCCGATCCTCCCGGCCGGGCGGCGACCGCCCGCAGCCTTTTCACCTCGTCCGGGCTCAGCGGGCGCGCCGCGCCGCGCGGCAACGGGCCCAGCTGCAATGGACCGTAGCCGTAGCGGTGGAGCGACTTGACCCCCAGCCCCACGGCTTCGCACATCCGGCGCACCTGGCGGTAGCGGCCTTCGTGGATGCGGACGTCGAGCGTCGGTCGATCGCGGTGCGCACGCGCCAGCCGCACGTCGGCCGGACCGCTTCGAACACCGGGTTCGATCGTCACGCCGGCGCGCAGGCGAGCCAGCTGGCCCGATTCCGGCACCGCGTCGACGAGGACGCGGTAACGCTTCTCGACGCCATAGCGCGGATGCATGAGTTTGTGCGCCAGCTCGCCGTCGTTGGTGACCAGCAGCAACCCGCTCGTGTCCGCGTCGAGGCGGCCGACCGGAAAGAGCCGCGGACCGGGCGGCAGCAGCTGACGCACGGTCGGACGGCCTTCGGGGTCGTTGAGCGTGGTGATCATGCCCACCGGCTTGTGGACGATGAAGTAGCGCAGCGCGCTTCGTCCCGGCAACGGCCGCTGACGAACCAGGACCTGATCGCGATCGGCCTCGACGCGCCGGCCGGGCTCCTTCACCACCGCGCCGTTCACCCGCACGACCCCGGATTCGATCAAGGCATCACAGAATCGACGCGAGCCGATGCCGCGGCTGGCCAGCAGCTTGTTGAGGCGGATCCCGCTCAGCGTCGTTCCCGATCCGCAGCCTCGGCCGGCTCGGCATCGGCCTCGTCGAAGGCGTCCTCCTCCTGCTCGACCCCGTCATCTTCCGCCGCCGCGCTCGCGGCGTCCGACTCTCGTGACTCGGGCAACGCCTGCGCCACGTCGGCCGGCACCTCGAGCTCGATCATGTCCAGCTGCTCCGGCTCGCGCGCCGCGACCAGCGCGCGCAACTCCTCCGGACGCGGCAGCTCGGCCAGGTCTTTGAGACCGAAGTAGTCGAGGAACTCGGTCGTGGTGCCGTAGAGCAAGGGCCGGCCGACGACCTTCGAGCGCCCGCGGATGGTGATGAGGTTGCGCTCCAGCAGCGTCGCCAGCACCGCGCTCGAGTCGACGCCGCGGATGGCTTCGATCTCGACCTTGGTCACCGGCTGCTTGTAGGCCACGATGGCCATCGTCTCGAGCGCAGCCCGCGACAAGCGCACTCGCTTGCGGCCGCGCAGCAAGCGTCCTACCCACTCCGCGTGCTCGGGGGCGGTCACCAGCAGGTGCCCGCCGGCGATCTCGCGCAGCTCGACTCCGGCCCCGCGAACGCGGTAGTCGCCGTCGAGCTCCCGCAGCTCGCGCGCCACGTCCCCCGGCGTCGCGTCCAGCGATTCGGCGAGCAGCGCGAGGCCGAGCGGCTCGTCGGAGGAAAACAGCAGCGCCTCAAGCGCCGCTTTGAGATTCGACGGAGGCATGGGGCTCGCTCCCTTCGGGCACGCGGTGCACGATCGTGATGTCGTCGAAGTGCTCCGCCTGGATCACCGTCACCTGCCCGATCTTGATCAGCTCGAGCAAGGCGACGAACGTCACCACCATCTCGGCGCGCGCGCGGCAACGCTGCAGCAGGGCCGAGAACAGGACCGTGCCCTCCTCGGCCACGGTGCGCGCGATCTCGGACATCTTGTCGTCGACGTCGAAGACCTCGGTCCGCACCTCGTAGACCGCCGGCTCCGGCATGCGGGCGATGACGCGATGGAACGCGTCCATCAGGTCGAACAGCGAGGCGGGCGCCAGCGGCAGCGGGCCGGCGTCGTCTTCGCTCGGCAGCAGCCCGCGCTCGTAGAGCTGACGCCGCTCGTCTTCGCGCCCGCGCAACGTGGAGGCCGCCTCCTTGAATTGGCGGTACTCGAGCAGGCGCTGCACCAGCTCCTCGCGCGGATCGCCCTCTTCTTCTTCTTCGGTGGTCTGAGGCGCGGGCAGCAGCATCTTGGCCTTGATCCGCATGAGCGTGGCGGCCATGACCAGGAACTCGCCCGCCACCTCGAGGTCGAGCGCGCGCATCAGCTCGAGGTACGCCAGGTACTGCTGGGTGATGCGCGCAATCGGGATGTCGTAGATGTCGATCTCGTCGCGCTTGATGAGGTGGAGCAGCAGATCGAGCGGCCCTTCGAAGCGCTCGAGCTTGACCACGACCGGCGCGCCGGCGCGAGCGCGGGTCGGGATTCCCGGCGGCGGCAGCGCGAGGGCGGCCGGGGCGGCGGGGGCCGCCAACCG
>JACXTT010007967.1_pt1 | contig 14793 bp, 9 predicted proteins | sample 9270951 | NCBI WGS metagenome assembly JACXTT01 (sample SAMN15532306, study PRJNA645909) | rock metagenome | isolation source: weathered quartz diorite | place: Puerto Rico | collected 2017-06-21
AAGAAATTACCCAAGCCAATGACCGACGCTGTGGCCCTGTTGGAGAGTTGGGGGCTGGAAGTGGTTTTAGGCGAAACGGTAAATGCATCTTTCCACCAGTTTGCAGGCGACGATGATTTGCGTGCCCGCGATATGCAGCGTTTTCTGGATGACGATAGCATCAAAGCCATTTTTGCCGCCCGCGGGGGGTATGGCACCATTCGTATAATTGACGAGCTGGATTTTACCCATTTTGCTGCAAATCCAAAGTGGATAATAGGTTTTAGCGACATCACCGTGCTACATAGCCATATATGGGCGAATTACGGGCTGCAAACCATCCACGGACAAATGCCCATCACTATTCCCGACGCTTCGGCAACATCACTTAAAACACTTAAAAATGCCTTGTTTGGCGAAACATTTGATTACGATTTTAAATCGCGTAGCGCGAACAGGCCGGGTGAAACTGAAGGTATTTTGGCAGGAGGCAACTTATCGCTGCTTATCGCGATGTTAGGCTCAGTATCTGATTATAGTTATGATGATCATATCCTGTTTATCGAAGACGTTGGCGAATACCTTTACAGCACCGACCGCATGTTACGCGCATTAAAACGTGCCGGAAAATTGAGCAAACTGGCCGGTTTAATAGTAGGAGGCTTTACCGAAGTAAAGGATAATGATATTCCTTTCGGGCAAAGCATTGAGCAAATTGTTATGGAAGTAGTTAAAGAGTATGATTATCCGGTATGTTTTGACTTCCCAGCAGGGCATATTCCCGATAACAGGGCTTTGATATTAGGCCGGACTTTACACTTATCTGTTAAAGGGCATGCCGTAAAAGTTCGATATATTTAAGATCGTTTTAAAAATACAATTAACAAAAAAAGCCGTCCCGATAATTATCGGGACGGCTTTTTGTATTAATAGACCACTAATTACGGACCTACAACTATTTTGTAGACCAACGTGTGGAACTGGTCAATAATTACACCCTGGCCACTTGCACTTGAAATAGTAAGCGGCAGGTAGTAAGTACCGGCAGGTAAAGCTTTAATAGCCACGCCGTTCAATATAAATGTTACGGGATATTGGCCACCGGCAATAATGGTTGGCAGCGCACCAACAATTGGTATAGTACCATTACCTACCAAAGGCTGGGTATTACCTGCAGGTATAGTAAAGCTTAAACCCGCACCGCTAATAGTGTATGTAGTTGCCGGTAAAAGAGTACCTCCCGAAGGAACAGCCGGAGCGTCAACAATAACGGTAGCAGTTATTGGTACTGTAGTTGGACTAGCCGACTGAACAGTTACCAAGGCGTTAACCTGGTTAGTTGTTGATGTACCCGATATAGTACAAGTTTGTGTAGATGCACCAACTTTGTATGCCACCAGGGCCCAGTCAATAACGGGTGCATTACTCGCGAAATCATATTCGTGAGTAGGGTCTTTAAGGCATGAGCTAAACGAAGCCGCCACCATTAAAGAAACTATCGCTATTTTTATTCTATATAGTTTTTTCATTTTCTTTTCGTTTTAATTATTTAGCCCAGAATATCTTTGACGCAAACAAATCGATATTACCTTGTGCAAGTACATTTGCTGCATTGGTATTATATTCAACTGTTGGATATAACATACGTTGAACATAAGTAGTAGCAGTTACACCAGGAAGTATTGATAGCGGAACTGCAGGGTAACCTGTTCTGCGCAATTCAGTATAAGCTTCTAAAGGGTTATATGGGTTAAATGAAGCCCATTTTTGAGTAATAATAGCTTGCTCACGTGCGGCATCGCTTCCGGCAGCCGGATATATAGCTTGCGGCTTGGCTAAGTAAGTAGTTGCTTGTGCCTGTGTTAAGCCCAACTCAATAAATGCAGCCGAAACACCATTGTTATAGTTATTAGTTTCATCAACCACAGTTCCGGTTATCAAAGTTGCTTTTACAGCTTCAGCTTGTAAGAACCATGCTTCAGCAGCGGTGATCAATGGAGCTGATTTTGTAGGGCTCAATACAAATGCGCTAAACTTACTTGGTGAAACCTGTGTGCCGCCCACTGTTGGCGGTTGGGTTTGGCCCAAAGCAGTACCAACAACCGCACCGTTAGCAGCGGCGGTAGTTGAAGGAGCGTAGATCTGGAATAACCTTGGATCATCAGGTGAGGTAGGGGTACCTGAGCCAATAAAGAAGTTAATAGCATAACTGTTTGCCTGGTAAACCGGGTTATTAGTTTGCGTAGCGCCCGATGCTTTGTAACCATAAGCTACATCAAGTGGTGCTTGCAAAACATCGGTATTGGTATAACCTGGGTTAACCGCACCTTCTGATGCTGTTGTTATGTAAGCAGTACCACCTGCTGCAACAATAGCTGCTGATTTTGAGTTAACAGCGGTTGTTAAAGCTGCTTTTTTAGCCGCAAACAAAGTAGTGTTTGATGTTTGGTGAACAGCTAAACGCAATTTTAATGTATTTGCGAAAGCAGCCCATTTTAACATAGCTGCTTTAGTTGTAGCACCATAGATCAAATCGTTCTTAGCAGGGAATGCGGCGGTAGATGGCGCATTCAAAATAAGGTCGATAGCTTTGTCCAATTGTACTAACAAGTCATCATAAATTGCCGATGCATTATCATAAACCGGTGTAAGGAAAGCAGCACCTTGTACAGCCTGGCTGTAAGGAACGTTATTGTACTGGTCTACTAACTGATTGTAATCATAAGCGATCATGATCTTTGCAATCGCCTGATAGTAAGGCTCAGAAGTTGCAGTAAATATCGCGTTATAGTTAGCGATGTTTAAGTACAGCGACGAAAAGTTATCAAATGTATCAGTTGTTATTGAATATAATAACAATGACGCACTTGGCTGAAAACTTGTACTGTAGGCAAAATAACCATCCCAGCACAGGTATTGTATTTCTGATGTACCATTGGTAATGGTGGCTGTCCTGGTAAGCGCGCCCGTTAGCTGCAATCCGGCCGTAGTAATAGCCGGGGTATTCGGGTTTATAGCTAGCTCGCTCAGGTATGTCTTCTTGCAGCTGCTACCAGCAACAGCAACTATTGTTAAGAGAACCGAGATATATTTTTTCATCATCTTAAAATTAAAAAGTTAAGTTTAAACTAGCTCCGTAAAACCTTGTTGGAGGAAGTTGAGCGAAAGTTGTGTTACCGGTTACGTTACCTGTTCCACCAAACTCAGGGTCAACATTGAACCTGTTTGATTTTGGTAACCACATAAACAAGTTACGGCCATTAAGCGCAAACGTAGCTCTTTTGATAACTTTTGTCTTCTTAGCTAAAGGAGAAAGATCGAATGCCAGTTCAGCTTCGCGTAATTTCCAGAATGCACCGCTCGATACATAAGTACCGTTCACAGTGTAGAATGAACCGCTATCCCAGAAGTTTAAGTTACCATCGGCAATTGCAACATTTGTGTTTGGTACATAAACCGGGTTGGCCGCAGTACCTGTGTTGATAACAGAGTTAGGGAACACAAAACGCTCGCGACCGTTAGACGCTGAGAAAGCTGCTGAACCTGCCAACACTGCTGTACGCTCTGTTTGGTCGTTAAATACATAACCTGTACGGAACTCCTCAGTTAAACTTAAGGTCATAAATTTATAGCTGAAGGTCTGTGTTAAACCTAAAATATATTTAGGAGTAGTACGACCTAAGAAAGCCAATTGCGCTGCTGTTGAAGGATAACCTGTAGTAGCGTTAACAATAACATGTCCCTGAGGATCACGTGCTACGTCAGAAGCTACGATGTAAGGGTAAGGATAATCAACAACTGCTTGTTGGTTGGCGCTTCCCAGAGATACTGAAGTAATACCTGGTATCAATGAGATAACTTTTGAGTTTTGAATAGCGAAGTTTCCGCTTAAATCAACACCTACTTTGTTTTTTGCTTTGGTTAATGGCTCAACATCCAATTTAAACTCAAAACCACTGTTCTCAACGTCACCTACGTTAATAGATGTAGAAGAGTAACCTGTTGCGTTCGAGGTTGAAATTTGTAATGTTTGGTTTGTAGTATGGCCATCGTAATAGGTAACACTACCATTAATACGTCCATCATAGAAACCTAAATCAGCACCCAACTCATATTCTTTCGAAATTTCAGGAACCAGGTTAGGGTTATTTAAGTTTGAACCCAGTGATAAACCGGCTAAGCTACCATACGGGAAGTTAGTTGCCAATTGGTAGCTGTTAGGTTGGTAACCGTATGCCGGGGCGCTCACGCTACCAACTTGTGCGTAGCTACCTCTTACTTTTAAGTAGCTGATGTATTTGTTATCCTTTAAAGCAGGGATAGCTTTTGTTAATATCAACGATCCGTTAACAGATGGGTACCAGAATGAACGGTTAGCATCATTTAACCTAGAGTCGTGCTCATTCCTTAAAGTACCTTCAATATTAGCCCAATCTTTATAGCCAATGCTCAAATCACCAAAATAAGCTATCTGGCGTATTTTAACATATTGAGTATTGGTGGTTGGAATACCCGAAGCAAAAGTAACGTTGTAAAAATTCTCGATAATTAAGTTCGAGGTGCTGTTATTTTCTTCGTAAGCATATTCCTGCCAGATAGAGTTACCTAAACGCAGGTTAGTTTTAAAATCATTAAAGAACGTGTGGTGGAAATTCATGATCATATCCTGTGTGATACGTGAAAAACCTTGAGGGCCAACGTTACTTAATGTTGTAGAACCATCACCAAACTGGGTATAGTTACCAACTTGTCCCGGAACTAACAATGTACCGGCTGATTTTGCACGGTTACCTGTACCACCCGGATCCGATAAAGCGTAAGGGGTATAGTTAATCTGCGCGATAGTTTGTTGCTGAACAGCAGTACCAAAGTTATCTGCTAAACGGTAAGTAAAATCAAACCATTTAGTTGGAGTTAATGTACCGGTAAAGCTACCATTAAATGCATCTGCATGTGTATTTGTCCTGTTATCGTTAATTGTTGCGTAAGGGTTTACGTCATACGAGTTAAAGAAAGTACTTCTGTCGGCAAACGGCTGGGTAATATCTTTAAAATTTTGTAACGGGATCCAGCTTGGCGAGTTTAACAATGTACTGTAAACAGACGGGCTGGTATTTTGGTTCGACTCGGTATAGCTTGCAGTAAAATCTGCCTTAAATATACCGTAGGTTTTATTTGCCGATATACGTACTACGTTACGAGAGTAAGTATCGCCGGGGTAAGTGCTGGTTTTATCCAGGTGATTTGCCGAAAGGTTAAAACCGTTTTCAGCATCGCCGGTAGAGTAAGAGATATTATTGCTTTCGCTATGTCCTGTTTGGAAAAACGCGATACGCGGATCATCAGGCAGCGGAGCATAGGCAAATTTTTGTACTGTACCATCTTGTAATGGAATACCTGCAATTTCAAGGTGGCCATCATAAGGCGGCCCGTACGATTGGTTTTCGTAGCCTGGCACGGTAGTAATAAAACCGGTAACCGCATCCTGGTAAGGGGCACCCTCACCACCGTAGCTACCAAAACGGTTTTGTAATTGTGGCTCGTTGCTAATGTGCTCAAATTGGAAAGTGTTTGAGTAAGCAATAACAGGCGCACCTGTACGCGAACCTTTTTTGGTTGTAATAACCATAACACCATTCGAACCTTCAGAACCGTAAAGAGCCGCGGCAGCTGCACCGTTCAATACGTCAACGCTTTCAATATCGTCAGGGTTAAGGGTGTTTACATCGTTTGGCGAAATTGGTACACCATTCAATACAACCAGAGCAAAGTTGTTACCCAGAATGTGACGGTTACCACGTAACACAAAACGTGTTGCAGGGTTAATACCGTTATCGCCGGTAGTTAACACCAAACCTGCAACTTTAGCAGTTAAACCGTTGGTAAAGTTTGTAGCTCCACCTTCTGTTAACTCTTTGTTGGCAAGCGAAGTGGCAGTGTAACCTAAACTTTCGGAGGTTTTCTTAATACCAAAAGCGGTATTGATCACCACCTCACCCAGTTGCTTACTGGCCAACTCGAGGGTTACGTTTAGCGTGGTACCAATGATCGCCTTTTCCTGGGGACCATAACCAACAAATGTAAATACTAATGTTGTTGCTGATGATGGTACACTTATAGAGTATTTACCATCGGCTCCGGTAACAACTCCCAGAGTTGTACCTTTCACCTTAACACCAACGCCCGGTATTGGGCCACCATCTTCCTTGGCGGTAACCGTACCTTTAATGGTACGATTTTGTGCAAAAATCTGTAACGAGCAGAACAGAAAGCACAAACTTACTAGTAGAAGTTTTTTCATGTTTCGTTAATAAATAAGATCAGTTAATAGTTAATTAATTATAAAAGTAGCGTTATCAAATCAAATTATCAAGTAAAGTCAAAAAGAAAGTGTATTTTTCTTTGCGTTTTCGCAAAAAACCATTGTATTATAGGCTATAACCCAGCAGAATACATTATTAAAATTTCAATAAATTTTGTTGCAAGCTTTAATATTGATGGAAATCTTTAAAAAATGTACCCAATAATACATTGGCGGTGCAGATAAGCCCACAATGCCAGCAATAATTGCTGTTTATTACAGGTTTTATGCCTACTTCAATGAAAACAATCTATCAATCATAACCTAAAGGAAATTTTTTTAATATTATAGACTGTATTGTTCTAATTATGAAATAAAGCATTATAAATAAGAAATCCCGATAACTGAGATGTTACCGGGATTACTTATGAAACTCCAAATTTATTTCGGGATATTACATAATTAATGAGGGACTTTGAATTTGTCAAAGAATAAGTATGTACCCACGTCATCCCCGCCTATTGCGGCCGCAGCTGCGTTGTAATTTACTACGTTTATATTTTGCTCGTTCTTGGGATACTTGAACCGAACAGGGAATACACTTAATGCTGTTGCAGGCGCGGTAAGTACCGGATAATCAAGGCGGCGTGTCTCAATCCACGCATCCCAGCCTCTGTTATACATGGCCAGGTATTTTTGCAGGCCTATTTTTTGCAAAGTTGTAGCCCCGGTAGCCGTTGCAAAAACAACATTTGGTAAAGCCAGGTAAGTAGCCTGGCTTGTTGCAGGCACACCCCAATAATTCATAGATGCTGTAATACCATTTGCATAATGCCCAGCTACCGTGCCACCAACTAAATATCCTCTGGATAGAGCTTCGGCCAGGTTAAATTCAGTTTCTGAGTAATCTAATAACAGGCCCGGAAAGTCGGGGTTGGTTACCTTGCCAATTGATCCGGGAACTAAAAGCGGACCTGATGGTTTTGAAAATGAACTATACTGCGCACTGGCACCCGGAGCGGCCCCTGCATAATTGCCCGAAGAGTTCACAGTAAAGTAATAAGGTAAACGAGGATCGGCAGCCGGTGTGCCGGGCTGTAAAAAGCCTATAATAGTTGAACAGGCTACAAAATCCTGACGCCCGCTTTGTACAAGATCAACCCAGACCGGGCTTGTGTTTGGCGGAGCGGATAAGAACTGAAAGTTAGCGTTATCCGTATTCGATGTAAAAACGCCCGCGGTTGCGGCTGCTTCGCACACAGTTTTTGCCTTTGCAGAGTCGTAATCCGAAATAGTTATGCCCATTTTTAGTTTTAAAGTATTGGCGAACTTTTTCCAGGCGGCAGGATCTCCGGCATAAATAACGTCTGCCGCACCAAAACTTCCGGCGCCGGTGTTCAATGCTGCTATATCAACATCTAAGCGCGATAAAAGGTCGTAATAAACGGTTTTGGCATCATCAAATGCGGGGAACGGTTTTGTTACATCCAGTGCTTGCGAATAAGGTATATTACCAAACGTTGTAACCAGGTAGTAATAGGTATATACCTGCATGATATCGGTAATAGCGATCTCATTTTTTTGAGTACCTGCATCGCTTACGTCGGTAGGGATCACACTTTTTGCTTGTTGGAAGTTGATCAAAACCTGGCTATACAAGGGGTTCCATATATCGTCGGGAATTGGGCGTGTGGTAATGTTATAGTTAGCCTCATCAGTATAAGTGGTTTCTTCCCACTGTTGTTCTATAAGGCGGAATATATTGATGTTCACATTCGACGAACTTAAAGTACTGGCCAAAACCTTTTGCGCACCGGTAAACAGCGAGGCTGAAGGTACGGTAACCGGATTTTTAGGGTCAATGTTTAAGCTGGTCAAATCTTTAGTACAGGCCGATAGCGTCAGCACCAGTGCTAAAAATATTGTTTTCTTTTTCATATCTGTAAAATTTAGAAACTTACTTTTAAATTGAACGAAACAGTGCGGGTTGTTGGGTAAGCACCTTCTTGTATACCCTGGAAATTACCGGCGCTCAGGTTATCTTCCGGATCTGAGTATGGAAGGTTTTTATGGATGATCCATAAATTGTGGCCAATAACCTGCAGGCCTACATTTTTAACCGGGCCAAGTTTTGATACAAACGACTTAGGTAAACTGTAGCCTAAAAGCACTTCCCGAAGTTTTACATAACTCGCATCATATATAAACGCAGCGTCAGGCAAACGTACATATCCAAAAGCAGAGTAATCGCTCGCCGATACGCGTTTGGTGTTAGGTGTACTTACACCACCGGTAACCACAACACCTGGCCTGATGAAACCACCGCCGGTAGCCAGTGAATTACGAACCGGATTGCCAAGATCGTTTATATAATCTGTTTCAGGATACAACCCTGTTGCCAATCCATAAGCCATATCGGTAGAAAAAATGCTGCCACCTTTACGGATATCGATCAAAAAGCTTAAAGTAAGGTCTTTAAAAGTAAATGTATTATTAATACCGCCTAACCAATCGGGGTTAGTGTTGCCAATATCGTGGTTGGCAGTAGCTGTATTTATATACTGTCCGTTAGTACCCACAATTTTATTACCGTTGGCATCGTAGGTATAATCGGTACCCCTTATCATACCAAAAGGTTCGTTAAGCGGGGCGTTAAGCGATTCGCCGTTCTGGAAACTTGCAAGCAATAAGTTTGACGATTGGTTGCCGCTACCATCAGTAAATAACGATGTTACCAGGTTGCGGTTCTCGGTAAACGTAAGATTGATGTTCCATTTAAAGCTTTTGGTTTGAAGAGGCACGCCACCTAACGATAACTCAATACCGTTATTCCTAACCGAACCTGCGTTCAGATATTCCCTGGCATACCCTGTGGCCGATGAAATGGTAACAGGTAATATCTCGTCAAACGTTAATGTATGATAGTATGAACCATCAAAATGTAACCTGTTCTTGAAAAGATCGATCTCTATACCTATCTCATCGCTCTTGTTATTTTCGGGCCTTAAATTAGGGTTGTTTTTAGTTGAACTAAGCGCGGTTTGCGGAAGGGAGCCATAAGGCGAGCTTATATTATACGTATCCAACACACTATATAATGGCGCATCTGACCCTACCTGGGCATGATTGGCCCTGATCTTTCCGTAAGAAAGCCAACTCGAATTTTTAAGTAGTTCGGAGAATATGAAACCCGCCGAAACTGAAGGATAATAATAAATATTGTTACCTGCCGGCAAAGTTGACGATACATCACGACGGATTGTTCCATCAACCGTGATCAGTTTGTTCCACGTTAATGTAGCCCCCGCAAAAACACCATCAACTTCTTTAGTAGATTGACCTTCGAGTGGCGCTAAAGGTGCTGCAACCGAATTTGATAAGGCGTATATACCCGGTACTATCAAACCACCATTAGTACCCGCGACGATAGTATTGGTATTATCGCGGCGTACGTTGGCACCAACTAACGCTTTAACATTCAACTGGCTGCTTACATCCTTATCAAAATTAGCTAAAAAGTCGAAGTTGGTTTCCGAGAAGTTTCTGTTCGACCTGTTATAATAAGGTACACCAATGCTGCTTACATCGTAACGTTCTTCGTTAAGCGATGAATAAGTATCCAACGATCCTTTAACCATTAAATTTAACCAGCTTGTAGGTTTATAGTTAAGGTTTACGTTGCCAATATACCTGTTGCGGGTATCGGTTTCGTAATTATGATTGGTAACATAGTATGGGTTATTCCAAAAAATAGGACCATAAACTCCATTTTGAGGGTCGGCCATGTTCCAGGTTACGTTTTGATTGGCCAATTGGTAAGCCTGTTTCAATTCCTGCACATCGGTATTTACTTCCCACCATTCCCTGAAATTGGTCATCACGTTACGTGCATCGGAGTTGGCACCATCATAACCTGTAGCTCCACGGCCTTTACCGTTCACGTTGGCAAAATTAAGAGCTGCACCAGCCGTTAGCTGCGGAGTGATATTATAAGTAGCTCCAAAATCAAACAGGTTTTTATCGAGCTGGCTATTTGGCAACACGCCGTTGTTAACGCTTTTGGTATAATTTAATTTAAAGGTACCGTTATCGCCCCCGTTTGTAATACCTATGCTTTGCTCTGTAGATATGGGAGTGATGAAGAACGTTGCCGGGCCCTTTGCCTCGGCTACCCATGGAGTTGCTTTGCCATAGTTAGGCAGGCCTTTTACAAACGCATCCCATTGGTATACCTGCAAATTTGAATTAAACCGCGCACCGTAAGACGCATCTTCAGTAGTGGGAGTAACCAGGTCGGGGGTTCCGTCGCCATTGGCGTCAAAATAAAAGAAATAACCCGATGGGTCATTGTAATACTGTCCATATCCTGCTCCGTAATCGCTTTGATATTTGGGGAAGGTAGACTTATCAATCGATCCAACACTGATGGTTGAATTAATAATTATACCTAAACCTTTTTTCGCTTTTTTGGTAGTAACCAGGATAACGCCGTTTGAGCCGCGCGAGCCATACAAAGCTGTTGCACCGGCTCCTTTTAATACAGTTACACTTTCAATGTCGTCAGGATTCAGATCGGAAACCGGGCTACCATAGTCGTAACCACCTGAGCCGGTCGCCTGGGAGTAGTAACCTCCGGAGGCTGCGGCTGTGGCTGTATTAGTGATGGTGTTATCTATTGGGGTACCATCGATAACAAATAATGCCTGGTTATTGTTGATTAAAGATTTATAACCACGTATTACTGCGTTTGTAGATGCACCCAGCGAATTGCTTTGCGTGATCTGCAAGCCTGATACTTTGCCGGATAGCCCGTCAACAAAGTTATCCGAGCGTTGTTTACCCACTTCATCGCCACCTATTTGCTGCGCGGCATATGATTGTTGGTTACGGGTGCGCTGTATACCCAATGCACCGGTTACAACAACCTCGCCCAACGTTCGGTTAGAAATTACAAGCGTAACATTAAGTGGTGAAGCGGTAATAGCAACATCTTGTGTAGCATAACCGATGAATGAGAACTCCAACGTAGTTGCAGAGGCGGGTACAGTGATGGAGTACCTGCCGTCAACGCTGGTCACCACACCTAAATTTGAACCCTTTACCCGTACGCCAACGCCTGGCATTGGCCCGCCATCCTCTTTGGCGATAACCATACCTGTAACGGTACGGTCTTGTGCGAAGATCTGAATTGAGTAAAACAGACAGCACAAACTAATTAGTAAAAGTTTTTTCATTGTCGTAAGTAGATAAGTAAGCTAATAGTTAATAAAATATAAAGTTAGTGTAAGTATTTACAAAAAATACGGTATTCATGTCGCTTAACAAAAAAATGACTTATTCGTCATAAAAATAATTTAGTACTATGTATTGCATAATACAATTTAAAACATATATCTTTGTATTATGATTGTAGAGAACACACAAACCCAAATGCGGAAAGGGATATTGGAGTACTGTATCCTATCCATTATATCCAAAGGCGAAACTTACGCCTCGGATATAATTACCGAGCTTAAAAAAGCTAAAATGCTGGTGGTTGAAGGTACCTTGTACCCCTTGCTCACCCGTTTAAAAAATAATGGCCTGTTAACCTATAACTGGGTAGAGTCTACCTCGGGGCCCCCTCGTAAATATTATGTCCTGTCCGAAGAGGGCAAAAAAGTGCTGGAGCAGTTAGACAGCACCTGGGCCGAACTATCGCTGGCAGTTGAAACAGCCTTAGCGGGAAGAAACTTACAATAAACATTATCTGATTCACACATATCATGAACAAAACCATCATCATAAATATAAACGGCATCATTTTCCATATTGAAGAGGATGCTTACGAAGTGCTCAAAAGCTACATGACGGAGGTAAAGCGTCACTTTGCAAACTCAGAAGACAGCCTTGAGATAACCACGGACATTGAGAACCGCATTGCCGAAATGTTTAACGAGTTGCTTATCCGCGAAAGCAGGCAGGTAATTGTTACCGCCGATGTAACCGCTATAATTGGCCAAATGGGCACCGTTGAAGATTTTGAAACATCAGCAGTTGATGACGACGCAAACCCTGGTTTCGCTTCTCATCAAAGCTTTACTGATAACCGTAAACTTTTCCGCGACCCTGACGACCACTTACTGGGTGGCGTTTGCGCAGGCATTGCCAACTATTTTGATGTAGAAACCGTTTGGATACGCTTAGCCTTTGCATTAGCTATCTGCTTTGGCGGAACAGGTCTTATGCTTTACATTATATTATGGATAGTTGTACCCAAAGCCGCCAGCCGTGCCGATAAGATGGCAATGAAAGGCGAAAAACTTGACCTGCAAGGCTTTAAACGCAACTTTGAAGAAGAATTAAAGAACGTACACAGCACATTTAAAGCTGCAGGCCACGAAGCAAAACCTTTTGTTTACAAGGCCCGCGATTTTACAGGCGACTTTTTCCATCATTTCAGAATATTCCTCGGAGCCGCGGCAAAGGTAATTTTAAAAATGTTTGGCATAATTATCCTCATGATGAGCTTTGGCTTCTTCATTGCTGCACTGGTAGGCTTTATCGCACTAATGGCTTACAGCCACGATATTTACCATATTTTCCCATTCAGGGTGATCAGCACTATTGGCAACGGCTACACAAGTATGTTATACTTCAGTGTATTCCTGCTGGCAGCTATCCCTCTTATTTCCATTATCGCCCTCACTTTAAAAGTTGTGTTCAACAGCCCTGGGCTAAATCGCACCGCGGGTTATACTATGCTTATTGTTTGGATTGGCTCGCTTTGTATAGTTATATACGATATTGCCAATATAACCCGCGAGTTCAGGGACTATGAATCATTCAGTCAAACCATCAGTATCAAACCAACAAAGAACAATACCTATCACCTAACCCTCAACGATATAAAATTCCTGACTAAAGATGATAGCTTACGTATGAATATTGATCATGACTTTAATGGCAAGGTAATACTGGATGACGAAAATTATCGCGATGGGGGAATGCCACGTAATGTTGAAATAGAAATTGTAAAGAGCGACGTTGACAAAGTGACCCTCGAAGAGAAATTCAGCGCCCGTGGCCTGAACGATGAAGATGCCCTTAGAAACGCCCGCAACTCTGTTTACAACTTCAGCCAGCAGGATTCGGTACTTACCTTTTCGCGCATGCTCGAAATACCCAAAGGCAAACTTTGGCGCGACCAGCACTTAGTACTTACGTTGAGAGTGCCTTACCATACCGTTTTGATAGTTGATGAGAATATCAATTATTTGATAAATAACACCTTATATATTGATGAGTGTAAAAAGAAGAATAAACACGACGATTGGAACAGTGCGCCGTTTATATTAACCGATAGCGGCCTGAACTGTAAAATTGATACCACAGCCCTGCCTGTAAAACAACCTGTAACAAAATGAAACACACGCCACTAATTTGCATGTGCCTGCTTATGATATGCGGGCCCATGCAAAGGCCTGGTGAGGCTGATATGCCGCCACGCCTGCAGCACTACTGGTTTAAAAAAACAAGAAAGGAAATATTGCGTGCCAAACAACCCACAATATTGCAGGCGCTCAATAATTCGCTACACTTTGTTAGCAGTGACGGGCTTAAGCAACTGCTGCCTGTTTTAACCAACTAAAAATATTTGATGTTCCCTGTAACCTTTTGCAGGCATCCATCATCTTAGCTATATAACTGAACGATTTTATTGCGACATACCCCGAAAAGGCCTGAAAAACCTTATAGGAAATAGTATTGCCAAATTTTTAAATATATGAAGACACATTACAAATTATTACTTATTGCTGTTACCTTACTGCAAACTGGTACGCTTATGGCGCAAGCTGTAAAATCGCCGGCTAAAGTATCGGGTACTATACTCGATGATAAAAGCCAGCCAATGCCTTATGCTACAGTTGCTTTGCTAAAGGCAAAAGATTCAACCGTGGTAAAAGGCGCCATCACCAACGATGTTGGCCTTTATACTTTCGATAAACTTAACCCGGGCCGTTACCTTGTGCGGGTTACTGTTGTAGGTTTTTCAAAAGCTTACAGCAAACCCTTTGCTTTGGGTCAGGATAACATTAATGTCCCTAACATACAGTTAAGCAGCGGCGCCAAAGCATTAAGCGCGGTAAATGTAAACTCAGCCAAACCATTGATAGAGCGCAAGCCCGACCGCATGGTAATGAATGTTGAGAACAGCGTACTGGCTGCCGGTAACGACGCTATGGAAATATTAGAGCGTGCCCCGGGTGTTACCGTTGATAAAGACGACAACAACAGCGTTAAAGGCAAACAGGGCGTAACCGTGATGATAAACGATAAACCAACACATTTATCAGCATCACAACTGGCAACACTACTACACTCAACCGATGGCAACAACATTGCTTCGATAGAAGTTATTACCAACCCTTCCGCCAATTACAATGCTCAAGGCATTTCGGGATCCATAAATTTCGTCCTAAAAAAAAAAATTTCGGTTGGACCCAAGGGCCCCTAAACAACACCCGGGCAAA
>JACXTT010007968.1_pt1 | contig 14793 bp, 9 predicted proteins | sample 9270951 | NCBI WGS metagenome assembly JACXTT01 (sample SAMN15532306, study PRJNA645909) | rock metagenome | isolation source: weathered quartz diorite | place: Puerto Rico | collected 2017-06-21
GGGCGGGAGCCCCACGCCGGCGCGGGCCACCTCGTCGCGAAGGGACCGCGCCGACGCGGGCCGGTCCTCGCGGTCGCGAGCGGTCGCGTGGAGCACCGCGCGATCGAGCGCGCGGGGCACGTTCGGGTCCAGCCGTGAGGGCGCGGGGACCGCGCTCGAGAGGTGCTGGTACGCGATCGCCATCGAGGTCTCGCCGGAGAACGGCGGCTCGCCCGTGAGCAGCTCGAACATCACCACGCCCAGCGCGTACAGGTCCGTGCGCGGGTCGGCGGGATCGCCCTGGATCTGCTCGGGCGCGAGGTACTGCACCGTGCCCGTCACCGTGCCCTCGGCCTGGCTCACGTTCGACTCGGCGTAGGCACGCGCCAGACCGAAGTCCGCGACCTTCACGGTGCCGTCGTGGGCGATGAGGATGTTCTCGGGCTTGATGTCGCGGTGGACGATCCCGTGACCGTGCGCGTGGTCGAGCGCGGCGAGGACCGGCAGCGCGACCTCGACGACCTGCGAGGGCTCGAACCGCCCCGCCTCGGCAAGGAGCGCGCGCAGGTTCGTCCCGTGCACGAACTCCATGACCATGAAGTACGTGCCGTCGGTCGTTCCCCAGTCGTAGACGCCCACGATGCTCGGGTGGTTGAGGATGGCGGCCGCGCGGGCCTCCCGGCGGAAGCGGTCGACGAACCCGCGGTCGCCGGCCAGGTGCGGGTGCAGGACCTTGATCGCGACCTCGCGCCCGAGCACGGCGTCGTGCGCGCGGTAGACCTCGCCCATGCCGCCGGCGGCGACGCGCGAGATGATCTCGTACCGGCCGTCGATGGTGGATTCGATGACGGACATGCGCACCCGTGCGCCGGGGAGAGGCGCCCTCCGCGCCATTCTAGGGCGCCCCCGCGCCTTTCACCGGGAGCCCTGGCTTGCGAGACGTTGGTGCGGTAGACATTTCCCATGCGACGGCCCATGGCGTGGGTGGGCGGTGTGGCCTTGGTGCTGACGGTCCTTCCGGGACCGGCTCGGGCAGCACCGCCGACTGCACGCGTTGGTCGGTGGACCACTCACGGCCCCGAGGGAGGCTCGGTCGAGGCACTGGCGATCTCTCCGGTCGCGCCGAAGGCCATCTATGCGTCCGCCTTGAGCGGCGGCGTCTTTCGGACCTTCGACGGTGGGGACCGGTGGAGGCGGGTCGACAACGGGCTCAACGGCGTTGAGGTAACCGCTCTTGCCGTTTCTCCCTTCGATCCGGACTGGGTGCTTGCCGGGACCGTGAGCAATGGGGTCTATGAAACGCTGGACGCCGGGTCTTCCTGGCAGCAGGCCGGTCTGACGAGGGGTGTGAATGCTCTGGCCTTCGACCCGCTCACACCGACCACCGCCTATGCCGGAACAGCCGATGGTCTGTGGAAGACGACCGACGTGCAGAGTGGGCATTGGTTGGAAACGTCGCTCGGCGACCATTTCGTCTCGGCCATCGCCATCGATCCCCTCTTCCCGGACGTCATCTATGCGGGCACGTTCGAGGGGGGGAGTCTGTTCAAGAGCGAGGACGGGGGCGACACGTGGGCTGCCGCGAACGATCACCTCGGAAACGACAACGTCTTCTCCATCGGGATCGACCCAGCGGCGACCTCGAATCTGTTCGTGACCACGCTCGGTCAGGGGATCTTCAAGTCGATCGACGCGGGTGTCACCTGGACGCCCGTGAACACCGGCGTCCTCAACCTCTACACCTACAGCGTTGCGTTCGACCCATCGAATGCCAACGTCGTCTATGCCGGAACGGACTCGACCATCTACAAGACTGAGGATGGCGGAGCCAATTGGGTGACGCTGCACGGCGGCCTCTCAGCCCTCCAGTCATACTTCGCCGTCGTCGCCGACCCCATCACCCCCGGCACCGTCTACGCTGGTGGAGTCGGCTTGGGGAAGCCCGTCTTCAAGTCGGATGACGGGGGGCTCAGCTGGCGACCAAAGGACCGGGGATTCATCGCCACCTCGGTTTCCAGCCTGGCCGTCGACCCCTCTTCGCCGAGCACGATCTACGCGGGGGGGAGTGGGCTCACACGGTCCGATGACGGCGGCTTGACGTGGACGCGTCGAGGGCTGGATCGGCTGTCCGTGTCGGCTCTCGTGATCGACCCTACCGCACCAAGCACGGTGTATGCCGGGACGCAAGGTGTGTACAAGACGACCGATGGGGGGGCCACCTGGTTCCACGGCAATGGACTCCCGCCGGTCGCGGTTGTGTGCCTCGCGATTGACCCGATCGACCCCGCCACCATCTACGCGGGCACCTCCGGCATCGGCATCTACAAGAGCGAGGATGGCGGACGGAACTGGGTTTCGGCCAGCGATGGCCTGACCAGCTTGTACGTGGTCGCCGCCGCCGTTAATCCCCTGGACCCATCAACGGTCTACGTGGGGACGTACGACGGCGTCTTTGTCTCCACCGATGCGGGGGCGACATGGGTGCCGACGGGACTAACGGCTACCGTCGTCGGTGCGCTCGCCATCGATCCCCTGAACCCTCGCGTGTTGTACGCAGGAGCGGAGACGTTTGACGGCCCGATGGGCATCTTCAAGTCGGCGGACGGGGGAGCGTCGTGGGCGGAGATGAACACCGGGCTGTTGAACACCACGGTGAAGGCCATCATCCTCGATCCGCTTGACCCGCTCACGCTTTACGCAGGAACGTTCGGCGGTGGTGTCTTCGTGAGCGGGGACGGGGCTCTGACATGGAAGCCGGCGAACGCGGGGTTGGTGGCAAGGGACGTCTTGACACTCGCCATCGATCCCGTTGCGGGAATGACGCTCCACGCGGGCACGAGCGTTGGCGGAGTGTTCGACGTGCAGATCCCGTGACGTGTCACGCGGGCTCCGTGGGTCCTCCGCGGCGGAGTGGCCAGAGGATGGCCGCGCAGACCGCGCACCCGGCGCCCGCGATCGCGTAGGCGGCCTTCGGTCCCAGTGCGTCGACGAGGGCGCCCGCGAAGAGGAACGAGAGCGCGAGCGTTGCCAGCACGGCCCCGTCGAACGCCGAGAGCACGCGGCTGCGGACCGCGTCGGGGGCCCGTCTCTGCAGGATGCCCACGGCGGCCACGTCGACCACGCCGTCGCTCGCGCCTGAGGCGAGCATCGCGCCGTAGATCGGAGCGATCGAGGGCATGACGCTGATCGAGGCGAACCCGAGCGCCGTCGTCACCGACCCGTAGGCGATGGCCCGACCCTCGGTGGCCGCGGTGAGGCGGCGGGCCCAGAGCGAGCCGCCGAGCGCGCCCACGCCGAAGGCCGTCGCGATCAGCCCGTAGCCGATCGAGCCGACGCCGAGCGATCTCGCGAGCGGCAGCTCCGCGACGAGCACGCTGCCGATCGCGAGGGTGAAGACCGCGAACGCGCCGGTCATTCGGAACAACACGGGGTCGCCCGCGATGAACCGGAACCCGGCCCGCAGGCCCCGGTGGTGATCCTCCTCGGACCGGGCGCCGGCAAACGATCCTCGCACGGTGAGGACGAGCGCTGCCGAGACGACGAACGACGCCGCGTTGATGAGGAACACGGCGGGGACCCCGAGTGCGGCGACCAGGAGCCCGCCTAGGGCGGGCCCGATCACGAAGCCGACGCTGCGGCCGAAGGAGATCGTCCCGTTCGCCCAGGCGAGGTCGGTCTCGAGCACGAGGTTCGGCACGGCGGCGTCCGCGGCCGCGTTGAACGGCGACGACATGAGCGCGGCCAGGAACGCGAGCGTGAGCAGCGAGGATGTCGATCGCGCGAAGGCGAGCGAGGCGAAGCAGGCGCCTCCGGCGAGGTCCGAGGCGACCATGACCAGGCGCCGGTCGAAGCGGTCGCCGAGGGAGCCCGCGAGCGGCGTGGCGACGGCGAGCGTCCCGAAGGAGAGCAGCAGCGCGGCCGCGACCCAGGCAGCGGAGCCGGTGCGCTGGTAGACGGCGAACAGGAGCGCGATCTCGGCCGCCTGGGTGCCGGCGATCGAGATGATCTGGGCGGCCGTCACGCGACGGACCGCGGTGCGATGGGTGGTGGATCTGGTTGCCATGGAGGTCTCCGGTATGGATGCCGACGAACGAGGGTTGGGGTCGGCGTGGTGCGGCGGAGGGCCGCGCGGTACCTACCGGAATGTGGTCATGGCCTGGCGAGTCTAGCAGCCGGGCTCAGGTGGTGATCGTCCATTCCCACGCGCCCGGGTTCCCGGTCGCGCCCGTGTTGTCCGTGGGGGTGACCATGAACAGATGACCGCCGAGCGCGAGGCCCGTGTACGTCTTTCCGCTCGTGCAGGCCGTGGCCGGCCCGTTGTCGAGCGAGCACACGAACGTCACCGACGTTCCGGTGCCGGTCGTCGAGGTCCACGTGAACGTCGCCGTGGTCGACGTGGTCGGGTTCGTCGGCCCGGAGGTGACGGTCGTGATCGGATAGGGGTTCGAGTAGGGGTCGGCTCCGATGGTCGTGAATCCCGTGATCGAGTTCGTCGACGTGTTGATCCACCGCGGGCAGTCCGAGTGGCCGTGCGTCGAGTCGTAGTAGCTCACGCCCTTGATCTGCGGCCACAGCTTGAACTGGGCCAGGCCGTTGATGAACCAATTCATCTTGCGCGTCGGGTCGGCCGGGTCCTCGCCGGTGCCCCACTCGGCGATGATCATCGGCTTGTTCTTCGTCAGGCCGTAGTTGTAGAAGGGCTGGAAGATCTGCTTGACCTCGACCCACGGACCGCTCGGCTGGTTGCAGCCGAACCAGTTGTAGCCGTCGGCCGCCAGGATGTCGACGTAGCTGTCGCCTGGGTAGTACGTGTCGCCCTTGTGGTTCTTGTAGGTGATCGCCATGAGCGTGAGCGCCCAGCTCACGTTCGTCACGCCGTCGGCCACGAACTTGTCGTGGATGTGCTGCCACGCGGCGATGAATTCGGCTGGCGTGCCCGCGGACACCCCACCGTGACCCTTGTTCGGCTCGTGGTGAAACGTGAAGAACATCGGCGCGCCGAACGCCTTGATGTCGGCCGCCCGCGCGTCGATCGTCGCGTCGTAGACCCCCGCGGCGATGTCCTTCCAGAGGTTGACCGTCCCGTTGCTGTTGAAGGCGGTCATGCTGATGTACAAGGTCCGGCCCTGGTCGCGGGAGAGGTCGTCGTCGGCGGTGGGGAACTGCTGGTCCCAGAAGTAGTACTGCCGGTCGATCACGAGGGTTCGGCCGATGCTCGCCTCGACGGCCGCCTGCGCGCTCTTCCGGTCCGATCCGGTCCACAGGGGGTCGATGCCCACGTGCGCCCCGAAGATCACACCCGTGGCCGGGAGCTGCGGGCCGGTGGGGGAGAGCGGCCACGACGGCGCGACGCGCGGGGGCGCCGCCGACCTCCGGGACGCCTGGACCGGCATCGGGTGGGTGAGGGCGACCAACGCGAGCGCGACGAACGAGCTGGCGAGCTTCTTCACGGGCGGACTCCTCGTGCGGAGGTTGCAAGGGTAGGGGTCGCGGGGCGAATCAGCAACCGCGAACGGGGAGTTTCTGCCGGAGCGGGGGCGACGCTAGAATCGAGGGCGAGGAACCGACCGGGGAGCTCGGGCCAACCGGGCTGAGAGGCCGGCACGCACGCAGCAGCGCGCGAGGCGCCGGCGACCCGTGAACCTGATCCGGATAACGCCGGCGAAGGGAGCGAACCGCCATCGTCACCGAACCGCCCCCGGCCGACCCGCTCGTCATCGCGGGCCGGGCGTTCGCGTCGCGCCTGATCATGGGCACCGGCAAGTTCGGGTCGCTCGAGGCGATGCGGGCCGCGATCGAGGCCTCCGGCACGGAGATGGTCACGGTCGCCCTTCGCCGGATCGACCTGGACTCGACCGGCGGGCCGGACATCCTCGAGTTCATCGACCGGGAGCGCATCCAGTTGCTGCCGAACACGTCCGGAGCGATGGACGCCGACGAGGCGGTCCGGATCGCTCGACTGGCGCGCACCGCGGGGCTCCCGGACTGGGTGAAGCTCGAGGTGACGCCCGACCCGCGCTACCTCCTGCCCGATCCGGTGGAGACGCTGCGCGCCGCCGAACGCCTGGTCTCCGACGGGTTCACCGTGCTGCCGTACATCGGGGCGGATCCGGTCCTCGCCAAGCGCCTGGAGGAGGTCGGCTGCGCGACGGTGATGCCGCTCGGTTCCTGGATCGGCTCGAACCGCGGGATCCGAACGCTCGACGGGATCCAGATCATCATCGAGAGCGCAGGGGTGCCGGTGGTCGTGGACGCGGGGCTCGGGGCGCCGTCGCATGCGGCCGAGGCGATGGAGCTCGGCGCCGACGCGGTGCTCGTGAACACGGCCATCGCGGTCGCCGGCGATCCGGCCGGGATGGCAGCGGCATTTCGGCTCGGCGTGCAGGCGGGGCGCCGGGCGCGCCTGGCGCACCCGGCGCCCCCACGCTCGTCGGCCGAGGCCTCGAGCCCGCTCACCGGATTCCTCGAGCGGCTGCACACCTCCCAGGCCGATGCGGCGGTGACCTCCCCGTGAGCGACGATCGCGGGTTCGTCGAGCCCGGGCCGCGGGAGACGTTCGCCGAAGTGCTCGCCGCCCTTCCTCTGGACGACCTCGTGCGCCGGGCCCGCGAGGCGGCTCGAGCTGCGGTCGATCGTGCGCTCGGCACCGCGCCGATCGAGCGGAGGCTCGCCGATTTCGCCGCGCTCCTCTCGCCCGCCGCAGGGAAGCGCCTCGAGGAGCTCGCCCGGGCCTCGCACGAGCTCACCGTCGCCCGCTTCGGCCGAACGATGCACATGTACGCGCCGCTCTACCTCTCGAACGAGTGCCTGACGACGTGCGTCTACTGCGGGTTCGCGCGCGAGCTCCCCATCGCGCGCGCGACGCTCACGCCCGAGCGAACGCTCGAGGAGGCGCGATGGCTCCTTCGCCAGGGGTTCCGTTCGATCCTGCTCCTGACCGGCGAGCACGAGCGCCTGACCGGGGTCGAGTTCCTCCGCCAGCGGATCGAGCTTCTCGCGCGCGAGGTGCCGTCGATCGCGATCGAGGTGCAGGTCTGGAGCCAGGACGAGTATCGCCGGCTCGCGCAGGCGGGTTGCGACGCGGTGGTGATCTACCAGGAGACGTACGACCCGACGACCTACGCCGCCGTGCACCTCGCCGGGCGCAAGCGACGCTACGAGTGGCGACTCCTTGGGCCTGAGCGTGCGGCCCGCGCCGGCATGCGGCGCGTCGGCATCGGGGCGCTCCTCGGCCTGCATCACGACTGGCGGGCCGAAGCCGTCGCGATGGCTGCCCACGCGCGGTTCCTCATGACCCGGTACTGGCGGACCCAGGTGACGGTGAGCGTCCCGCGCATCCGGCCCTCGGCCTCCGGGTTCCAGCCGCGCGATCAGCTCGACGACCGGTCGCTCGTGCAACTCGTGTGCGCGCTTCGCCTGCTCCTGCCCGATGCGGGGATCGTGCTCTCCGCACGCGAGCCGGCGGCGCTCCGCGACGGGCTCTTCCAGGTGGGGATCACGCACACGAGCGCGGGCTCGCACACCGAACCGGGGGGGTACGAGCGCCCGCATGAGGCGACCGAGCAGTTCGAGGTGGCCGACCTGCGCTTGCCGGCGGAGGTCGCGGCGCGCCTGCGCGCGCTCGGCTACGAGCCCGTCTGGGAGGACTGGTCGGTGCCGTCGCCCGCGACGGAGACCATGCTCTCCGGAACCCCGAAGAGCCGCGCCTAGGCCTCCCATGCGCGTCATCGCGAACGGATCGGCCTACGACGTCGACGGCGGGACCACCGTGGCGGCGTTCCTCCGCTCGCGTGCGCTCGATCCCAGGTTCGTCGTCGTCGAGCGAAACGGCGAACCCCTCGAACGGGAGCGCTATGACGACGTTCGCCTGGGTGAGGGGGATCGCCTGGAGCTGGTGCGGGCCGTGGCGGGAGGGTGAGCATCGGCGCCGAGGCGGGCGAGCGCCGTCGCGAGCGGCTGGGGCGGGCCCGCGTGTACGTGGTGAGCGGTGCCCGCACGGGCGAGGGCGACCTGCCGGCGTTCCTGGACGCGATCCTCGGCGCCGGAGCCGACATCGTGCAGCTCCGCGAGAAGGACGCGGAGGCCGGCGACCTGCTCGCGTGGGGGGCCGTCTTCGCCGAGGCGGCGGGCCGCCACCGTGCGCTCTTCGCCGTCAACGACCGCCCCGACGTCGCGATGGCGCTCGAGGCCGACGCCGTCCACGCGGGGCAGAACGACCTCCCCGTCGAGGTCGTCCGCCGGCTGGTCGGGCCGGACATGCTCATCGGCCTGTCGACGCACGACGCGCGCCAGCTCGCGTCGGCGGATCCCGCGGCCGACTACCTGAGCGTCGGGCCGGTGTACGCCACGCCGACGAAGCCGGGCCGGCCCGCAACGGGCCTCGAGCTCGTTCGCGCGGCGGCCAGGAATCCCTCCCGGCCGTGGTTCGCGATCGGCGGGATCGAGACGACGACCGTCACGGACGTGGTTCGAGCCGGGGCTCGGCGGATCTGCGTGGTGCGCGCGGTGACGAACGCCTCGGACCCCGCGCGCGCGGTCGCGGAGCTGCGCTCACGCCTGCCCGGCTAGCCGAGACGCCGCGGCACGCCCGTCCATCCCGCGGCCCAGCCCGAGAGGGTCACCACCGCGTACACGGCCGGTCCTCCCACGCCCAGCATCCGCAGGCCGGCCTCGGTGGCCAGGAACCCTCCCAGGAGGAGCGCGCCCATGCCGATGATCGGCGACAGCGACACCCACACCTCCGCGGGTGCCCCCACGCCGAACACCGCGCGCGTCCACCCGACGCCGCCGCCCCACAGGAGGGCGAGGAGGGCCACGCCCTTCAGCACGGTGGCCACGGTCACCGACGCGTCCGGCGCCGGGGCCTCGGCGAGGGGACGGGTCGGGGGAGGGCCCCGCAGCAGGGCCACACCGGGCGCGATCGCGACCGAGCCGAGCACCGAGGCCTGCTCGAACTGAAGGCCCCCCAGATCCCGCATCAGGAGGATCGGCGGCTGCTCCGGGAGGACCGCGACCAGCCCCTGCCAGTAGGGGAGCGTGACCTGATCGGTTCGGGGATCTCCCGTGACCGTTCGTCGACCTGCCAGGAGGTCGGCGGGGTTGCCCGGGAAGACCCGCAGGCCCGCCTGCCGGTCGGGCGGGAGCTCCATGCGGATCACACGCTCGTTGAGGATCGCCGTGTAGCGACCGGCGGCCCCGCCGGGCCCGACGACGACGATGAACGGCTGCCTCGCTGGGAGCTGGTCGACATAGTCCGCCGCCGTCTTCGCCTGCTGGAGCTCGGCCGAGGACATGAGGATCGGGTAGCGGTACCAGCGGACCAGCGTGGGGAGCAACAGGACCCCCGCGGCCACGACCACGACGAGCGCCGCGGTGAGCCTCGCCGCGAGCGGCCCCGCCCGAAGGCTCACGCGTCGAGCGGCTCGCCGGCTCGCCCACCAGACCGCCGCGCCCGCCGACACCATCCCCGGGAACGCGACCAGCAGCGCGAGGAAGCGGTGGGGTGGCAGGGACGACAGGGTCGTGACCCTGGTGCCGACCACGCCGGCGAGGACGCCTCCTGCCGCCACGATCGCCCAGGCCACGAGCAGGGCGCGCGGCGTGCCTTGGTCGAGCCCGCGTTCGGCCCGCGCGAGGCCGGCGATCGCGACGATCCCGAGCACGGCGATGAGGCAGGCCGGCCACAGGCGCGCAAGGTCGGTGATGAGCTTCGCGGTGGACTCGAGCGGGTTCGGGCCGACCTCGACGGTGCTGAACGGCGCCCGCAGGACGACGGCGATCAGGACGACGATGGTGAGCGCCGCGCCGACACCGACGATCGCGAGGGATCGGATGTCCCCGGCGATGGACGCGCGCGTCTCGTCGGGCGCGCGGCGAATCGCCGCGGCGCGAAGGACGACGGCGATCGCGAGGGCCGCGCCGGAGATCGCCAGGAACACCCAGTGGGCGAGGCCCGCCGCGACCAGGAGCAGCGCGGCGCCCAACATCGCCGGGGGCCGGGCGCGGGCCGACACGACGACCACGAGCGCCGCCACCGTCAACGCGAGGTTCAAGAGGTTGGCGACGTTCTCCCCGACGAGCCTCGTTGCGCCCACCGCGGTGCCGGTGAGTCCGACCGTCAGTGCCCAGACCGCGCGGTCGGGCCGGATCGCCACGTAGGCGAAGGCGCCCACGCCGAGTGCCAGGAGGGCGGGGAGCAGCTGCGCGAACACGATCGACATCCGCAGCTGCGAGAGGCCGGTGACCGATCCGAGGAGCGCGGAGAGCACCGCGTGGCCGGGACGGGACGCGGTCCCGAGCGGCCCGATCCCCCTGGCCGCCACGTACTGGGCCCGCCAGACGTACCACGGGGCATCGAACCCGGCCGGGACGTTCGCGTGCCGGAGCGGATAGCGGCCGAGGTAGAGCCCGAAGATCGCGAGCGAGAGGAGGGCCGCGATGCCGAGGACCGCGGATCGCCGTTCGCGTGGGACGTCCACGGGCCCGGTCCGCCCGCGATCAGAGGGCGAGGACGGCCTCCGCACCGCGGCGGGAGAGCCGGACGCCCGCGATCGCCCACCCGATCCCGGCGACGAGGAGGGCAGGAATCGTCGCACCCCAACCCACCAGCCTGACCCCCAAGGGGTCGGCCATGATGCCGGCGACGATCAGGGCCGCGATGCCGAACCCGGGCGAGATTGCGAGCACCTCGAACGGCCGCATGCCGGCGGGGAGCAGGGCGAGGGCCCAGCCCGCGCCCAGCAGGACGAGGACGATCGGCGCGGCGGTCCCGAGCAGCGGAAGGGCCAGGCGATGCGGGGCGGTCGGGAAGCTCGGATCGGGGAACTGGTGCGGGAGCCGCGGCCCCTGCAGGACCAGGAGGTTCTGCGTCGCGAGCCAGTCCGGGTGCTGGGCGGCGTAGGCGGCGTAGGCGGGGTTGTACGAGGACAGGAGCAGCGCGACGGGATCGTTCGCGAGGATGGGCTGGACCGATTGGAAGAAGTCGCGGGAGATGATGTTCATCTGGCGTACCTCCCCGGTCGACACGATCGTGGGCTGGCCGGCCAGGAAGTTCTCCGGAGTGCCGACGTAGAAGTACAGCGAGGGGATGCGCTCCGCGGGGAACGCCGAGCGAAAGATGTGCGCCTCCTCCGGGATGAAGAGCCGCGGCGTCGGGCCGTTGTCGGACACGACGATCACGACCGGATGGTCGACCGGGACGTGCGCCAGGTTCAGGTAGGTGGCGGCGGCCACGGCGTCGTGCACCTTGCCGCTGTCGATGAGCTCGACCCCGCGGCGCGTGATCGCGCGGTAGTTGACGATCCCCAGGGCCACGAGCCCGGCCACGCATACGGCCGCGACCCCAACGGCCACGCGGCCCGAGGTACGCCCGGAGAGGTAGCGCGCGACCGCCAGGACCCCGAGCGCGACGAGGATGGGAAGCGGGAGGAGGAACGCCAGGAACCGATGGGCCGGCAGGCCCCGCCCTCCCACCACGAGGGCCAGGATCCCGATGACCGTCATGGCGAGCCACGCCCCAAGGGTCACGAACACGAACCGGAGCGTGGCGCGGTCGGGGCGATCGTCGGACGCCGACGGGCGGCGGGTGGCCGGGCCGTTCGTCGGGGCGCTGGCGTAGGTGCGAACGAGCGCCCCCCCGCCGATGGCGGCGAGGGGAACCGTGACGTATAGACGGTAGAGGGGCACGTCCTCCTTGATGCGGCGGAAGAAGAGGTAGCGCTGCAGGATGGGTTCGTCGGGCACCGACTTGAGGAAGCCGTAGATCCCCACGGCGGCGATCCCGCTCGACCCTCCCAGGATCAGCCCGAGGCGGGCCGACGGCGTGGCGAGGAGCGGGGCCTCGCGCCGGCGCCACGCCTTCCACGACGCGGGCAGGTAGACGGCCGCCACCACGCCGAGGATCGCCACCATGAACTTGAAGAACGCGGGGTGGGCGAGACCGCCCGCGGCGAGCAGGGCGATGGCGGCGACGAATCCGCGTCCATCGCGCACGCTCGCGAGGAGCGGCACGAGCGCCGCGGCGAAGAGCGCCTCAGCGATCAGGTTGTCGGTGTAGGTCCCGCCCATCAGGCGGACCAAGCCGGTCGAGGTGCCGACGATGATCGCGACCACGATGAGGTCCCACACGCCACGTCGCAGGCTGTAGGAGACGAACGCGCCGGCGGCCAGGGCGATCGCTGCGGCGGCCGCGGCGGGCACGAGCGCTGCCGCCTCGAACAGGGACGCGTGCAGGAGCGCGGCGAGGCCCATGACGGTGGTGGGGAAGCCGACCCGGCTCGCGAGGAGCTTGCTCGGACGAGGAAGGATGAGGTGGGCCGCGCCGCTCAGGCCGAACCGCGTGGCGAGGTTCGTCTGGTCCAGATAGCGCGCGGTGTCCCATCCGATGGGCTCGGCGAGGGCCGTGTAGATGGCGATGAAGAAGCCGATCACCAAGCCGCCGACGACCGCGACCAGGATCAACGTGCGGAGCTGATCGGGGATGCGCCGTCGCGATGTCGCGGTGATCGGCTGCGGCCCGGAGTGCGGATCCTCGCTCGTCTCCTGGAGGCGCATCGCGCCACTGTAACAGCCGCTACCGGGCTGGACGGCGCCGTCGCTCGCGCGATGCGAGGAGGGCCGCCACACCCAGCAGCGCGACGAGCGACGCGGCCGAGCCGGCGAGGCCCTCGCCGATCGTCGGTTCGTGATAGGTGAGCTCGATGACGTGGTGGCCGGGGAGGACTGGGATCCCCTGGAGCAGATAGTCCGCGGGGACGACCGGGGCCGCGTGTCCATCGACCGTGGCGCGCCAGCCCCTCGCGTACGTGTTGCGGACGAGCACGATCGCCGAGGCCGGCGCGTCGACGATGACGCGGGCCGATTGGGCTCCCTCCCAATGGAAGTCGGCGTCGCCTTCGCCGGCGGTCGCCGCCGCCGGGCCGATCGCGGGCGTCGTTTCCAGCACGAGCTGTCGCCCGGGATCGAACCCGGGTGAGCGGATCGCGGCCAGGGCCGCTTCGGGCGAGCCCACCACCGACCAGGAGGTCACGACCGAGGCGCGAGGCGGCCGGTCGGGGAGGCGGTACAGGACCCAGCCGGTCTCCAGCGCGACCGGCGTCTCGCCCGCGACCGCGGGAGGGTCGCCGGACGGTTGGATCAGAGAGCCCACCTGCAGCAGGTTCAGCGCCAGCGGCTCGGCACGGATGAAGTCCGCGGCGTTGTAGCGGATCCGCTTCGGATCGACGGCGCGCACGAACGTCCAGTACCGCAGGAGCTGGGCCGGGTTGTACCCCTGCGCCTCCTCGAGATGGAAGATCATCGAGCGCTGCATCGCCATGAGGCCCCAGTCCGTCGGGTCCTGCGAGATGTGATAGCCGGGCACGGTCCAGTCGTTGGGGGCGATGCTGAGGTAGCGCCCGTCGTCCGAACGCATGAGGGCCGCCGCGATCGGCCCGGCTCGAACGTACGCCGACGCCGGGAACATCGGCCAGTGGTTCGCGCGCGCGTTGGCGATCAGCTCACCCGCCAGGATGAGCGGGACGGCGAGCGCGAGTCGCGGCGCGCGCGCGGCGGCGATCAGCGCGGCGAGGCCCGCCGCTCCCGCGACCAGCGGAAGCAGTGAGCCTCCCCTGACCGCCCCCACGGCCGGCGCGAGCACGGCCCAGATCAAGACGCCGGGGGCGACCATCAGGACGCGGGTCCGGTTCGATCCGGCCTCGCGCCACGCATCGACCCCGAGCGCGGCCAGGATCGGCACCGCGATGAGCATCCCGAGGATCGCCCGGTACGGGAAGTGGGCGTAGAAGCTCCCGAGCACCGAGGATCGGATGCCGGGCCGTAGGGACCGAGCCACGACGTCGAGGGAGAGCACGTAGGAGACGACCCCGTACGACGCGAACGCGACGACGAGCGGGCGATGTCGACGGCTCCAGAGCCCCATGACCGACAGGCCCAGGGCTATGGCCCCGAAGTACGTGCCCGGAGAGGCGACGAGCGTCAAGGGGTAGTCCGGCGCGAGGCCCGCGCTCAGGATCGGCTCGAAGGAGGGAGACCCCAGCTTCGCCGACAGGGCGTTGAGACGCGCGTAGCCGTGTCCGAGCGATGTCGTCGGCAGGTACGCAAGCCGCGGAAGCAGGATGGCGAGGTTCACGAGCGGGAACGCGAGCAGAATCAGGCCGGCGAATGCCCACGCCTGCCGCCACGATCGCTCCCGGGCTCGTACCTGCGTGATCAGCCGGACGGCGAGGAAGACGAAGAACGCCCCCGACCCGATGACCAAGCCGTCGCTCAGGTGCGCCGAGGCGAGCTGTCCCCACGCGAGCGCCGCGAGCGTGAGCCAGACCAGCCTCCGTGGCCAGGTTCGCGCCCGGAGCGTTCGGGAGGCGCACGCGAGGAGGACGGCGGTCCAGGCGAACATCCCGGCGAAGGGCAGCGACACGACGAAGACCGCGCCCGACATGAAGAGCGACATCGCGAGCCCCCCGACCGTGCACGCCGGGCGGGACGCTCTCTCGCTCCGGAGGAACGCGTAGAGGCTGAGACCGGCGACGAGCGGGTGGAGCACGATGATCATGCGGATCGCCACGTCGCAGGGCAGCGTGGAGAAGAGCGCCATGGGCAGCGCCGAGAGCCAGCCCGACTGTGGGTCGGCGGCGAACGGTATCCCGCCCATGACGGCGGGGTTCCATGTGGGGATGTGCCCGGCCGCGAGGCTCGTGCCCAGGGAGCACCAGGTGGGGATCCAGAAGGGCAAGACGTCGGGATGCCTCGACGTGAGGAGCCCGCGGAAGGCGAAGGCGTTCAGCGCGACCAGCTCCGCGGCGCAGATGAGGAGCG
>JACXTT010007969.1_pt1 | contig 14791 bp, 15 predicted proteins | sample 9270951 | NCBI WGS metagenome assembly JACXTT01 (sample SAMN15532306, study PRJNA645909) | rock metagenome | isolation source: weathered quartz diorite | place: Puerto Rico | collected 2017-06-21
TTCATCGTCGAAAGCGTTCACGGACACATCTGAAGATTTGTTGGGATACAGACGGTAATGGACTTCTGATTCTTCGCACTGGTTGGCATAGGTCGAACACACTGAGCCGTTGCTTAGAGCAAACCAAACGCCTTTTTTCCGGTTGCCCACATTTCCGCAAACCCGAAAATTCATGTAGTTGAACGCCAACCACCAGTACCCATCACGTTTAGAGCCATCTAGAGACTTGGCGATAGTCTTGGGCCGAAAGTGCTCGACTTCTGGATGTGAGAACAGGTCCCGAACCTCAGAGAACCAACATTTCCCCGAGGAGAACGCAAGTAGCCAGGGCTTCAACTCGCTCCAGTGAGCATCATTGGCGTCTATCAGCGCATTGCGTTCGTCACGTTTCCCAGCGGCATCCAGTGCCGCTAACTCGGAAATCAGCCGTGCCGATTTCGCCAACCACGCGTCCCACTGAGCCTGTGTCCAAGGCTTCCAACTCGCAATATCCGTATCGGTAGGGCGCCTCTGCTTGAGCTTAATTCGAATCACGGCGGTCCCTCTGACGCAGGATATTGTCGATAATCTCGTCAGCGTCCGATTATGCTGAGCTTGCTCTTCCGGCGTCAAGGTTGGCTTCCGGAACTGGCGATGCTCGGCCATTTTGCGCACGAACAGCGCGTAATCAGGATCTCGAAAGTCGGCGGTCGAGAACCCCAAGTCTGCCAACTCGGCAGAAAGCCTGCTCAATTCCGCTTCTTCAGCGGAGGTGCGCGGTGCTTTTACAAACAGCTCATTTCGTCGGAACAGCCGCCGCTCAGTTTCTACATCCAGAGTCGACGATAGGCCGAAAAGGTCACTCTTAAGCAATCCTGTCACGCCCATACCCTGGGGATGTTCATCCGGAATGTCGACTATTGTTCGGTCGCCCTCACGGCGAAGGATTCGAACCTGCTCCCGCTTCAAGCCGCCGATCATCATCGGGTCATGTGTCGTGATCAGGATCTGCGATTCTCCTTGCTCGACAGAGCCATCACCGGGGCTCAAAACACGTTCAATGTCGTCGAAGTACCGCAGCTTCCAAACCGGAAATGAAGCTCCGGACGATAGGTACCGACAAGTCGTTAGCGCCCTATTGGGAGTGCCGCGGGGTAAAATTTTCGGGGAATAGAGCAACGTTCGAGCCGCGGCACTTTCGATAGGGCGCTAACGACATGTAGAATCAAATGGGTGGACATCGCCCGATGGAAGGGCATCACGGAAACCAGCGTAGTTCGGAAGCGGATTCCAGTCTTTGGGCGGACCAGCCGACTGACACTGCATCGCACCGGACGGCGCAAAAGACGCGCCGCCGTTGAGCGCGTTGTAGTTGGGCGCCGCCATAGATGCCCGCCCGCTTCGGGAAGCGCAGCACTCTCCTGGTGTTTCGAGCCCCTTGAACGCTCAATTTTCCAGTAATAATTGCCCTTGCCCGTTTTTCAGTCACCGCCAAACCAACTATTTATTTCCTTTGTTTTCTTCATCGATCTGTTTTAAATCCCCAATCTGAGAAATCCTGCCTGCTATCCTCTCGGCAGAAAGGATATTTCCATGGCAACCCAAGCCCAAACCGACGCCAACCGCGCCAACGCTCAGAAATCTACCGGCCCCCGCACCGCCGAAGGACGCGCCGCCGTCCGCCAAAACGCTCTCAAGCACGGCCTCACCTCGATGAGCCCCGTCGCCCCCGGCGAAGACCCCGCCGAGTTCCTTCAATTCCTCGCCGGCTGGACCCAGTCCTATCTCCCCATCGGCCCCGCCGAAGAGGAGGTCCTCCGCACCGCGGTGGTCGCCTCCTGGCGGCTCCGCCGCATTCCCGCGATCGAAGCCGGCTACTACGAAATGGAGCGCCCGGAAATCGAGCAAGGCGGCGGCCAGTCTCAATCCCCCGCCGCCCGCCTCGCTTTCGCCCACTACCACTGTTCCAAACAGATCGAAGCCCTCTCCTGCCAGGAAGCCCGCATCCAGCGCACCTTCGACCGATCCCTCCGCGAACTTGAACGCCTCCAGGCCCTGCCGGCGCGCGGGTCCAAAATCGGTTTGGAAAATCAAACCCAATTTCCAGCTCAACCTGAAGAAAGTAAGCCGCCATATGCCGCTGCAAGCCAATCCTCCGCCGCCCCGCAAGGCGAGTTGGAAAATCAAACTCAATTCGCTGTTCCACAGGATACAGCCGGCCGCGTCGAGGCCGAAGACAACCGGACGGAAAATCAAACCCAATTTCCCATACAACCTGAAGACGCCGCCGTCTCCAGCCCTATCGCAACCCAAGCCGCTGTTGCCGAAGTTAGACAGCCGGAAAATCAAACCCAATTCGCGATGCAACCTGATGAATCCGATGGACACACCGCCGCCGCAGCCCAATCCGCCCCAGTCCACGACAGCGGCCCGGAAAATCAAACCCAATTTCCCGCGCAATCCGATGAATCAGCGTTGTCGAACGCCGTCGCGGCCGAATCGGCCGGCCCTCAGCGGCCCCGCCGCCTCACCCCGCGGGACCGCCAGGCCGCATCCGACCTCATCGCGCGCCTCCTCGCCCGGTTCCCTAAGACTGCCTGACCCATCACGCAAAGAGATTCACTCATGTCCACTCTTCGGGAGATCAGTCAGGACTCATCCGCTGCCGGGCGCGCCGCAGTCCCATCCGTCGGCGCCCGCACGCCCACGCCCGCAAAATCTTGCTTATGCATCGGCGGAGATCAACCGCTTACAGCCAGTCTCGATCAACGAAAATTTCTCTACAAACCGTCGGAGCCGCGCCTTCTCTACCCAACCCCCGCCACCCAATACCCAACACCCAACGCCGGCTCGTACTACGGCTCTGCCGTAGTACGAACCACGCTATTATCGGAGGCGAACAGGAGATCCGCGCCCGTGTCGGGATTCCATCGCCGCCAGATCCTCCGCGCCGGAGTTGTGGCGCTTACCAACTTCGTCGCCGGCGATCCGCTGGCGCCCGGCCTGCTCGCGGAAACCCGCCGCGGCATTTTCGACGCCCACCTGCATATCCCCAGCGACAACGGCGAGAATTTCCAATGGCACCTGGTTACCCGCAACATGCCGGATTTCGTCGCCTACCTTGACAAATGCGGCGTGCGGCGCGGCGTCATCTCGTCGTCCTGGAGCAACAAGGCGCAGACTCCGGATGATTACCGCAACGGCAACCGCGAGGTCGCCAAATACGCGGAGCGATACAAAGGACGCTTCCGCGGTAGTTGCGTCATCACGCCGTTCCGCATCGACGAGGCGCTGCGCGAGATCGAATTTTGCCGCAAGGAGCTGGGCTTCGTCTGGCTGGGTGAATTCTGCAACTACATGACGGGCTACCGCTATGACACGCCGGAATGGGCCGAGGTCATGAAGCTTGCCGGCAAGCTAAAGATGGTGACGCAGATTAACACCAATGTCCGCGAAATGGAGTACCTCGCGGAGCGGTTTCCCGACACGAACATCGTCTTCCCGCATCTCGGCGGCAATCGCGACGATATCTTTACCCGCATCGGGATCGTGGCCAAACACCCCAACACTTCAATAGAAATCTCAGGCTCCGGCATCGAACGTGTAGGAATTCTAGAGCGCGCGGTAAAGGAGATTGGCGCGGACCGCGTCTTGTACGGGTCGGACTTCACCATCAACGAGCCCTCAGCCGTCATCGCGCGGGTGAAGAACGCGTTCCTGACGCCGGAGGACCGGGAGAAAATCCTGTTCCGCAATGTGGAGCGCCTGCTGTCCCGGGCCGGGTGAGACCCATGCCGGACGCGACGCTGACCCATCGAGCCCTGAACCGCGCGCTGCTCGCCCGCCAGAATGCTGCTGGCGCGGGAAAAGGTCTCTGCCGTTGCCGCGGTCGAGCGTCTGGTGGGCATGCAGGCCCAGCAGCCCCAGCCGCCGTTCATCGGCCTCTGGACCCGCGTCGAAGGCTTCCGCCGCGAGGACCTTTTGCGACGGCTGGCCGACCGCGGAGTGGTCCGCGCGACGCTAATGCGCGCCACGCTCCACCTCATGAGCGCACGGGACTACCTCGCGCTGCGGGCCAGCCTGCAACCCGCGCTAACTTCGGCAATGCGCTCCATCCTGCGGGATCGCCTCAAGGATCTGAACCCCGAAGCGACGCTCGCCACGGCCCGGCAATGCTTTGAGGAGCAGCCTCGAACCTTCACCGAGCTGCGGGAAGCCTTGATAAAGGCGTTTCCCAAAGCGGATGAGCGGGCCATGGGCTACCTGGCGCGGACGCACCTTCCACTGGTTGTCGTGCCGGGCGAAGCGGAATGGGGCTATATCGCCGACGCGCCGTTTGCCGGCGCCGAAGCCTGGCTCGGCAAGCCGCTGAAAGCCAATGAGGCCGCGCAGGCGCTGGTGCTGCGCTACCTGGCCGCGTTCGGCCCGGCCACGCCCGCCGATGCCCAGACCTGGTCCGCTCTCCCCAAGCTACAGGAAGTCTTCGACGCGCTCCGCCCGAAGCTCCAGGTGTTCCGCGACGCGCGGAAGCGGGAGTTGTTCGACCTGCCGGACGCTCCCAGACCGGCCGAGGACGTCCCCGCCCCGATTCGCTTCCTGCCCGGCTTCGACAACCTGGTGCTATCCCACGCCGATCGCACGCGGATCATAGCCGACGAGCACCGGCCGCGCGTGATCACCCGCAATCTGCAAGTGCTGCCGTCATTCCTGGTGGACGGCTTCGTGGCCGGAACCTGGACCACGAGCCGGCGCAAGCAGACGGCCACGCTGACGATTTTTCCGTTCGGGCGCCTGCCCGCCGCCGCGAAGTCCGATCTCGCCGAAGAAGCGGGCCGGCTGGTCCGTTTCATCGAGCACGACGCAAGCCAGTTCGAGGTCGCATGGGCGAAAGCTTGAGTTCAGCGGCCGATGCTATGCCTGGTCCAGCAAATCCCCGATGCGGATCGAGAAACCCGGAATCGTTTCCGGCGCGAATGTCTCGTTCTCCTCGAGGATGACCCGGCGGCTTTGCGAGTAATGGAAGGCGAGGCGGTTTTCGGTGTCGAAGATCCAGACTTCCTTTGTCCCGCATTTTCTGTAGCGCTGTGCCTTCTTCGTCAGGAACCGGAAATTGTCATTCCCTGAGACGATTTCAATGGCAAGATCGGGCACAAACCGCTGGACGCGGAGTCTGCGGTTCAACAGACGCACCTTGTCCGCACCGAAGAAGCTGACATCCGGGCCGTGAGCGTTCCCGCCAAAATCGAAATCCTGTTCGGAAATGATCATCCCTCGGCTGGTTATCTCGACGGCGGGTTTCAACAGGCAGACAAGTAGATCTCTGAGCAGGTTATGTCCGGCGGTATTTCCCGATACGTCCACCAGCTCGCCATCGACCAGCTCGTGATTCAGTGCGAGCAAGTCCGGAAGTTTCTCGAAATCTTCGATTGTGAGGCCGCCCGATAGAGCCATGTCAGCCTACGTAACCGGAATCCCCAAATCCTTAGCGCCCAGGGGCGACATCGCGGCCTGAGGGCAGTAGCGAGCGATCGTCTCGCAGGCGATCTGCGCGCGCCGCACGCGTTCGCGCGACAACGCCACCACCGTGTTCTCGATGTGCGTTCCGCTTGGATAAACGTCGGGCGAGTTCCGCAGGCCGAACTTCAAATACAGCGGCGCGCCCACGCGGATGAACTCCGGAATTTCGTAGTAGCGGAGGAAGCCGCCGATGTTGTCCGGAGCCTCGACGTAGAAATCGATGATGGCGTCGATCGCCGCGCGAATGGACGCGATCTGAGGCAGCGACAGGTCCGACGGGATATTGATGGTGTCCGCTCCCAGGTCTTCCAGGACGCGCGCCGAGACGGGATTCGGCGGCGCCATCATGACCGAGGTCTTGATGATCATCTCCTTCGGCAGCTCGCCTGCATCACGCATCTTGGCTACCATCTGTAGACTCGCCAGATCGCTGACAAGCACGCTGCGCAGGCCGAGTTTCGCCGCTCGGCGCACGTCTTCCATCGCGTAGACCACCTGATCCGCGCCCCGCAGACTGAGACCCAGCGTCTTTCCGGCCGCCGAAAAAGCCTGCGCGCCGATGTCGAAGGTCGCCCGCGGTCCAATAAACAGGTTGACCTCGATCCGTGCCGCCGTCCCGATCGCCAGCATCTCGCGGATCTCGCCGTCCGTCATCAGCATGATGCCGCTGCCCTGGCTGACGCGATGAACCGGCACCTGTCGCGCCTTGGCCTCTTCCAGCACCGCGGCCAGAGAGCGCGGCCCCTCCGTGGACGGGATCTCGATGCGGTACTCGCCGCCGTCCGGGAAACGCTTCTTCGACGACGGGCACTCCGCCGGATCGGACGAAGGCAGGCCCAGGCTCTCCAGAAAACGGCGCGACTGGTTCATGATTCGGTCACCATCTCTCTCGCGGCTTCTTCCACCAGCGTGTAGCCTTCATTGGCGATCTGTGCGTGCAGCGTTTCCGACGCGCGCCCGTGCAGCGCGAAGACCTGGCGGATCAGGTCACACACGGATTCGTAACCGCGCTCATAGAAAACCAGAACGGACGGGCCGGCGCCGCTCAACGCGCAGCCCAGCAGCCCGGGCGCGCGCAGCTTCAAAATCTCCGCCAGGCCCGGCACCAGCGGCGCGCGGTACGGCTGGTGAAAGCGGTCTTCTAGCGCCGTCGGAAACGCCGAGGTGGCCCCGGTGGCCAGCGCCGCGATCAGCAGCGCCGAGCGCTGCACGTTGAAAATGGCGTCCTGTTTTGAATATTCCGCCGGCAGCACGGCGCGCGCCTCGTGCGTCGGCAGCACGAAATCCGGCACCACAACAGCGACGTCGAAGTTAGCCGCCAGTTCGATACGCACCGCCCGAGCCACGCCCCCCGAGTCGATGGCGCTGGCGACAATGGAGCCCAGTACGCACGCCGCCACGTTGTCCGGATGCCCTTCCAGCCGGGCCGCTTCGTCCAGAACCCGCGGCGGCTTCCAGCCCAGCCCCAGCAGGCGGTCGGCGATGACCACGCCCGCCGTCAGCGCCGCCGCGCTGGAGCCCAGGCCTTTGGCCACCGGAATGTCGTTCTGAATGTGCAGCTCAACCGGCGGAATCTCCGCGCCGGCGTCTTTCGCCACTGCCAGCGCCGTCTGCCAGATCAGGTTTTCCGGACCGGTGGAAATACAGGCCGCGTCGCGGCCGGCTACGCGGATCGACCGCTCAGGCGCCGGGCGAAAGCGGCATTCCAGATAAATCCCGATCGCCATCCCCAGCGCGTCGAAACCCGGTCCGAGGTTCGCGCTCGACGCCGGGACCTTTACAGTGGTCCATTTCGCCGTGGTCCATGAACTCACTTCCTGGCACCGTCCGAAGCCGGTTTGCGCGCTTTGGCCGGCGCGGTTCCCGGCTTCTTTGCCGCGGTTTGGCCCGTATCGGCGGGCGGAGCGGTGGCGGGAGTGGGGGCGGTCACCTCCCGCCGCAGCAGATTCCCGCCGTTGTCGTAGGTGTAGGAAATCGAGCGGCCGTCGCCGTAGTCGACCTTCGCCAGGCGGCCTGCGTCGTCATAGGTATAACTCACCGTCCCGGCCAGCGCCGCCGCGGCCAGCAGGAGCAGGCAACAGGCTCGTCGCATCATTTTCCGCCGCATCACTTTCACAATAGTGTAACCTTCTCTCCCTTGCGGCAAGACTCGTAGATCGACATGCAAAGCTCCAGCGCGTGGTAGCCCTCCTCGCCCGTGATAAGCGGCTGCACGCCCTTCTCGATGGCGTTGCCGAAATCGCGGAACTGGCGTTCGAACGGCTCCAGCGAAATAGCCATCGGATCGGAAGCGCCGGAGGCCACGTTGGCCGAAAGCGGCGCCGGTTCTCCCGAGTCGTCCTGCACATCCCACGTCGTCAGGCGGTCGCCCGAGATCACTGCCGTACCTTTCGTTCCGTGAAACTCCACGCGTTCGGTGTAGCCCGGCCAGAACGCCGTCGCCGCCTGGATCACTCCAGTCGCTCCGTTCTCGTACCGCACCACCGCGTTCACCACGTCCTCCGATTCGATCTTGTGCAGCGCGCCGAGCTGCCAGTAGCCGAACACCTCTCGCACCGGCCCTGAGATCCACCGCAGAATATCGAGCTGGTGGATGCCCTGGTTGATCAGCGCCCCGCCGCCTTCCGTGGCCCAGCTCCCCTTGATCGGCCGCGAATAGTACTCGGCCGAGCGATGCCACTTCACGTAGCAGTCGCATTGCAGGATCTTGCCCAGCCTTCCGTCGCGGACGGCTTTGTAAAGGAACTGGCTCGAATCGTCGAAGCGGTGCTGGCTGACCACGCCCAGCACGATCCCGCCTTTCTTCGCGGTTTCGATCATGCGCCGCGCCGTCTCCAGGCTGGTCGAAATCGGCTTCTGCACCTGCACGTGCTTCTTCGATTCCGCGCAGATCTCGATGGGCTGCAGCCGGAAATCCGGAAACGTGCAGACGTCGACGTAATCCACCTTTGGATGCCGGCACAGCTCCTCGTACGTGGCGACGAATTCACAGCCGTACTGCTCGGCGAACTTGCGGCCGGCGGGCTCGAAGATGTCGGTGCAAACCGTCAGCTCGAAGCCGATATTCCTGTACGCCTGCGCGTGCTTGTGCGAGATCGCACCCGTCCCAATCATGCCGACTCTCACTGCTCAGAGGCTCCTTTTTGTGGGAAAGTCCGTATCCATGCTATTGTACCTAGTGCCCCGACAGCAATGCCGAAAACCCACTGCCTCTGGCGGCGCGGCGCCGCTCTTCTCTTTACAGTCCTGGCTTTGGCATCCTGCAAAAGCGCCCTTCCGGTGAACGTCGCGGCGACGGTCAACAACCGTCCCATCACTTTCGCCGAGCTCGACAAAAACTATCAGACCCGCTTCGATCCAGCCGAGCAGTCCAGCGCCGAACAGGTGCAGATCCAAAAGCTCCAGATCCTGCGTGACCTCATCGACAACGAGATCATGTTGCAGCGTGCCGAGAAGCTCGGGCTGATGGCCGTCGAAGCCGACGTCGACACGAAGCTCAACGAGCTGAAAGCGCCCTACACAAAAGAGGAGTTCCAGAAGCAGATGGACTCCAAGAAACTGACGCTCGAAGATCTGAAGCAACAGTTGAAGCGTGACCTCAGCGTGCAGAAGCTTTTCAACAACCTGACCTTCCACATCGAAATCACTGACGCCGAAGTCACCAGTTTCTACAACTCGAACAAATCCAGCTTCAGCTACGCCGAGCCCACCGTCCATCTGGCGCAGCTTCTTGTGACGCCCCAGCCCGACCCCAACGTACGAAACCTCAAGAACGACAAGGCGCAGACCGATGGGCAGGCGCAGAAGAAGATCCAGATGCTTGAGGAGCGCCTGAAGCAGGGAGAAGACTTCGCCATGCTGGCGCAAAACTACTCCGAGGATCCCGCCAGCGCGCCCAATGGCGGCGATCTGGGCTTCGTCGGACAGTCCGCGCTGGAGAAGGTTTCGCCGGAGCTGCGCAAGATGATCATGTCCCTGCAGCCCGGCCAGACCTCGCCGATCCTGAAAACGCAGGTCGGCTACAGTATTCTCAAGGTATTTTCCAAGGAGCCAAGCGGACAGCGGCCGGTGGCCGATCCGCGCGTGCAGCAGACCATCCGCGAAACACTGCGCAACCGCAAGGACCAGTTGATCAAAGCGGCCTATTACGAAGTGGCGCGCAATGAAGCCAAGGTGACCAACTACCTCGCGCGCAGTATCGCCGAGGCCAACGCCAGGAAGTAGGCGAAGCGCATCCCTACTTGATATCCAGGATTTCCTTCTCTTTGATTTTGGCGGCCTGGTCCAGCTTCTGCATGAAGCTGTCCGTCATCTTCTGGATCTCATCGTGCGCCCGGCGGTCCTCGTCTTCGGTGATCTTCTTGTCCTTCAGCAGTTTCTTCACCGATTCGTTGCCGTCGCGCCGGACGTTGCGGATTGCGACGCGATGATCCTCGGCGATGCCGTGCAGAAGCTTCACCATCTGCTTGCGCCGCTCCTCGGTCAGGGGAGGGATGGGCAGGCGGATGACTTTGCCGTCGTTGGCCGGATTCAGGCCCAGATCTGAAGCGCGGATCGCTTTCTCAATGGCTCCGATCTGCGAGACGTCCCAAGGCTGAATCGTGATCAGCGACGGCTCGGGGACGTGCAGGTTGGCGACCTGGTTGACCGGTGTCGGCGTCCCGTAGAAGTCCACCCGGATATTTTCGAGCAGGCTCACCGAGGCGCGGCCTGTGCGGATAGGCGCCATGCCGTGCATCAGGTCGGCGATGGCTTTCTCCATCCGGGCCTTGACGCTGGCCTCTACGTCTTTGATGGTTTCGAAAGTGTTTCCAGCTGCGTGCTGTTCTTTCATGGCTGGTTTCCTATCGGATGAGCGTACCCACTGACTCACCCAGCGACATTCGCATTATATTGCCGGTTGTATTCAAATTGAAAACCCGGATCGGAAGCTGGTTGTCGCGGCACATCACGATGGCCGAGGCGTCCATCACCTTCAGGTTTTTGGCCAGAACTTCCTGGTATCCCACTTCGTCGTACATCACGGCGTCCGAGTGCCGCAAGGGGTCCTTGTCGTAGACTCCGTTGACGCGGGTGGCCTTGGCGATCACGTCGGCTTTGATCTCCAGCGCCCGCAGCGTGGCCGCTGTGTCGGTGGAGAAGTAGGGATTCGAAGTGCCCGCCGCGAAGACCACGATCCGGCCTTTTTCCAGGTGGCGGATGGCCCGCCGCCGGATGTACGGTTCGGCTACCTGGTGCATCTCGATGGCGCTCATTACGCGGGTGTGAACGCCGGCCTGCTCCAGGGCGTCCTGCAGCGCCAGCGCGTTGATCACCGTCGCGAGCATTCCCATGTGGTCGGCTGTGACTCGGTCCATCTTTTGCGCCGCCGCGGCCACTCCCCGGAAGAAGTTTCCTCCGCCTACTACGACGCCGATCTGCACGCCGGTCCGCGCCACCTCGACGATTTCCGCCGCTAGGGCCTTCACCCGCTCCGCGTCGATGCCGAACGAGCCTTGCCCGGCGAGGACTTCGCCGCTCAATTTCAGAAGGATTCGCTTATAGGCGGCCACGGCGGGTGCGGGCAATTACTCGGCCGCCGCGTCGCCCACTTTGAAGCGCACGAAGCGGGCGATGGTGATGTTCTCGCCCAGTTTGGCGATCTTGGTCTTGACCAGCTGGTCGATCGAAAGCGAAGGTTCCTTCACGAAAGGCTGGTCCATCAGGCAGACCTCCTCGAAATATTTAGCCATCCGGCCCTCTACGATCTTGTCGGCCACTTTCTCCGGTTTGCCTTCGGCGATCACGCGGGCTTTCTGGATCTCGCGCTCCTGGTCCAGTGCGGCCGGCGTCACGTCCTCCCGGCGCAGGAACCTCGGATCGGCCGCCGCGATGTGCATCGCCACATCGTGTACCAGTTCCTTGAAGTCGTCGGTGCGCGCCACGAAATCGGACTCGCAGTTTACTTCCAGCATCACGCCGAGCTGCCCGCCGTGGTGGATGTACGTGCCGATCAAGCCCTGCTTGGTGGCGCGCGAGGATTTCTTGCTCGCCGAGGCGATTCCCCTCTTGCGGAGCACGACCTCTGCCTCCGGCAGGTCGCCCTTGGCTTCCGTCAGCGCGCTCTTGCACTCCATCATGCCGGCGCCGGTGCGCTCGCGGAGCTCTTTTACAAGTTGTGCGGTAATTTCCGCCATAGTCTTATTCCCAATCTTTTAGAAGTTGAAGCCAACCCGAGCGAACCGTGGCGGTCCGCCCGCGCGGGCGCCGGATCTTGCCCCGCGCCTGCCTTGGGTTACCCAAAAATCCTAAACGCCGCCTTCTTTGGCCGCCGGAGCAGCCACCGGCTCCCCGGATTCCGACGCAGGTCCCTTGCGCAGGCCCACCGACGGCAGGTCCTCTTCGGCGAAGCTCTCCGCCATGATTTCTTCGGCGTATTTCGGATCCACGTACTGCGTGTATTCCGGAACTTCCTCGGGCGGGATCTCGTCGGACGTAACCACCTTCTCCGCGCTGAAATCCTGCTCCGTCGCCAGGGCCCGGCCTTCGATCACCGCGTCGGCAATCTTGCTCGTGAACAGCCGGATCGCCCGTAGCGCATCGTCGTTGCCCGGAATCACCCAGTCCACTTCATCCGGATCGCAATTCGTATCCACGATGGCCACCACCGGGATTCCCAGCCGCCGCGCTTCCTTCACCGCGATGGCTTCTTTGTTCGAATCGATCACGAACAAGATGTCGGGCAGCCCCGGCATATCTTTGATGCCGGCCAGGTTCGAATCCAGGTGCTTGCGTTCCCGCTCAAGCCGGATGACTTCCTTCTTCACCCGTCCTTCCCAGGTTCCTTCCGCTGCCAGCGATTCCAGCTCCTTCAGCCGCTTGATCGAGCGCTGCACCGTTACCATGTTGGTCAGCAGTCCGCCCAGCCAGCGCTGGTTGACATAGAACATCGCGCAGCGCGTAGCTTCCTCGGCCACCGCTTCCTGCGCCTGGCGCTTGGTGCCGACAAACAGCACGTTCTTCCCCTGGGCCGCCATTTCCGCTACAAACCGCGCAGCATCCTTGAACATCTTCAAGGTTTTCTGCAGATCGATAATGTAGATACCGTTTCGTTCGCCGAAAATGTATTCTTTCATTTTCGGATTCCAGCGCTTGGTCTGGTGCCCGAAGTGAACGCCGGCTTCGAGCAACTCCTTCATTGAGATTGCGGGCAAACTGCCTCCTTCAAGTAGTCGAGAGTATCCACTCTCCAGGTTTGTGATTCCGGACCTTCTCCGGCGCACGCGGCCCAAAGCGAAATTTTGCGTGCGGGAAAGATCCCGGAGGTTAAGCCAAGGGGAGAGCGGCCCGGCCAACCGGCCGGACCGCCCAGGGAGTTAACGCTTGGAGAACTGGAACCGCTTGCGGGCGCCCTTCTGACCGTACTTCTTGCGTTCCTTCTTGCGCGGATCGCGGGTCAGGTAGCCGAGCTTCTTCAGCTTCGGCCGGAGCTCGGCGTTGAATTCGCACAACGCGCGCGCCAGTCCCAGGCGGACCGCGCCGGCCTGCCCGGTGGTGCCTCCGCCGTTCGCCAGGATCAGGGCGTCGAACTTGTCCGCCATCTCACAAGCGGCCAGCGCCTGTTTCACGATGATCCTGGATGCTTCCGTCGCAAAATACTTCTCCATCGGCCGGCTGTTGACTGTGATGTCGCCCTTTCCCGGCCTCAGAAACACGCGCGCCACCGACGTCTTGCGGCGCCCGGTCCCGAGATACTGAACCTTCGTCGATGCCAACTTTGTCTACCTCGCTTGAATTCCTTACGACACCCGCATTGCGACCGGCTGCTGCGCCGAGTGGGGATGCTTGTCGCCTGCGTACACATTCAGCTTGCGGTACATCTGCTTGCCGAGTTTATTCTTCGGCAGCATGCCGAAAATTGCGTCTTCCACCATGCGGGTCGGCTTGGTGGCTCTCACGCGCCGAGCGTCCTTTTCCACCAGGCCGCCCGGATACCCCGTGAAATGACGGTATACCTTCTGCTCTTCTTTCCGCCCCGTCAGCAGGACCTTGGCGGCGTTGATGACGATCACATGATCGCCCGTGTCCAGAAACGGCGTGTAGCGCGGGCTGTGCTTGCCCATCAGAACCATCGCAGCCTTGCTGGCAAGCTTGCCTAGCACCTGCCCGTCCGCGTCAATAACGTGCCATTTGCGCTCTATCCCGTTCTTGGAAGGGAACTGCGTACTCATTACACACTTCTCCACTTAGAGGAATCTCGTAAAACATTTAGGGTACCGGAGTTTTGCCGTGGTTGTCAAACCGGCCATCATCCGTCCCGGTCCTTCGGCGCACTTCCGGCCGTCCTAAAATGGAATTGGACAGGAGGTAGATCGTGGACAAACGGCCTCAGCCTCACGTGATCCGAACCTGGACAGTCGAACGGACCAGGCACCCCCTACGCCCGCACCTTCCGGCGCGAACTGCAAGGACATCTTCCGGCAGGCCCCGAAGAAGCGCTGATCGGCGTTACTCTCGCGACCGCAGCCAGCTTTCGTAGGCGGCCCGCACACGCTCCCGCGCTTCCGCCTGCAGCGCCGCGGGTCCGGCGTTTAACTCAAGCCCGCGCGTCAGCTCGATGGACTTTTTCAAGCTCTCCACGAACTCGGCGCGCAGCCGCTGATGTGATCGTCGATGTGCTTGCACAGATCGGCGGGGAGTTCCCCGTGGTCATGCCACCAAACTCCGGACGTCGACTTCCAGGGCCTTGCGCACCGCCAGAGGACATGCGCCGTCTCCTCGGTGGAAAGCTCTTCCACATCCCGTAGCAAAATCACGCTTCTGTAAAGATCGGGCAGCTCCGCTATGACATTTTCGACCTTCCGGTTGAGTTCGGCGCGGATGGCCTGCGTATTCGGCAGCGCCCCACATTCGGCCAGGTCCAGCTTGTGGGCCTCGCCGTCTCGGTGAAAGCCGGGATGAAAATCGTCCAGAGAGATCTAAGGTTCGGGCGCGACTGGCTCCTCCGCCGCTTCATGAAACAAGAGTTTCTCGCGATGCGGAATACCCACGCCCGCACGTGCTCCGGATCGCGCAATTGATCGATGCTCCTGAAAACTTGGAGCAGCGTTTCTTGCGGCGCCTCTTCGGCGTCCTCCCGCTGGCGGCACATCGCCAGGCTGTTACGGAAAATCTTCGCGTGGAATACGTTCATCGAACCGCGCGAAGACCTCCGGATCACCCGGCGGAGCTTCCACCCAAGCTCGACTTCCGGCGCCGTCGTGGACCCCAGAGTGTTGTGGATCAGGGAGCGCCGCACGGCCCACAGCACTCCGTC
>JACXTT010007970.1_pt1 | contig 14790 bp, 9 predicted proteins | sample 9270951 | NCBI WGS metagenome assembly JACXTT01 (sample SAMN15532306, study PRJNA645909) | rock metagenome | isolation source: weathered quartz diorite | place: Puerto Rico | collected 2017-06-21
GACCGTCCTGGGTGACCGTCTTGAGGAAACCGAACAGGTGTCCCCATTCCCAGCGCTCGAAAAAAACCGCGTCTTCAGGAAAAGCACGAGAGAGAATCTGGTCGTCTTCAAGCCAGCGAAAATCAGCCCCATAGAGGTCGCGATTAGCTACCTGAAACTCTGTGCGATAGCGAGTCTGCCCTCCAGCAGAGTGAGAGCCGGGGATCTCTTCATGAGCAACCGTTTGTCCTAGCAGTTCTCCCCCACCCTGCAACTGTACACGCACGAGCTGGCCAGGCCAAAAAAAGCCCAACCCATTAGCCGCGACGATCACGATCAAAGCGATGATCATGATCACACTGAAACCCAAGGCCCCACCGGTGAGCCAGACAAATGGATCGCCGCTTTTCCAGAAACTTTTGAACACTCTTTTCTTTCGACTCATATCCGGCTGTAACGCTCGCGCAGCCGCTGACGTACCAGCTCAGCGGCAGTATTGACCAGAAAGGTCAACACAAAGAGCAGTAACGCTGCCAGAAACAGCACGCGATAAAGAGTACCGCCATAAGGCGCCTCGGGAATCTCCACCGCGATGTTGGCCGATAAGGCGCGAAAGCCGTCAAACGGGCTGAAATCCATGACCGGCGTGTTGCCAGTGGCCATAAGGACGATCATTGTTTCTCCCACCGCTCGGCCAAATCCGATCATCATCGCCGAGAACAGCCCTGGGCTGGCGGTAGGCAGGGCAACCCGGATGGCGGTTTGCCAACGGGTCGCTCCCAGAGCCAGAGAACCGGAAATCAGATGTTGGGGCACATTGGAGAGCGCGTCTTCAGAAATCGTGTAGATGATGGGAATGACGGCAAAGCCCATGGCGAAGCCGACCACCAAAGAATTACGTGGGTCGTAGTGCACTCCGGTTGTGTCATAGAGCCACTGGGGGAAATTCCCGTGAAACAGTGCGGCTTCGATCTGTCCGTTTACACTCATGCAAACGTACATCGTTAGTAACAGTAGCGGCCCGAGAAAGGCCAGTTCCACCCCGGGTTTGCAGCGATTGCGCACTGAGAGTGGAATGAGCCGCCAGAAAAAAGATGCTACCAGGGTCACTAGGGGCAGCGCAACGAACATGAGAAATACCGCAGGCACGAGTTTCTCTATCCGCGGCGCCAACCACAGCCCAGCGAAGAAACCCAAAACCACGCTGGGCAAGGCGGCCATCACTTCGACAGTGGGCTTGATGATGTTCCGCAAGCTGGGATGCATGAACTGCGAGGTATAAATCGCCGCGCAGATACTCATGGGAACGGCAATCAGGAGGGCGTAGAATGTCCCTTTGAGCGTGCCATAGGCCAGTGGGGTCAAGCTGAATTTTGCCTCGAAGTCATCACTACCGCTACTTGACTGCCAGGTATAGTCCGGTTGGGCATACCCCTCGTACCACACTTTGCCGAAGAGCGTCCTGAGATTGATCTCGGGATGGGGATTGTGGATGTGCCAGCGAAACAGTCGCCCCTGCGCATCTATCGTCAACGCCCCATCGGCTTTGGGAGCGAAGGTCAGCACTCCGAGCGAGTCACCACCAGTGGGCAGTTCCAGCAGCGTCTGCTCCGAGGTCGCATGGTGGAGCAGAACGGTGCCCTTGGCATCGGCGGTGAGGAAACCCTTGTCACGCGGGGACGGTGCAATCGCTGTCACCGCCGCTGCGTGAGAACGGAGGACATGAATCTGACGGTAGGGAGCTGCTTGCGGATTCTGCGGATCTCGCAGCTGGAACCAGACACTCACACCTCCAGTGGTATCACCCACGACAATAGAGCGATCTCCCAATACCCATCCTAGTGCGCTGATTCCTGCGCCAGTTTTCTGACCCGGGGCAAATGTATCGATCAGCGCGGGACTCTCTGGCTCATCGACCTGCCAGTGATACACCTCTCCAGAACTTGTCCCAGCTAGGAGATTTGACTGGACCCGATCCAGGGCTAGGGCGGTGACATCCGCTTTGAGCGCAGCGGAAAGATCGCTGCGATATTCATCAACCCCAGATGAGCCCAAGAGCGCGGTTTTCTCTTTTTGCGCGAAAAAGAGCAACGTGCGCGGATCAACCAAAGCCGCAGTGGCAATCTTTCCTTCGTCCTCTTTGTATACCAGAGCAGTGATGGGCCGCCCCTGTGGGTCGACCTGCAGCGGCTGACCTTCTTTCACCTCTGGCGTGATGGTGCGCTTACCCTCCTGGAACTGGGCAGAAAAATTGATTTTTAGCGGGACAACCGCTCCGCCAGCAGTGCCGACAGCGATTGTATGATGGATGCCGTCACGATAGGCGGCAGTCGGACGCCGGTCTGTAAGGGCTTTAATCTGGTAGCGTTGCAGAAGACGACTGTCGGCCAAAGACAAAAAATCGATGCTACCGGCTGCGGTCACGACATAGGCGATTTCCTGATACTCTTCCACTCCCACTGCCAGAGCGTGTCCTGTTCCCCCTCCGACAGCAAGATCAAGCGAGATCGCCGGCTCTGGCTGCGCCACTGGCGACTTCCACAACGGGAGCGTCTCAGCCACGATGACGAAGAGGATAGCGGCAATGCTGAGGATAATGGCGATCCCGCCGGCGGTGATGACCACGCGAGCAGTCTGGTCCGCCAGCTTCTTGCCCCGAACACGCGACTTTTTCTCAGCCGCATAAAGGCGCACCTCAGCCTTACGCGCTTCCGCTGCCAGCTTCTCTCTTTCCTGTATCTCCGCCATACAGCTTTCAGCTTTCAGCCAAAAGGAGGGGCGGGTTGCAAGCCCGCCCCTATCTGTTTTCCTCAGCCTTCATTTTTTGTTGACGGCTATGGCGAGGACTGCTGCTCGTTGTCTTTGCTACTCGAGCTTCGCCAGTTCCTCTTTGGCCACCGAGGCAGGCAGCGGAAAGAATCCGTCTTTGATGACGACTTCTTGCCCTTCTTTGCTGAAGATGAACTTGGCAAATTCTTTCACTAAGGGATCAAGCGGCTTACCCGGCCCACGGTTGATATACACGAACAGAAAGCGGCTCATTGGATAGCTGCCATTGATGACGTTCAGGTAGTTCGCCTCATGAAAGGGGTCTCCCTCTTTGGCTGCCAGAGGAACAGCGCGCACGCCTGAAGTCATGTAGCCGATACCGCTGTAGCCAGTCCCATTACGGTCTTCGCCCACACCCTGTACGACGGAAGCCGACCCCGGTTGTTCTTTCACCGTGTCTTTATAGTCGCCGTTACACAGCGCATGTTCCTTGAAGAAGCCATACGTGCCAGAGGCAGAATTACGGCCATAGAGGCTGATCGGCGCTCCGGCCCAGGCACCGTCCATGCCAACGTCCCCCCAGGTCTTAGCCTCTTTTCCTTTACACCGTTGGGTTTTAGAGAAAATGCTGTCCACTTGAGCCATGGTCAGACCCTTGATCGGATTATCCTTGTGGACAAACACCGCCAGTGAGTCGAGCGAGGTGCGCAGTGCCGTCGGTTTGTAGCCATATTTGGCCTCAAAACCATCGATCTCAGTTCCTTTCATCGGCCGTGACATGGGACCGAGTTGCGCCGTACCTTCGATTAAAGCTGGCGGCGCTGTGCTGGAACCTTTGCCTTCGATCTGAATGTTGACGTTGGGGTAGAATTTTTTGAACCCCTCGGCCCACAGAGTCATGACGTTATTCAGTGTATCGGAGCCGATACTATTGAGATTGCCCGAGATGCCGCTCACCGCTTTGTACGACGGGATCGATGGATCGACCTGTACAGCCTGCTGGGCTGACGCTGGGGTCATCCACGCCAGCGCACCTACGGTCACTAGCGCAGCCACAACATGACGCCAAGGTATTATCTTCATAACTTGTACCTCCTTAGCAGCAGAGTGTTACAAATGTGTTACAACAGCATGACCGAACCATGACACCCTAGAATGACAAGACCGCATCAAGCTGGAAGCGGTTGACCATCGAATTCGACTGCCCCTTTGGCCGGTCGATGAAAGAGACGAAGTGGTTCTTGGCAGTCAAGGTCAGACGCGGGAAGAGCATATAGTCGATCTTGACAATAGGTCCTTGGACATTCGTTCCACCGCTCCGACCAAAGTCGTCGTAGTTGAAGTAGGAAACCACTGAGTCGGTCTCGACATGACCCCAGAGCGCCGAGAAAGCCCAATCTCCAGGGTTTTTCGTGGCGCCGAGGCTAAGCCCCGTCCAGACGGCCCAGTTTTTATTGGTTCCGGCATCGTTGTTGTAAGCCAGGTCGGCCATCAGAGAAAACGGCCACTTGGGATACCCGGTGTCATAATCGAGCTGGACTGAGGGGTTAATGATGTTGAATCCACCAAGGTAGCTCTTGATCTGTTTATTGCCAGTCCCAGGGGTAATAGGGAATCCGCCCTTCACAATCGTGCCGTCTTTAAGAACTGCAGTATTAGTCAGTGTAAGAGAGGAGTTCGTGTTGCGCGCTTGGGCCATATAATCACTTTTCGCGAAATAGTAGTCCGCCGCTGCCAGAGTCAATCTGGCCTTGGGTAAGATCTGAAAGGCACCCATCACCTGTCCACCAAATACCCACGAGTCTGCCGCGCCGCTGTTCTCTCTCACCGTCCACTGCAGAGTATTGATCTGGAACCTCCGCATGAGCCCCTCTCCGGAGTCCCAGAGGGTGAAGGTTTCACTCGCTCCTTCCGGGGTGACATCGTCATCCCAGATCAACTCCGAATTCATGATCGCCCTGGGCCGGAACACAGGGTTGGCGAATTTGCCAGCGGTGATGGTGATCGGGTTCCAAGCGTACTCCCCCAGCCCAATGCTCTGTTTCGGGGTTAAGGTAATATAAGCCTGATCAATGCTGATTGGCTTGCGGGTAAAGAGGTCAGTGAGGGTCTGGTTTGTCGAGAGCGGATTGTTCGGGTCGCCGCTGGTGAGCCGCAGTCCGGCGAGCACCTCATCGTTAATCTTCATGGTTGCGCCAAAGCGAAGGCGAATGCGCTCACGTACGCGTGCGGTCGCATTCCGCCCCCTATCCTGGAAAAAGCCCTCGCTTCGTACCCGCATGTCGCCGGCGAAGGTAAAACGATCGAGCCAGTCAATACTCTTCTTGACGTCTTTCACTGAGTCGCGCCGGAACGCCTCGACTCCGGCTTCTCGCGCTTCGTTCTCGGCTTTGGCTTTACTCAACAGTTCGTTGTACTTTTCGTCGCTAATTTGGTGTTCGGCTTTGAGGATATCGAGAATCTCTTCAGCCACGCTCTTTTTCTGCGCGAGCGCCGGACTGACCCAAAGCCCCATCATCACGAGCCATCCACATAGACCGATGCCAATCTTTCGCATTCCTCTGTTCTCCTTCCTTCCCTTTTGCCGGGTTAATCTCGCAAGCTTTCTTTACCAGCCAGAGTCCTGAGGACATTTTCCGACCAAGACGCACTACCTCCTTCTCGAGAAGAGCAGGGAGGAAAAAGTATGGCGGAGATGTTGCAGGAAGATGACGACAGGATTATTTGTCGGTGACACTCGCCAACCGATAGGTATCGGCACGCGAGCACACAGAGGAGCAGGTTTGTTCCTAGCGCTCTCTACAGGGGACTGATCCAGGCTGAAGCAGGGTGTTCCTCTAACAGCATATTCACCAACAAACACAGTTCAGTAACGGAGAACGGCTTGCTCAGGCAGTGGCGCACCCCGCTACGATGCAGGTCGTCACGCAATTGCGGAGAACTCAGCGCACTCAACACGACAACCGGAAGTGTTGCCACTTGCTTGCGGGGATGATGGCGGAGGGTATCGAGCACCTGCCAGCCGCTTTGCCGGGGGAGCAACAAATCGAGCGTCACCAACTGAGGACAGAAGCTTTCTACCAATTGCAGGGCCTCATCGCCATCGAAGGCAGCTGCCACCCGATAGCCAGTCTGTTCCAAGTTGTAACAGATGAGGTTAGAAATGCTGAGTTCATCTTCAACGACGAGAATGCGTTTCACGGGCTGAGCCCTCCTGAAGAAACCGTATGGCAACGACGTTTTTCAGGAGCGTGGCGAACAGGTGAAGATTGTGTGAACTGGTGGTTGGTTTCCTCCCGGCAAAATAAAAATTTGCCCGCTCCCGCTGGTCCTGATATGTATAGACTTCTTTCAGCCCTGTGTCTCCGGTTCTCGTTCTGTTGTTGGCTTTGCGAGGGTGGCGAATGAAGTTATTGACTCTGCTGATACTCTTCTGCAGTTTTGCCCCCTTGTATGCTGCCGATCTCTCCGAAGTGTCCACCTGCGGGGTTGCTGTAGAAACCTTTGAGACGGACCCGTTACTGGCGTTTCCTCAAGGGTGGAGTGCACTCAAAGATGCCCAGGAAGCTCAAGGGATCTATCAGGTGGTGGAAGAAGATGGGAACCGCTTCTTACGTGCTCACGCCGAAAAACAGGGCATTATGATCGCTCTGGCGCGCGCGTTTCAACCTCAGACGTTCCCGTTCTTACGCTGGCGCTGGCGCGCGACGCAATTGCCGCCCGGCGGCGATGAGCGTGCCGAAAGAACGAATGACTCTGCCGCCGGCGTGTATATCCTCTATGGGAGCCGGATGATGCCCCGGGCGGTCAAATATGTGTGGAGTACGACCTTGCCAGTCGGGACACGTGCCACCAACCCGAGTTACTGGCGAGCTAAAACCATAGTCTTGCGGACTGGCCCCGCTGAGTTGGGCATGTGGCAGCAAGAAACAGTCAACCTTTACCAGGACTATAAGGATCTGTTCGAGTCTGAGCCAGGAGCAGTCTTAGGGATTGCCCTAATCACCAGCTCTGACTCGACCAGCAGCGTAGCTGCAGCCGACTACGATGACTTCGTCCTATTTCCCCAGAATCCCGTGCTTGCCCAAGACATTCCCAGTGCCGCAGAGAACCTGGCGCGGTAGAAGCGGTTGTTGCTGAGCAAGGAAGGTCGTGACCCCTTGCCTTCCCAGGTAGCGTTCTAGCACTCGAGGATCAGTCTGAGTCAGATCCACCAGAATCAGCCCGTCTACCACTCACGCCCCTCTGTTTCCATGAGAATTCACTGAGAGTTCATCCCCTTGTCACCGTTCCGTCGCAGGAGTTTCGCTATAATTCTGCATGTAGTCGCGAGCTTCCTGAGGCAGCGCTGTGCCGGATCCCCTCCCCAGACTGGCACAGCGCTGCCTCAGGAAATTCAGGCGGCACCCCATACGAGGCAGCGGACCACCAACAAGGAGAAGTACCGTCAGTGCCATGCAGCACCAGTACGTAGACCGGGAGACAGGCACGATCCATACGGAGCGGCTCTATGGTGATTGGCTGCTCAATGTCCTGTATGCGGGTGCCTGGGAGAGGATGCCAACCCTATACCGACTCCTCACGAGTGCACGGACCTCGCGCCTTCTCGGTTTCGCCAATTACGACTTTCTCTTGGGAGCGAAGCTCTTAGGCAATAAGCGCTTTCTGCGCGCCTGTCGCATTAACCTAGAGGAATGTCTGGAAAGGCCTGAGCTGTTGGACACGGCGAGAAAAGTCTTCGAAAGGAAGATTCGTTACTGGAAATGTCGCCCACTGCCCGACGACCGCCGGCTCGTGGTGAGTCCGGCAGACGCCCGCATGCTCGTGGGGTCCTTTCACGAAACCTCTAGCCTGTTCCTCAAGGAAAAGTTCTTCGACTATGAAGAGCTGTTGGACTGTAACAAGCAGATATGGGTGAACGCTTTCGCCGATGGAGATTTTGCCATCTTCCGACTGACACTAGACAAGTATCACTACAATCACACGCCTGTGGCCGGCATCGTGTCGGACTTCTACGAGATCCCCGGCAGGTATCACTCCTGCAACCCGGGACTGGTCGTCACCACGGTAACGCCATACTCGAAGAATAAACGAGTCGTCACCATCATCGATACCGATGTTCCTGGAGGCTCGCAGGTGGGCTTGGTTGCTATGGTCGAGGTCGTCGCCCTCATGATTGGTGACATCGTCCAGTGCTACAGCGAGGAGCGCTATGACACTCCTCACCCTGTCAGCCGAGGGATGTTCTTGCAAAAGGGATTCCCCAAAAGCCTGTATCGTCCCGGAAGCAGTACCACGGTGCTGATCTTCCAAAGCGGACGCGTACAGTTTGCCGACGATCTTGTCCGGAACATGCACCGTCCGGGTGTCCAGAGCCGTTTCTCGTGGGGATTCGGACGCCCACTGGTGGAAACTCAGGTGACGGTCCGCTCTGGCATCGCTACCGCCGTGCCGCAGCGGGCTCTTGCACGGTTCAAGCAGGTGTACACGGGTATCGCCACCGCGACACCGAGGCGGCTGGCGGCACGGTTGTGGCAGGGAGGAGGTGTCTCGTATGACAAATGAATCTTTCGTGCTCGGGCTGGCGGTCGTCTGCGCTTTCTTGGTGATCTGGGCGTGCAGGACTCTCCCCACAGAAAGCTGGCAGATCCTTGCAACGGTTCCCATCGCCAAGAATGCAGATGGGCGGTGGCGCGGAGTCAATCTGACATACTACGGTCTCCTAACCGCGAACGCCGCGGTTGCTGCTGTAGCGCTGCTGTTCATTCTCATGACCGCTATCAGCACTCCCTGGATAGGGACATTCACAATCGTGGTGGTCGAGTTGGCCCTGTGTATTCCGGCGGCAAAACTTATCGCTCGCCTGGTCGAGAAAAAGGAATGCACGTTCACCGTCGGAGGGGCATTTTTTGTCGGAATCGTGTGCGCACCCGGGGTTGTGTGGCTGGTGAATTGGAGCGCAGGTGAAAGAGCAGGATTCTCGGTCCCCGTCACCCCAGCGCTCGCGGCTCTCATGACCGCTTACGCTTTCGGCGAAGGACTCGGGCGCCTCGCGTGCATTAGTTTTGGCTGTTGTTACGGAAAACCGGTGTCGCAACTCCCTCCAACCATACGGCGGGTGTTTGACCACTGGCATTTCGTTTTTTCTGGCGAGACGAAGAAGATTGCTTATGCCAGCGGCTGGGAAGGAGAGCGGGTGATCCCTATCCAAGCCATCACCTCGGGTTTGTATCTTACGACTGGCTTGGTCACGACTCTCCTCTTTTTTTGGTCGCACTATTCTACTGCTCTCGTTGTATCGCTGCTTGTGACCCAAAGCTGGAGAGTGGTGTCTGAGACCTTGCGTGCCGATCACCGAGGCGGTGGCACGGTCTCCGCTTACCAGGTTATGGGGCTCCTGACGATCCCGTATACCCTTTGCCTACTGCTCTTTTTTCCTATTCCGCGAGTCCCCCAGCCGAACGTGCTGATGGGTCTTCAGTCTCTCTGGAGCCCGGCGGTGGTACTCTTCCTCCAAGGGCTCTGGGCCGCCCTCTTTGTTTTCTTCGGCAAGAGTATGGTGACCGGATCGGCGATTTCATTCCATGTGCACCATGATCGGGTCTGAGCGATAGGGAGCCCCACCTCTAGTGTTCCGTCTCACCTCGGCTGCCAGTGTGCCGAACAGATTGCGCATGCCGAGATCGAACAAGCTTTTGTTCGCCTCGAATAGAGTCCCGGGAAGAAGGTCACTCCATCAAGCGCAACCTCTGGGGATTCCGCTCCTTCTGCGTCAGTTCTGTGCACCGCCCATCGCGCTTGGGCAGGCACGGCCCTTCTTGCTCATCAATCGCTGGGAACTGCATCGTAAATCCTTCCTCAGAAACGTTACGGAGAAGCACGAACCGTCACGATAGCTTCTAACCGATTCATGCGACGAAAAAATGAAGCGCGGGAGAAGTTGTTGTGACTTGCCTGTCCACTCATTGTAGGGCAGCTACGGAAGAGGGGGCCTGGTAGGGCAGGTGACCAGAGGGGAAGGACACCTCGCTCCTACCAGGTGGGGCTAGGGGAACTGAGGTAGGCGCTTACCTTTTACCGCAGGATGTATGACAAAAGTGTGAAGCGTCGATGACAAGTGCATGAAGCGTGGGGCAGGCACTATAGTAGAATCCGACACCGGCAGATCGTCCAACGACGAAGGGGAGGGTGAGTCGCTCATGAAAACGTTATTCCTCGGCGTGGCGTTTCTTATCCTGGCAGGAGCTCTGAGATTACCGATCGCATCCGCGCAGGGGAGCCTCGCGGTCTCCATTAGGCTGCCGGAACGGTGTCGGCTCTTGACGGACCAGCAGTTTGATCTCCGTATCGAGGCGGTAGGAGTAACGCACGTCGATGCTAGCCTGCGTGTCCTGCTGGACGGTGCGGAGATGTCGTCCGTTCTACCCTCACCAGAAGTTACAAGTGATAACGATGCCGCTAACACTACCCTCGACAAAGCGTGGACCTTCCGCAAGGTTGCTTTTTCCTCGGCAGGGACAAAAACTCTCCAGGCGATTGTCTCCGACGGAACCCGGAGCGCCACCGCGCGGACGCGGATCGGCGTGCAATCCTTCCGGCTGCAGGACAAAAGGAACATCTTGTTGTTCCTCGGGGACGCTATGGGAACGGCGTACCGGGACGCCGCGCGCCTTGTCGCCCAGAGCACGAATCACCGATTTCGCGAGGGATTTTTCGACGAACTGCTGCACATGGATCAACTGCCGGTGACCGGCATGGTGATGACGTACGCGCTGGATCGGGTCGTGCCGGATTCAGCCAATACAGCCAGCGCCTGGAGTATGGGCAACAAAACCATCGATGGCGCGCTCGGGGTGTTTCCCGATAATACTGACTCCCGCTTTGATCCGGCAGCCGTGCAAGCTACCAAACAGTTTGCGCTGGATAATCCACGAGTCGAGACTCTGTGGGAATATCTCAAGCGACGGTACGGCTACAAAACGGGAATCGTGACGACCGCTGACGTCACCGACGCGACCCCTGCCGGCGCCGGCGGGCATACGATAACGCGCTCTCTGGGCTATGATATCGCCCGACAATACGTAGATGGGGTCTTCACGTCGGGACCGACCTTCGATGTCATCATGGGTGGAGGAAAAGAACGCTTTGTGACACGGACAGCGGAGAACAGCGGTGACGCTCGCAACCTGGCGGCTGAACTGCAATCCCTCGGCTATACCTATGTACAAACGCGGAGCGAACTGAACGCGTTGTCCGGTGGCCCCTCCGCCCCAGACAAAATGCTTGGGCTCTTTCGCACCGGCAACATGAACGTAGCCTATGACAAGCTCGGGCTGACCCGACCCAGCGATGAACCCACTCCAGACTTCGAAGGGTTTGCTGACCAGCCATTCCTAGACGAAATGACCGTCAAAGCCTTGGCGGTACTGAGCAAACAGGGGCGTCCGTTCATTCTGCTGGTGGAAGGCGCTTCGATTGACAAACAATCTCATCTCAACCACGCGGCTGGGCAGATCTGGGACACGATCGAGTTCGACAGAGCGGTGGGAGCCGGTCGCGCCGCTCTGCGTCGGAACAATCACACTTTGTCCTCCACCCTAGTTTTGGTGACGGCCGATCACGATCAATCCATGACCATTCTGGGGGTGACCGACACGACAGTTCCCGGCGCGGTGCAAAATGTGCGAAGCCCCAGCGCTTATCCGTCCGCTCCTGCGTCGCCGGTCACCAAGTCGCGCGCGACGTATCCTGGGGAGAGCGACGGATTCCCGGATTACGCCGACGCCAATGGCGACGGGTATCCGGAAAATACCAACCGCTTCCGTCTCACTGTTGGGTATCGCACGGGCGCCCACACCGGGACCTCGGTCCCTCTTACAGCGGGAGGACCTGGAGCTTTGCTGTTCACCGGCTATTACGATCAAACCGACCTCTTCTTCAAAATGGCAACCGTCCTCAGCCAAAACACTGCCGCGCTGGATAGAGCTTTGAGTGAAAAAGCGAAACTGAAGGGTGTGGAGCAAAATTACTGAACATCGCCTTCCCTCGGTGATGTTTTGTGTTCTCAGTCCTGACACTTTCCCTCTTCTGACTCTTCGTTTTCTGGCGTCTCATGTGTTTCGCGCAAACGCAACATAAGAAAGTACACCGTGGGCGTCGCGACCAGTGAAAGCAGCACGGAGATGCAGAGTGCGCCGATCACGGCAATGGCCAGCGGTCTCAGCATGTCAGCACCGGAACCGATACCATACGCCAACGGCAAAAGTCCGAGCGCTGCCGCCAGCGAGGTCATTAAGACGGGACGTAAGCGTCGCCGGCCCGAGCGCACTAAGGCCTCTTGCAGACTCAGACCTGCCGCGCGCAAGTCATCAACAAAATCCAGCAGCAGGATGCCGTTCTTGGCGACGATACCGACGCCAATGATCGCACCGAGAAAGGACACGACATTCAGCGAGGTGCCGGTCACGAGCAACGCCAGGACAGTGCCGAACAGCGCCAACACCGCGCCGAAGACAATCGCGATCGGCTCAGAGAAGGAATGGAACTCGATGAGCAGCACCGTGAAGACGAGAAAGATGGCCATCGCTAACACCAGCAGCAGGTTATGGAATGATTCCTGTTGCTGTTGATACAGGCCGCCGAATTCGAGCATACCGGCTGATAATGATGTGTCGCGGCTCAACTGGGTGCGGATCTCTGCCATAGCACTCCCAAGGTCACGGCCTTCAAGCCGTGCCGTGACCGCGACATTTTGCCGTAAATCCTCGCGGTGCAGCTCTAATTGGCCGGGCTCCTCGATAATATCGGCAATCTGCGAGAGCTGCACCGTCGTGCCATCTGCCGCGCGCAGCAGCAGGTCACGCAAGGTGGCAATCCGCGCAGTGCTCGCTGCCTCCAGCCGCACGCGGATATTGACCACACGGTCACCCTCCAGCATATAGGACGCCTTTTGCCCGAGCATGGCCGTGTTCACCGCGGTGGCGACATCGGTGGCGGTAAACCCGAAGCGCTGGGCGTCAGCATACCGCACGCGCAGGCTCAAGGAGGGGCCAGTCATCACCAGGCCGTCGAAGGTATCGACCACCCCCTTCACCTTTTTGAGCTGGGCCTCAATCGCCGGGGCCTTGTGTTGTAAAAAGGCACTATCAGCAGAAAACACTTTGACTTCAATCGGCCTGGGCGACCACGTCAGGTCGCCGACGAGGTCGCCCAGGATGCCAGCGAACTCCCAGTGAACGCCGGGCACCGTGGCGTGGAATTTGCCGCGCAGTTCGGCAATCACGTCGTCGGTCTGGCGCTGCCGCGTCGGTTTGAGTTTCACGAGGAAGTCGCCGGTATTGGGTTCGGCGATCGCCAATGCCAGCCGCGCCCCGGTGCGACGCGAATAGCTTTCCACCTCCGGGGTCGCGCGTAGGATCGCCTCGGCCTGTAAGAGCTGGCGGTTGGTTTCCGTTAGACTTGTCCCCCACGGCGTATGGTAGTCAATCACGAAGCCGCCTTCATCCAGAGGCGGCAGGAACTCACTGTCTAAGTGTCCATAAATTCCGCTCCCGAGCAGGAGCACCAGACCGCAGAGCAGCAGGGTGAGCCAGCCATACCGCAACGCGCGGCGCACGGCCGCTTCGTACACGTGCAGGACGCGGCGCATCAGAAAGCCGCCTTCGTGGACGTGGTCCTCCGCCGTCTCTCGCTCCTCGTGTGGGCGCCCGCGGATCAACCACGCCGCCAGCGCTGGCGTGAGGGTGATGGCCAGGACCAGGGAGGTCAGCAACGCGACCACCATCGTCAGCGCCAGGGCGCGGAAGAACACCCCGGTCACACCACCCAAGAAACTCAGGGGAAAGAAGACTACGACCGGGGTCAGGGTCGACCCCACCAACGGCGGAAAGATCTCGCTGATGGCGTGTTGGACGGCCTCCACGTGGGGCACGTTCGTCTGCAGCTTGGCGTACATGGCTTCGACGACGACGATCGCATCGTCGATGACCAGCCCGATCGCCGCCGCGATGCCGCCCAATGTCATGAGGTTAAAACTGAGACCGGCCAGCCGCAGGGCGATCAGCGTGATGAGCACCGTCACGGGGATGACGACAGTGGCGGTCAACGTGCTCCCCCAGTTTTTGAGGAAACAATAGAGGATGACGACAGAGAGCAGCAATCCGAACAGAATGGCTTCCCACACACTGCGCACCGAGGCGCGCACGAACAGGGATTGGTCATAGAAGAAGGCCAGCTTGATGTCGGGCGGCAGGTCACGTGTGAGCGTGCGCAGTTCCTCTTCGAGCCGATCGGCGACGTCGAGGGTGCTGCCGTCCGGTTGGCTGCGGATGTTGAGTAGCACGGCATTGACGCCGTCCGCCGTGACCACATTGAAGGCCGGTTCCGGCCCCCGCTCGACGCGCGCGAAGTCTTTAAGGTGAATGGGGCGGCTCGGACTGTTGGTGACGGTGAAATTTTCGATGTCCGCGCTGCTGTGCACACGGCCATCCACGACGCTGAGGTACAGCGTGTGGTTTTCCTCGTGCAGCCCGGTGGACATGACAAGATTGTTTTTCACCAGCGCGTCACTCACTTCTTGCAGGCTGAGCCCTGCGGCGTTCAGGCGTAACGGGTCCACGACGACGTGATATTCCGGCGTGCGCCCGCCCACGAGATCGACACGGGCTACGCCAGGGATGCGCAGAAAACGGGGCTTGATGTCATACCGGGCGGTCTCCCAGAGCTGGGTGATGTCACGGGTGGGACTGGTGAGACTGACGCCGATGATCGGGAAGGCGGAGAAGGTGAGCCGCCACACTGTGGCGCTGGCGGTCGCAGGCAGCGTACTCCGGATTTGGGCCAGGCGGCTGTTCACGTACAGTTCCGACTGAATCATGTTCACTTGCCAGGTGAAAAAGATATTCACTTCCGACGAGCCGCGCCCCGTCGCGGACCGCACCGTGACGGCACCGGGGATGTCCTTCATGGCTTCCTCGATGGGCCGCGTGATGGTGGCCATCATCTCGTCCGCCGGCATGACGCCGTTGTCCACGAGGATGACAC
>JACXTT010007971.1_pt1 | contig 14790 bp, 10 predicted proteins | sample 9270951 | NCBI WGS metagenome assembly JACXTT01 (sample SAMN15532306, study PRJNA645909) | rock metagenome | isolation source: weathered quartz diorite | place: Puerto Rico | collected 2017-06-21
ACGCGAAAAATGCCGTCTGCTCCGACAAAGCCGTCCGCGAGCTCTCCGCGGAATTCCGTCCGTTTGAAGAGACCGTGCGCGATGAAGTAAAGTGGTTTGGCGCGCACGGCTACCAATGAAAAAAGATGCAATTCTTTCCTCCATCATCGAAATCGGAATCGTCCCAGTCGTCCGTACCGACAGCGCCGATGGTGCAATTCGCGCCATAGAGGCCATTTATCGCGGCGGAATTCGCGCTGCTGAGATTACCATGACCGTGCCGGGCGCAATTCATGCGCTTGAAAAAGTAGCCGACAAATTCGGCGACCGGATCGTTCTCGGCGCCGGTACGGTTCTTGATCCGGAGACCGCGCGCGCCTGCATGTTGGCCGGCGCCCAGTTTCTGGTGTCGCCCAGTCTCAACCTCGCGACCATCGAAATCGCAAAGCGCTATTCGAAAGTCATCACTCCCGGCGCGCTCACTCCCACCGAAGTCGTGACCGCCTGGCAGGCCGGCGGTGACATCATCAAGGTGTTTCCATGCAGCGCGGTCGGCGGCGCGAAATATATAAAGGCCCTGCGCGCGCCTTTTCCGCAAATCGAAATGATCCCCACCGGCGGCGTGACGCTCGAAACCGTCGGCGATTTCCTCAAAGCCGGCGCTTGCGCTGTTGCCGTCGGCGCGGAGTTGATCGACTCCGCCAACATCCGCGAAGGGCACTTTGGTGTCTTTGAAGAACGCGCTAAACGATTCCTCGACGCCATCGCCAAGGCCCGTCTCGAAATCAAATCAGCTTGAGAACAGCCGGTCGAAGATCTCGCGGGTGCGGTTCTGGATCTTAGACAGCTCTATTTTCAGCGCTTGGTGATTCAAGTGCTCCGGCGTCCAGCGATGCACCAACTCGGTCAGCACCTCCAGTTGCGATTCGGAATTCGGCAAGCTTCCTTCGGTATGCCCCGAGTACACTCGCAACCCGTGATCTACCGCGCGATAAAACGTCGCCGCGTCTCGCAAAAATTCCGCATCCGCGCGCTCCAGGTGCCCCATCGCTTCAATGATGTTGATACGCTCCGGCGTGTTCAGAACTTTGAAGAAAATGCCCGCGCCCTTCAGCCGAAGGTACAGCAGCAAAAAATCGATGTCGTAAAACCCGCCCAGGCCCGCCTTCAGCGGATGCCCCGCGCCTTGCTCCTTCTCGAGCCGCATTCGCATTTGCCGCAGATCGCGCTTCGATCGCCCGCTCTGCCCGTACCTGAGCCAGTCCACCTGCTGCAGTTCATTCAAAAATTTCGTCGAGCGCTCCGTGTCGCCCGCGATCGCGCGCGCCTTCATGTACGCGATTCCCTCCCACGCCTCGGCGTTCTTGGCGAAGTATTCTTTGTACGACGCCTCCGATTGCACCAGCGCGCCCGCGCTCCCATTCGGCCGCAGCCGCGTATCGACGCTGAACATCAGACCTGCGCCCGTGTACGCGGTGATCAGATCGATCATGCGCTCAGCCACGCGCGTCCAAAAAAGCTGCTCCTCCCGGTCTTCGTCCGGCAGCACGAACACCAGGTCCGCGTCCGACGCCAGGTCGAACTCACGCATTCCGAGACGGCCCAGCGCGATCACCATCAGCTGATTGCGAGGCTCGTACCCCGCAGTCGAGGGAGGGTGGCTCGCGGCCACCTGATGCAAAGCCATTCCGATGGAAGCCGCAATTGCTGCGTCCGCCAAATCGGACGTGATCTGCAGCGTGTCAAAGACCGGGACCCGCAGACAAATGCTCGCAGTCTGGATTCGAAACATCTCGCGCCGGAAGTAGCGCCGCAGGTCCGAGATGTCGTCGAAGTGCGCGGCCTCCGCGAACGAAGCGCCTCTCGTCCCCGCCAACTCGCCCAGCTCTTCCATCAGCTCCGGCGAGCGGATCAGCTCCTCGGCGAAGTGAGGACTGTGCTCGAAGATGTCCAATGTGCTTCCCGCGACTCGGGGATTCGAATCGAGCAGCGCGAGCCATTTTGGATTGGCCGCCGCTTTCTCAAGAAAATGCTCGAACGCTCCCGCCCCTCTCCTCAGACCGCTGCGCGTCAGAGTACCCGCAAGCTGCGGTGCGCGTTCGTCCAGGAATCGGACCAGGTTGCTAGAAGCGGGCTGCAAAATATCCGGCCCTTCCACTTCGGCTGGAGCAGCCGGTGGCAGAGTGTAATAACTGGGCCGCTGCGCGTGAATCACGCGCTGATAGATTTCCTGCACCGCCTCCAGATGCGCGTTCAACTCGTGCAACAACTTCTCTCCGGACGGCGCGCTGCCGAGCTGCGCCACCGGCATCTTCCGTGCCAGCAGATCCAGCTCCCGAGCCGAAGTGGGCAGCGTGTGCGTTTGGCGATCGTCTGCGAATTGCAGCCGATGTTCCAGGTTCCTCAGAAAACGATAGGCCGAAACCAGCCGTCCATACTCGGCCGCGGAAAGCATATCCTTATCAGCCAACCGGCCGAGTGCCAACATCGTTCCGCCGTGCCGCACCCACGGGACGCGCCCGCCATGCAATCGCTGCAAGCACTGCACCAGGAATTCGATGTCGCGGATTCCGCCCGGCGCGAGCTTCACGTCGAAAGCGGATTTCCCCAGCCGCCGCCGGTTCAGCTTCTCGCTGATCCGTTCGCGCGTCTCCGACACGGCCTCGACCGCCGAGAAGTCGAGCGTCGTCGAATAGGTCAAGGGCTCCACGGCTTCGAGCAATTCGCGGCCGGTCTCCGCATCCCCGGCCGCCACGCGCGCCTTGATCAGCATCTGCAATTCCCAATCGCGAGCGCGCGTCTGATAGTAAGTCTTCGCGCCCTCGAGCGAGATGCAAACTTCGCCCAGGCTCCCGTCCGGCCGCAGCCGCAAATCCACCCGGTAGCACATGCCCTCGGCCGTGTAAGTGGAAAGCAGCTCAGTGTACTGGTTCGCGACCTTCTTATAAAATTCTTTGTTCGAAATCCGGTTCTCGCCGTCCGTCTCGCCGTTCGCCGTGTATACGAACATCAGGTCGATATCGGAGCTGTAGTTCAACTCTCGGCCACCGAGCTTTCCGAGTGCGATCACCGACATTCCGCATTCGCGCGTCTCGCCCTTTCCATCCATGAAACGTGGAACTCCATGGCGAGCCACCAGGTCCGCACGGATCCGTTCGTAGCTGACATCCAAAATGGCATCCGCGAGATTCGACAATTCCTCGGTCGTCTCCGCCAGGTTGCAGAATCCGCGAACGTCCCGCAGAAGAATCCGGAGAATCTGCCGCCGCCGGAACAGCGCCAGCGACAATGCCACCGATGTCCCTGCCGGCTGGCTCTCGAGAAACGCCGTCAAACTCTTCCGGTATTCCTCGGCCGAAAGCACACGATCCATATCGGAGACGTGTTCGAGCCAGTCGGGATTCTGCAGGATCTCATCAGATAGAAATCGGCTGTGCGAAAAAACAGCGATCAGGTTTTGCAATCCCGATTGCGATCGTGAAAGCCGCTCAAATGCGTCCGGCTTCTGCTGTCTGAGGCTGGTGAGATAGTGGAGCGCGGTATCGGGATCGGTTGCGGACACCAGCAGCATCTCAATGGTGTTCTGAATTGCGGGCGTGAGGCCGCTTTCCAATGCGGCCATCTCGTCTTGAGCCCGCCGGGGTTGGCGGAACGCGATGGTTTCGAGCAGACTCGACATGCGCTGCTAGACGACTTGGTCTACCAGAGCGATTATATCCTGTGGCCGGATCGTGCCTGCCTTGAGCACCCGGGCGTAAAAGCCGCTGAGCCCCCAAAGCGGAGTCGTCGCGTCCCCCGCCTTCACCCGGCGATCGTAGACCGCTTGCTTGATCTCGGGGCCGTAGACATCGAGTGTCGTGCAGGGGCCCCGCAGTTTCGTGAGTTCGATCAACACTTCGCCCGCGCGATACCGCTGTCCCACGCGCATCTCGCGCCGGTCGATTCCCTGGATCGTCAGGTTCTCGCCGAGCGCGCCGTGAAATAACGGGTAGCCCTGCGCGACCAGTTCCGCGATGCCTTCCGCGGTGATCAACAGCAAAGCCTGGTTGGGTCCGCCATGAATATCCGGGTGCGCCCAGCGATCGCCGGCGATTCCTTCGGCCGTTACCTTCGCTTCAGCAATCGGGCGCTTCGGAATTCCACCGGGTGAAATGTTGACTTGGATAATGGAGCCGGTCATGCTCGTCCGGCGCTATTTCTTGTCGTCCTTGTCTTCGTCCGTAACAGCCAACGGTGGAACCGGCGTATCGGGCCGAAGCGGCGGCCTTTGCTTGTGCCACTCCGTGGCTCGCTCGTAAGCTGCGGCGAGCGCCAGCACTTTGCCTTCCGAGAATCGTGGACCCGCGATCATCAAGCCAACCGGAAGCCCGCCGGACGTAAATCCGCATGGCACTGAGATTGCTGGTATTCCGTAGACATCGAATTGCCCGGTATTCTCCAGTTCCGGATTCCGCGGCTTGTCCGACTCTTCGCGCTTGATCGCGATGTCGATCTTGCGCGGCGTGCGGCGTCGCGTCGGCAGCACCACCAGGTCGAAATCGTTGAAGGCATCGTCGATAGTGCGTCGCAGCAGTTCCAGTCTCCAGTGCGCGCGAATGTATTCGGCGGCCTTGAGATTCCCGCCGTTCTGCAAAGCCCGTCGTGTCGGGATCTGGTAGCGGCCCGCGCCGCGCGTGTAGAACTCCTCGTGGTAAGCGAAACTTTCGCCATTCAGATTGATATCGCGCACCGACGGCAGCGTGACGTCTTTCACTCCCTTGGTCATCTTGGCGAGCTGGCCGATGGCTTGCTCCACCGACTTCTCGACATCGGCGTCCAGCAGATCAAAGTATGGCGCTCGTGGAATGCCAAGCCGCAAACCGGAAATGGGTTGCTGCATCGCGGCCACGTAATCTTCTTTAGCGTGCTCGACGCTCGCGATGTCGAGCTTGTCGTAGCCGGCCAGCACGTTCAGGAGCAGCGCCGCATCTTCGGTGGTGCGCGTAATCGGTCCGCAGTGATCGAGCGAAACCGTCAGCGGAATAATGCCTCGAATCGACACCAGGCCGTACGTCGGTTTCAGTCCAACCACTCCGCAGAACGATGCGGGTGTACGAATCGATCCGCCAGTGTCAGTGCCCAACGCGCCGAAACACAAGTCCGCTGCTGTCGCCGAAGCCGAGCCGCCCGACGATCCGCCAGGATTCCGATCGAGCGCCCAAGGATTGCGGACCGGTCCGTAGTAACTCGTCGCCGACGTGCCGCCCATCGCGAACTCGTGCAGGTTCGTCTTGCCGATCAGCACCGCTCCCGCCTCCTTCAAGCGGCGCGTGACCTCGGCGTCCTGCGGCGGAACGCGGTCGTCGAAAACTGCGCTGGCCGCGGTGGTACGGATGCCGGCTGTGTCTATGTTGTCTTTGAGCGCGATCGGGATCCCGTGCAGCGGGCTGCGGAATCGTCCGGCGCGCTGCTCGGCTTCAAGCTCACGCGCCTGTACCAGCGCTTGTTCACGCATCACCGTGATAAAAGCGTTCAGCTTCGGATTGTAGGTCTGAATGCGAGCGAGGCAAGCCTCGGTCAGTTGTGTTGGAGTGACGGTGCGCGCGCGGATGCGTGCGGAAACCTCGGCCAGGCTCAGTTCGGACAGATCTGTTTCGGAAGCCGGAAGACGCGTAGCCAACGCGCCGATGACCGACAGAGTGAATCCACGGCGACTGATCATTGACGAATAATACCACCGCTACTCGGACGTTATTCGGGACCGAAGATGGAAAGGATGTGGCCGTCGGGGTCGTAGAAATTGGCCCCCCAGTTCGGCCCCGAGATCTGACGTGGTTCCTGAAAAAACTCGACTCCCTGCGCTCGAAGCGCATCGTAGGCGGCACGAACACGTTCGACCGAGAACACGAACTCCGTAGCGCCCGCGCCTCGACCCGTGGCCTTTGCGAGCCCAGTGTTCAAGGCCAACGTCTGGCCTCCAGCATCGAAAAACGAGAAGCCTTCAAACTGCATGGCGAGCTTCAAACCCAATCGGTCGCGATAAAACGGAATCGACTTCTCCAGATCGGTGACGCCCAGCATGATGACGCCGATCTTCGACAAGCGAAATGGTTCAGGCATGAAAATACTTTACGAGATTCGCCCGCCGGTTGCTTCTCGAATCTTGCGAAATTTGCTGGGAGGACCGCCGAAGCGCTTATGAAAGAGGGTGCTGAACGAGCCCAGGCTTTCGAACCCGACCGCGGCGCAGACCTCGGTGACGGGCACGCCCCCGGTCAACATTCGCTGGGCGCGTTCCAGGCGCAGGCGGGTCAGATAAGAGTGCGGTGTTTGGCCAAAGACGCGAGTAAAGATCCGGTGAAAGTGGTAGGTCGACAGACAAGCCGATCGCGCGGCCTCCTCGAGCGTCACCGGACTGCCGGCGTTCGCGTGCAGAAAATCACGTCCCCGGCTAACGCGCCGCAGCATCTCTTCTCGCGTGGACGAGCGCGCGGCCGGTACGCGGGCGACTTGAGCGCGAGTTTCCGCATAGACCAGCAGCAGGTCGCGAGCCAGAAGCAGGTAGCGCTCTTCCAATTGCAGCGTGGACGCACCGGCCAGAATGCGCTCGCGAATCACCCGCATCGCGGGAATCACTCGTTCGTCCCGGGGATGGAGGCTGGACAAGAACGTCAGCGGCGCCTCAGCTCTCCAGGGCTGATCAAGCAGATGGTGGTCCGATCGCGACAGATCGCGGTTCACCGATTCGACGAACCCACGCCCGAAGAAAACGCAGCAAGTCGTCACCGGCTCGTGCGCGTCGATCTCCATCGAATATGGCTGGCCGTCGTTCAGAACCAAAAAGGACGAGTCGTCCACGAGCAGTTCGCGGCCCTCGGACTTCCACGCGACGCGGCCTTCCAGCACAGTCTTGATGGACAAGGGCCCAGGAAAATCGCGGACCCAATGCTGCCGGGCGCGGCCGATAAGAACCGTATTCACCGCGCCGAACCGGCCTGTTGGAGGAATCAGAATGGAGCTGCTTTGAGGCATGCCGCCTCGATCATCTTACTCAACTTTGCTGACCAGACTGCATTTCAGACTATGCCGACGAGAGAAATCGCGCCGTCATCAGGTAGCGGAAATTGGGGTATCGAAAAAACGCGAGCGTACGCCACGTTAGATGTCGTAGTAGAGCGCGAATTCGTAGGGGTGCGGGCGCAGTCGCACGGCGTCGGCTTCGCTGCGCCGCTTGTAGTTGATGAAGGTCTCGATCAGCTCTTCGCTGAAGACGTCGCCTTTGAGCAGAAAGGCGTGATCGTCTTCGAGACACCCCAGCGCTTCTTCGAGCGAAGCGGGCATGGAGGGAATGTTCTTCATTTCTTCGGGCGACAGGTCGTAGATGTCCTTGTCGAGCGGATCGCCGGGATCGGTCTTGCTCAGGATGCCGTCGATGCCGGCCATCAACATCGCGGCGAATGCCATATAAGGATTCGAAGACGGATCGGGAGGGCGGAATTCGAGCCGTTTGGCTTTGGGGCTCGCGGAGTACATCGGAATACGCACGGCCGCCGACCTGTTGCGGCGCGAATAAGCAAGATTCACGGGCGCTTCGTAACCGGGCACCAGGCGCTTGTAGCTGTTCGTGGTGGGCGCGATGATGGCAGAGAGCGCGCGGGCGTGCTTCAACAATCCACCGATGTACCAGAGCGCGAGTTGGCTCAAGCCCGCGTACATGTCGCCGGCAAAGAGCGGCTTGCGATCTTTCCAGAGACTTTGATGCGTGTGCATTCCGCTGCCGTTGTCGCCATAGAGCGGCTTGGGCATGAAGGTCACGGTCTTGCCGTACTGATTGGCGACGTTGCGGATGACGTATTTGTACAGCATCATGTTGTCGGCCGACTTCACGAGCGTGTCGTAGCGTTGATCGATCTCACACTGGCCGCCGGTCGCGACTTCGTGGTGATGACATTCGATGTTCAGGCCGCAACGGATCATGGTCTCCACCATCTCGGCGCGCAGATCCTGATAGTGATCGGTGGGCGGTACCGGGAAATATCCTTCTTTATAGCGCGGCCGGTAGCCGAGATTGTTCTGCTCGCGGCCGGAATTCCAGCGGCCTTCTTCGGCGTCGATGAAGTAGAAACCCGAATGCTGATTCTGATCGAAACGGACGTTATCGAAGATGAAGAACTCGGCTTCGGCCCCGAAATACGCGCTGTCGGCGATGCCGCTGTTGTTCAAGTACATTTCGGCTTTGCGCGCGATCCAGCGCGGATCGCGATCGTAGTGCTGACGCGTAATGGGATCGATGACATCGCTGGCCATCACCAAGGTGCGAATCTCGCCGAAGGGGTCGATGTAGGCCGTCGACGAATCGGGGATGAGCAGCATGTCGCTTTCATTGATGGCGGCCCATCCGCGAATGCTCGATCCGTCGATGCCGAAGCCTTCTTCAAACGACTCTTCGGTGAGCTGGTTGATGGGATAGGAAACGTGCTGCGAGAGGCCGGGCAGATCGGTGAAGCGCAGGTCGACTTGGCGAACTTCTTTCTTCCGGGTCAACTCGAGAATTTCCTTGGGCGTCATGTCACCTCCGTGCGTGCTGCGTCAGGATAGCACAGCACTGGGCTGTTCGAGCTAATAATTGAAGAGCGAATAGCGAGGCCGGTGAATCCGGCCAGGAAGAAATGAGAAAGCGAGACTGGCAATCGTACGATTCGGCCGCCGGAACGCACGATCGGCTGGCGGTCCCGAGCATCTTCACCCCGCCCGCGAAGGATCTAATCGCGAGCATCGAATTGCCGGATGCCGGAACGATCCTGGACGTCGGCACGGGTAGCGGTGTGGCGGCGCGTCTGGCGGTGGGATCGAAGAGAATCGTGGCCGCGCTCGATCCATCGTTCGAGATGCTGCGCGTGGCGAGCGGTCACGGGCTGGCCGTGGTGCAAGGCGCTGTACCTGGGCTTCCGTTTCACGACGGCAGTTTCGATCGCGTGATGGCCAATTTTGTGGTGAGCCATTTGAAGTCCTCTGAGGCAGCGTTGGCGGACATGGCGCGAGTGCTGAAGCGAGGCGGCAAAGTAGGAGTGACGAGCTGGGGCTCTTTGCGAAATCCGTACCGGGAGCGCTGGCAGGAGTTGGCAGATTCGTTCGCGGGCAAGGAAGCGCTCAGTGCGGCGGTTCAGCAGGCGCTGCCTTTCGAAGCGTGGTTCGAAGATCCTGAACACTTGCGGCAGGCGTTCGAAGCTGCGGGCTTGAAGAACATCGTGCTGCGGCATTTCAACTACAACACGCGCATGAGCATCGCTGATTTTCTTCAGATTCGAGCGGATTCTTTGCAAGCGCGTTTTATGCGGCAGTCGCTGGATGGCGCGCGATGGAAAGACTTCAACGAGACGGTGTCGTCGGACTTCTACGCGCGATTCGAAGATCCGATCGAGCATGTGAGGGATGTTCACATTGCCGTCGGAACGAAGGCGTAAGTCACATGAGCTTGGTGTTCTTCGTCTCGGGCAGAGTGAAAATGAGGACGGATCCGATGAGGAAGAACGCGGAATTGAGGGCCAGCGCTGCACCGATTCCTTGACGGTCGGCGACGGCACCGACGGCGAAGGGCGCAAGGGCGCTGGCGGCTCGGCCGAAGTTGTAGACGAAGCCTTGCGCGGTTCCTCGAATCGAAGTCGGATAGAGCTCGGCGAGCATCGCGCCGAATAGCGCGAAGAATCCGGTGCCGCAGAATCCGATGAGAGGCCCGAGCACGAGCAACCACGTTTCAGACGATGTTCCGGCCCAGCGCGGCGTGAGCCCGTAGATGGGCGTGAGCACGGCGGCGGCAAGCACGTAGCCGAAAAATGTCGGGCGCCGGCCGAAACGATCGGCCATCCAGCCGAAGCTGACGTAGCCCAGGAACGCACCGAATTGCATCACGAAAATCCAGCCGCTGGTTTGCAGAATATTGAGACCCGCGCCACCTTGCGATTGTGGAGCCGAGAGGAATCCGGGAAGCCAGGTGTTAAGTCCCCAGTAGGCGAAGAGGACCGAGGTGGCGAGCGACGTCGCGAGAAAAGTGCGGCGCGCGAGCGGAGGACGAAAGAGATCGGTGATGGGACGAGTGGCGGTTTTGGCGCTCCAGATTTCGGGCTCTTTCACTTTGCGCTGAATCCAGATGGTGAAGAATGCGGGAAGGATTCCGGCCAGGAAAAGGGCGCGCCATCCGAAACGCGGAAGAATGAATGCGGTTGTGGCGGCAGCGAGCATATAGCCGAGCGCCCATCCAGATTGCATGAGCCCGATCGCTTTCGCGCGATGCTCGGGCGGCCAGGTTTCCGCGACGAGGACGGCACCGGCCGACCATTCGCCACCGAGTCCGAGTCCGACGACGCCGCGCCATGCGAGCAGCGACCAGATTCCGGTCGCGGTGGCAGAACCGCCGGAGCCGATGGAGTAAACGAGAATGGTGTAGATGAGAGTACGGCATCGGCCAATGCGGTCGGCGAGAATGCCTGCGAGAATGCCACCGATCGATGAAGTGAGGAGCGTGGCGGAGCTGACCAGGCCAGCGGTTGCGGCGGACCAGTGAAATTCAGCGCGTAAGGTCTGAACAGCGAAGACGTACAGCAGTACGTCGAGCGCGTCGAGCATGTAGCCGAGCATGGCTGCCCAAAGCGCGAGCCAGCGCTGTTCGGCCAAGCGGCGCATTCTTCACATGGTAGCTTATGGGGAATTCTTGGCCGTGACTGGATCGATGGCGAGCTCGACAATGTGCTGGCCGCGCGGAAGAATCAGGACTGAATCGGAGGGTTTTCGATCGAGCGGCGCGCCGTCGATTTCAATGGCGCCAGGGTTCGCGCTGAGAATGGCTACGGCTCGCGAGTTGCTTTGATACGAGATCTGGAGCCCGGTCTTAGAGGTGCTCGCGGAGCGAATATTGCCGTTGAAATCGAGAATCCGGAGGGGCGAGTCTTTCGGCGAGTGCTCGATGACGTTCGAGCCGGCGGGAAGCCACAAAGTTGAGTCATCCCGAACGGGCCACAAGCGGCCGTTGACGAGCGCGGGACCTTGCCAGGGCACGCCCACACCGTATTTCGAATCGATGGTGAGGCGGCCGGCCTCTTGTTCGGCTCTGTCGATATTCGCTGACGCGGAGGCGAGCAGCGGCAGATCGGGCGGCAAAATTGAGTTCTCGAAGTAGAGAGCGACTTGCGGGAAAGATTTAGCCGCCAAATGCACGAGCTGAAACAATTCGGTACCGGTTTGTTGTTTCGTCGGATAGACGTCCTGATAACGCTCCACGATGTTGATGTCGATGGCGAGCTTGCCAGTCTGTTGCGTGAGGGGCTGGTAGCGAGAGGCGATTTGCGGATAGCGCTGCGGCCCGAGGTTCCAGATGGTGGCGGGGTCTTCAATGAGGAAGGTGAAGTCGTGTTGATCGAGCATGGGCAGGAGGCGCGCGGCGTCGGCGCCGATCAGATCGCGCATGCGGGTATCGAAGCGGTCGTCCACGTGGGTCACCACAAAATCGAGATCGGGCTTGGTGGAGCGGATGGCCTCGATTTTCTCGATCCATTCCTCTTGTTGGCGGCGAGTGAGACCGGCGCGATAGTCGAGAAAGGTGCGGAGGCGCTCGGGAGCAGGCTTTCCAGGCGCGAACAGATCGATTGGATCGAAGCCGTGCAGCTTTTGGAATTCGGCGCGAACATCGGCGTTCATGGGAGTGAAACGCGCGGGATTAGAGGCGCCTTCGAGTGATTCGAAGTAGAGCTCAGCGAGGTTGACGCCGTCCCAGTCGAAACGCTGGATGAGCTTTTCGACGCCGGTGGAAACGGCGGCGAAGGAGTCGCGATTGGTGAGGTTGACGAGCTTGCGCCAGTCGAGCTGGGCGTCTTGCAGGAGGGCGGTTTTTTCCCGCCACTCGGGATGATCAGCCCAAAACTTATCGCTGACGTGGGGAAGCTCGATCCAAACATTGACGAGGATCGCGTTGCGGTGGCAGGCGTCGATCAGGTTGCGGAGATATTGGTCGTTGTCGGGGGTCGATTCCCAGTAATGCCAACCGGCGACATGCAAGGCACTAATGCCGGCTTTACGCCAGCGGGCTGCGAAATAATCCAAGTCGACGCGCGATCGATAGGCGCCATCAAAGAACGCCCATAATCGCCGGCTATTGAGTGGAGGCTGGACGCCGAGATCAACGAGGGCTTGCAAAAGATAAGGGAATCGCTCGTAGCCTTCCTTGCCAGGGGACGCAGCGATCCAAAGGACGGCTCCGGCGCCACGGTGGACTGCGGCCATCACGGGCGCGCCGGTCCAACGTTCGGAGGCGAAAATGTTAGCGCCTTTGGGAAGGTCGAAAACAGGAATTTCGAGCGCTGTCTCCCAGACGATCGGAAGTTTAGGAGCACGCACGTCGACTATGCTGCGAACTATGGCCCGTTTCTGGCCGGGCTGGAATCCGAGCGCAGCCGCAAGTTCCCCCTCACCTTCGATGACGACGATGGCGCCCTGCTCGATTCGTTCGATCCACTGCGGCACGGAACCGCGAGTGACATGTCGAACAACAAACAGGTTGGCGGGACCGCCGGCGGCTTTGGAGAGCCCGATGGAGGAGAGGATCTGTGGCCACGAACCGGGATCGTCACCGGCCACGTGAAAGGTGAATGTCGCCGTAGCGGCGTGAACGTGGAGGCATAGCGGAAGCGCTATGAGAAGGGTGCTAATGAGTGAACGCATACCAGAATCCTGCTCTTAAATCGAAAAAGTTGGGCCGCCTCGGATTGCCCTCGTTTACAAGGTAAACGCCGCGGGTCGCAGTGACGAAGAAGAGCATCGATTTCGGCAGTCCGTGAAACCGGAATCGAAGTCCCGGGCCGGACTCGGCGTAATTGGCCCAGTACTGACGCAGGCGATCAACGGTGGCGTTGTAGTTCCAGAAGAGTTGCGCCTGAAATTGCGCGGATTCCGGGCGAGCGAAGGTGTAGCCAGTGCGGTTCTGGGTGTAGAACAGAAGATCGTTTTGAAAACGGCTGACGAATACAGCGTCTTCATTGGTTTCGAAGAAGAAGCCCTTTGATCCGCCCATCAGATGACCGAAGCCCTTCGCAATAGCGATACCGCCGCGATAGTCGGGAATCACTGAGCCGACGTCTGTACGTTTACTCAAGTACTTCACGGCCTCGCCGGCTTCGAACCAGCCTGTGATCCCATGTTGTGGCACGGTGCTGATACCAACTCCGAAGATGAAGGAGCTTTCCGAGAGATATTGCGGCGCGGGATTGCTCAACGTGGAGCCGATAGTGCCGCGCATGTCGCCGACGAATCGCATCGAGATGTACGGATGGATCGGGAGGCTGCCGAGCTTGATCTCAGTCTTGACCTGGCCGTAGCCGAACGCGTCGTGCCAGCGCGTAGAGAAGAAGGGATAGGCCCAGGCGGTAGTGCGGAAGCGGGCAAAACCGGGAGCGAGGTTGTGCGAGGCTTGTCCGGCTTCGTTAGCGACGGCGGCATCAGGACTCTTGCTTGCGAGGTTGAACCATTTCACGGCTTCGCGGTCGTCGTGCAAGATGTTGTAGACCCAGCCGAGCTTGAGCATGACGGCGAAGTCGACTGGATCGCTTTCGTGGGCGATGGTAAGGTACTTGAGCGCGTCTTTGAGATAGCCGGCCTTGAGGCTCTTTTCCGCGAGTGTCTTGGCTTCATCAGAAGTCTGTTGTGTCGAGGCAGTGTGCTTCCGCAAAGTTTGTGGAAGTTTGAGAGCAACGCGAACGCGGTCCGCCAGTTCTTGGTCATCGCCCTTGAGCACTTGATCGAGCAAGGGTTGAGCAGCGGCGTAGTCCTGACGATTCAGACGGAGGAAGCCGAGCTGGGCCGCGCTGAGAAGGTCGTTCGGCGCCATCTGATTGAGGATTTGAAACTGGCGCTCGGCGTCTTCTTTCTTGCCCATCTCGAGTAGCAGATAGGAGAATTCGCGACGCAGTTCGTAGTTCCGGGGATCGAGTTCAAGAGCTTTTTCGAATTCATAGACGTAGGGGTACCGGGCGGGAAGAAGTTCGCGAGCACTTTCGGCGACTCTCGGCTGGCCGCCCCTGGACGCCGCGAGCAGAACAAAGCCGGCGTCCTCGTCTTGGCCGAGCATTTTCCAGACGCGTCCGAGTGCGAGCATCAAGGAACGTTCGTCGGGTTTTAGCCGCCAGGCTTTGTGGTAATGTTCGGCGGCTAGAGGGAGCTGGTCGCGCTGTTCGGCCAGAGTTGCCAATTCCTGATGCGCGCTGAAATTATCGGGCGAAAGCTCGAGCGCCTTTTGCCATCGGTCAATGGCCTCGGCGAGAGGCCGGTCGATGTTCTGAAAGGCTTGCTCGGCGGTTCGGTCGCCGGTTTTGCGGATGCGGTCGAATACGCGTCGTGCGATGACTTGCTGCTTGGTTTCGTAGCAGAGGAAGGCGTATTCGAGTGCGACGTGGTGATCGGCGGGATCGAGCCGCATCGCTTCGGCGAACTGATCGCGAGCGGCCTCGTTTTCACCGATCTTGAGCAGCGTGTACGCGAGATCTTTTCGAATGGCGGTGCGGTTGGGAGCAAGTTCGATCGCTTGTCGAAATCCGGCGATGGCGCGGTCGTAATTTTTTTCACGCAGTGAGTCGTAGGCCTGCTGTAAGGGGCCGTATGAAGGATCGGGATTTTGGGCGGCGGGTGACCGACCTGCGAGCACCAATAGGAAGGTTATGGATAACACCGGAGTATCCTCCCGGGATATGGGTTTCGTGGGGACGGCGGGGAACATGTCCCAAGGGTGACGTCCTCGGGCGATCAGGCAAAACTGATCGGCCGGCGTGGCGGAAATGCTGGCGCCACGAA
>JACXTT010007972.1_pt1 | contig 14790 bp, 17 predicted proteins | sample 9270951 | NCBI WGS metagenome assembly JACXTT01 (sample SAMN15532306, study PRJNA645909) | rock metagenome | isolation source: weathered quartz diorite | place: Puerto Rico | collected 2017-06-21
GCGCTCTGGACGGCCCGCCACTGCAACGATAATAAGCCGGTGAAAAAAAAACATATCTACATCTACTCCCCATCCGGCGCGGTGCGCGACAAGGCTGCGTTCAAACGTGGCGTGCGGCGTCTACAAACACTGGGCCACGAAGTCGAAGTTGATCCACATGCTCTGAGCAGCCACCAGCGCTTTGCCGGTGACGACGACACGCGGCTGGCCGCCATTCACCGTGCCGCAGACAGCGGCGCCGACGTGGCCTTGATTTCACGGGGCGGCTATGGCCTGACCCGCATTTTGGGCGGAATACGCTACAAGGCTGTTGCCAAGGCCATTGAGCGCGGCACCCAGTTTGTCGGTATCAGTGACTTCACCGCCATGCAATTGGCCTTGCTGACGCAAACCGGGGCCACTACGTGGGCCGGCCCGGCCCTGTGCGAAGGCTTTGGCGTGGGCGGCAAGCCTGCCGATGGGGGGGTGGCCCATGTGCCTGACGACATCATGGAAGACTGCTTCAACGACATGGTGACAGGGCAGGGCGAAGGCACCGGCTGGCGGCAAGACCGGATTGGCGCATCGGGGCAGGTGGTGGCACAGGATGCCGCGTTGCATGTCCACCATGCAAAGCTGTGGGGCGGCAACCTGACGATGGTGACATCGCTGTTGGGAACGCCGTATTTCCCCGATATCAGCGACGGCATTTTGTTCCTGGAAGATGTGGGCGAGCACCCCTACCGCATCGAGCGCATGTTGACCCAGTTGCTGCATGCCGGCGTACTGGGGCGGCAAAAAGCCATTCTGGTGGGGCAGTTCACGGAGTTCAAGCTGAATGCGCATGACAAGGGCTTCAAAGTGCAGGCCGTGCTGCAATGGCTTAGCAGCCAAACCAAGACGCCCATCGTGACGAATCTGCCCTACGGGCACGTTGCGACCAAGGTCCTGTTGCCGGTAGGCGCCAAGGTCGATCTGGTGGTGGAAGGGCGTGACGCCCTGATGTATTGGGGCCACCAGCACTGAGTGCCGCTGGCGCCGGCTCAATTGCCCAGGTTGGGCGAGCGGGAAGCCAAGGCCTTGGGCAACAAGCCCTTGAACATGGCACTGATCTGGTCCAGCTTGCGCCGCGCGATGGCTTCACCGTCAACTGCAGCAATGGCGGCCATGACGTCGCCGCGCAGGTACCACAGGTCGTTCAGATCCGTGGCATAGGTGACTTTTTGTTCCAGCTTGGACGGCGCCGCGGCTCCGGAGACGCCCAAGCCATCCAACATGGCCTCACGTATGTCTTCCAGCGCGGACTGCTTGCGTGATTCGACTGTGCCGCCGGGCCCAGCGAAGAGGTTCTGCACCCCGGTTACCAAGGAAGTAGGAATCCAAGACATAGATATTTATAGCCGTGTGTTTGCGCCAACCATATCAAATTTTGGTGACAGCGCAATAGGTATAAGCGACCATGCTGCACGTTTACAACTGATTTATCAAAGACTTAGCCGTGCAAACTGATGCACTACCTTCGGTTTGCGGTGCGCCAGACACACGCCTTTTGGCTATTTCTGCCAGCGGATCGCAGCCTGGTTTTAAATAATGCCGCAATGCCCTAAACTCAAGGCCTAGACAAGAATCGGAACTATCGGGAATGGGCGTTCAATCCACCGTTGTATTTACAGATTTGCACGGCAGCACGGCGGTGTTTGAGGCTTTAGGCAACGCGCTGGCAACGGAAACGGTAACGCAAATCACTACCTGGGTCGGCAAGCAGTGCGTGCTGAGCGGTGGTCGCCTGATCAAGACCTTGGGTGACGGTGTGTTGGCTCTGTTTCCCGACGGTCAAAGCGCCGTCAATGCTGTCGTAGAAATTCAACGGACCCACTCCAAACAGATCATGCGCTTGCCCGTTGCCCAGCGCATGCCCATGCGCGTGGGCGTTGCCAGCGGCGAAGTGGAACTGGTCGGCGGCGATTGCTATGGTGATGCCGTCAATGTGGCATCTCGCCTGTGTGACCTGTGCGGCCCCTACCAGGTTTGGGCCAATGCGGCCGCTCTGACAGCGGTGCAAGAAACCCAGGGCATGAGCTTCAGACTGCTGGGCCCCATCAACATCCGGGGGCGTGCCGAGCCCTGCAAGGTGTACCAGATTGAATGGCATGAGGACGTGGCGTCCGACTTTTTGACCATGCAGGCGGAGTTTGATCCGGCCTTTCCGCCCAGCGAGCGCGATGCCCTGGGCCGCGAGGTCGAACTGCACTGGCTGACCCAAACGCGGCGTTTTCAGTCCTTCGAATTGCCGGTTACGCTGGGGCGCGTGCGCGATGCCGACTTTGTCGTCAACGACCCCCGGGTCTCGCGCATCCATGCACGGCTGGAGTGGCGCAATGGCAGCGTGGTATTTGTCGATGCCAGTAGCTACGGCAGCTGGGTTCGCTTTCTGGGCACCACCGGGTCAGACGTTTTGCTGCGTCGGGCTGAGTGCGTGCTGCATGGCAAGGGCGAACTGGCGCTGGGGGCATCGTTCTCGGATGCCAGCGTGCCAACGGTATCGTTCACCATTCTGTAGGCGTCAGCCTGTTTTCTTGCCCCAGGCCTGGCTGAAGCGCTCCAGTTCCGGCGCCTCCACATCCGAAACGGCCCAGATGTCCATCACGCCATCGCTCCAATGGGCCAGATTGAACCCGCGCTGCTGCGCCATCGCCAACGGTAGTTTGCCAGTTGCTGGTCGCTCCACCACGGTAATGAAATGCTTGCGAACGCCATACACCAGCGTGGCCGTGGTTTGGCGGTTTACTGCCTCGGTTCGCCCGCCTATGAGTACATAGCCGTCGCTGGCCAGGTCCAACACCTGCGGCGCGTAATCCAGCTTGCCTTGGAACCAGGGTTTGACCGTGTGGCGGTCGCTCGAAGCCACCTCAAACAAGGGACCAGGCCCCAGCCCGTGCACGTGCAAAGCCATGAGCTGCTCGGTATCCATGGCCGGGTTGCGCAACAGCACGGGCACGGTGAGAAAAACAGCAGCGGTCAGTAGCACACCGGATGCAAATCCACCCAAGATGCCGGCGCGGCCGAATCCGGCAAGCTGCAACCAGCCGGCAACACGGCTGCCGACCGTGCGGTTGTCGCCGCGCGCAGCGGCCTGCAAGGCGATCTGCGTGACCACGGAGGCGCGCAGCCGGCCACTGGCCTGGTGGCGGGTGGCCTGTGTTTTGAGCAGGCGAGAGAGTTCTTCGTCGTCCATGGTTTTCCTAATAGTCGGCACCGGCGCTGGCCAATAGCTCTTTCAACCGCAAGCGGGCCCGTGACAATCGCGACATGACGGTGCCCACCGGAATGCCCACCACGGTGGCAATGGCCTCATAGGCCATGTCTTCCAGCTCCCGCAGCACAATCACTTCGCGCAGTACCGGCGGCAAGGCACGCAATGCCGCATCCACCAGCATTTTGTGGCGCGACTGGTCTGCCGCAACGTCGGGCCCGGCGGCGCGCAGACCGGCTTCCAGCTGCAAAGCCTCCAGCTCATGTTCTTCCAGGCCGGTCTGGTCCCGCCGGTCCTTGCGAAGCGCCAGTTGCGTGAAGCACACGTTGCGCACAATGGCCAGAAACCAGGCCCGGGCGTCGTCGCCACGCACACCCTTGAAGTAGCGAAAGGCACGCAGCGAGGCCTCCTGCACCGCGTCTTCGGCACTGGCGTCGTCGCGCAGCAGCCAGCGCGCCAATTGGTAGGCGGAGTCCAGCAGCGGCAGAATGGCCGCTTCAAAGCTGCGCGCGCTATGCATGCCGCATCACTTCACCTTAGCGGGAGACCACAAATTGACCATGCATGCGCTCATGACCGTCCCCACAAAAGTTGTCGCACAGGAAGTCTATGGTGCCAACATCTTTGGGCACAATCAAGACCCGTGTGACCTTGCCGGGCATCAAATCCAGCCGAATGCCCAGATCGGGAACATTGAAGCCGTGCGGAAAGTCCACCGCCTTGATCATCAAGGCCACACGCTCACCCAGCTTGATGGGAATGCTGTTGGGCGTGAACTGAAAGCGCTGGGCCGTAACCTCGATTTCGCGGCTGGGCGCAGCCTCTGCCTGTGCCACTTTAGCGGCAAGGTTCACTGCCAGCAAGGCGCCGGCACCCAGACCCAGGCGGTTCAGCACCGCGCGACGTTGCATGCCGCTGCTCATGCGCGCACCACCGGCATTTCAGTCAGCTCAAAACTGGTGCCGACCTTCTCCGCCTCAATTTCACGCCAGCCCAGGCCTTTGTAGGGCGCAGCCGGGTCCCAAGCCAGGGGTGTGCGGTCGGTCTGCGAGCCGGGTGCCGGCAGCGCAAAGATCAGCGACTTGGCGGAGTGGTGTGCAATGTGCCCGGTCATGTGGTGGTTTTCCTGGTGGATATGGCCATAGAAAACCGTCACATTCTTGAACGGCATCAGCATCTCGACGGCAGCCGCGCCGTCGCGTGTGGCCCAGTCCCACTTGGGGGCCAGGTCAAACAGGGGCCTATGGGTCAGCACCACAATGGGCGTTTCCGGTTTTAGTTTGGCCAGATCGTCGCGTAGCCATTGCAGTTGCTCCTGGCCAATTTTGCTGCCCGGTTCGGACACATTGTCCAGCGCTATGAAATGCACGCCGCGGTGGTCGAATGTGTAGTGGGTCTGGCCAAAAAACTCCTTGAAGGCTTCGCCCTGGTCCAGCGCAGCGTCATGCTCGCCGGCCAGAAAGTAGACCTTTTTGACCTTGAGCTGGGCGGCCATGGACTTGAACTCCGCCATGCGGCGACGGCGCTCCTTGGGGTCGTCGGTGGTGTGCGTCAAATCCCCGGTGAACACAATGAACTCGGGTGCCTCCGCCAAAGCATTCACGGCCGCAATGGCTTTGGGCAGCGTGCCTTTGGCGTCCGGGTTGGGCGCGCCCTCAAACCCCCAGTGGCAGTCGGACAACTGCACAAAGTAGAAGTCGGAATTGGAAGTGGTCGCTGCTGGCGTCGTTCCGGCAAGGCTGGAACAACCGGCCAGGCCGGTGAAAAAAACGGCACCGCCGCCTGCGGCCGTCAGGTTCAAAAAGTCGCGTCGTTGCATGATGAACATTCCTTTCGTTGGGGTTCATATGCAAGACCGGGCGACGCCGAAATTTATTCCATCTTTTTCAAATTAATTTTTTGCAGCCGCCCGTGCTGGTTTCAGACGCGCTGGCCCTGGTCGTTGATGACGACCTCGCCGTCTTCCTTGGTAAAGGCACCACGTTGCGGGTTGGGGAGTATGTCCAATACCAGCTCGCGGGGGGCACAGCCTGGTTCCTGGCGGCGTAACAACCACCGGTCGATTCATCAGGATGGGATGTTGCAGCACAAAGTCCGGCCGCGTTCGCGACACATGGAGGATGACGGTGAGCCGTCCGAAGGAGGCCACCATCTCACTCCACCACTGGTGCGCTCCAGTGCGCACATGGGTGGATTCCATCAGCAGCGGCAGCGCGAACATAAAAAGCCCCGAACCAACACGCTAGATCCCTTTGAGCCCCATTTCCAGTTGCCCGCTAGGCTCCACGCCAAGCCACCAGGCGCGACCCGTGTGGGGCTGGCGCACTTGCAAGGGCTCACCCATGCAAGGCGTAGAGATCTTCACACCTTTGCCAGCTGCCAGACTGGTGATGCGATCAAAGGGCTCGTGCCAGGTGTGCAATGCCAGATCAAAGGTGCCGTTGTGGATTGGCAGCAACCAGCGCCCCTTCAGATCCAGGTGGGCCTGCAGCGTTTCTTCCGGCTGCATGTGCACGTAAGGCCATTGCTTGTCGTAGGCGCCTGTCTCAATCATCGTCAGGTCAAACGGCCCATACCTGTCGCCAATGGCTTTGAAGCCGTCAAAGTAGCCGCTGTCGCCGCTGAAAAAGATACGCAAATCGTCCGCCATGATGACCCAGGACGCCCACAGCGTCTGGTCGCGGTCATGCAGGCCTCGGCCAGAGAAATGCTGGGCCGGGGTCGCGGCAAACTCCATGCCATCTACCTTTGTCGACTGCCACCAGTCCAGTTGGCGCACCTTGGCGGCATCGATGCCCCAGGCGATCAAGCGGTCGCCAACACCTAAGGGCGTCAAAAAGTGCTCGGTTTTGGCTGCCAGGCGCAGGATGGCATGAAAGTCGAGATGGTCGTAGTGGTCGTGCGACAGCACCACGCCCTTGATGGGTGGCAGGTCTTCTATGCCGATGGGGCTTTGGTGAAAGCGCTTGGGGCCCATCCACTGGAACGGCGAAGCGCGCTCGGAAAACACCGGGTCGGTGAGCCAGAACTCGCCGCGCAACTTCAACAGCAAGGTAGAGTGACCCAGGCGAAACACCGTGACGTCGGGCGCGGCCTGCAACTGCTTGGCAGTCATAGGCTGCACCGGAATCTCGCCCATGGGCACCGTGTGGGCCGGCTTGTCGAACGCAAACTGCCAGGCCAGTCGCAGCGATTTGGCGAGGCTGGTGTCGGCCACGGGTGCCGCCATGACATTGCGGAACTTGCCATCGTGCCGGCGTGCGGCATCGGTGTGCGCGGCGAGAGGGGGCAATATGGACAGATCAGGCAGGGTATGGGACGTCATGGTTGCGGCTCCGGTTGGTGTGCAGATTCAACAAATGAATTATTTACACTGCACAGTGTAGTTTTGTTTTTGCAAAAAGTAAACCCATTGGTGTAAAATATTTTCATGCCTGAAGAAAAAGCCATTGAAGCCCCTAAAGATCGTTTGACGGATCGCAAACGCCAAGCCGTCATAGATGCCGCCATTGGTGAATTTCGCGCCAATGGCTTTGGCGCCACCAGCATGGACCGGGTGGCAGCCGCTGCTGGCGTTTCCAAACGCACGGTGTACAACCATTTCCCTAGCAAAGAGGCGCTGTTTGCCGAGATACTGATACAGCTATGGGACAGCAGCGCTGCATTGGTCGATTTGACCTACAGGCCCGAGCGCCCCTTGCGCGAGCAGTTGCTGGAACTGGTGTGGCAAAAAATGCGCATGCTGTGCGACCCGGGTTTTGTCGACCTGGCACGGGTAGCCATTGCCGAGACCATTCATTCACCCGAGCGGGCGCAGAGCATGGTGGCACGCCTGGGCGACCGGGAGGAAGGCGTTACCCTGTGGCTGCGTGCCGCCGCGGCGGATGGTCGCATCGCGCTGGCTGACCCGGTGTTTGCGTCGCACCAGTTGCAAGGGTTGGTCAAGAGTTTTGCCTTCTGGCCGCAAATTACGATGGGGCAACCCACACTGCCTGCCGCCATGCAAAAGCAGGTGGTGGAGTCTGCGGTTGATATGTTTCTGGGTTGCTACGCCGGTTGACACTTTGTCGACCGTATACACGCCATTCGTCCATCCGCTCGGAGGTTTGCGATGGTGGTCAGCGCGCCAACCGCATTTTGGCGCGAAATGACAATGTTTCACTAGCCTCTGGTCAATGCCAAATCCCACGGATTCCACAACAATGCGCCCAAGCACCCCACAACAACACGCTTGGAGACAGCATGCAGGAATTCCGTTTGGTGAACGACATCCACATTCACCGACCACACAGGGAGGTTTACCGCTATGTGACGCAACCCTGGCGTTGGCATGAGTGGCATCCGGCATCAGAATCCGCCACCGCCAGCCACAAGGAGCTGCGGGTCGGCGACACTTTTGAAGAAATGGTCAGCATGCGCCCGTTTGGCATGCTGCCCTTGCGCATGCGGCGCCATCTGCGCTGGACCGTGGTTCAGTCGCAGGCGCCCGTGATGTGGGAGGTACATGGCACCTCGCCCACCATTGATGTGCGGGTTCGCTACGAGCTGGATGCTGCGCAAGAGACGCTGTTTCGGCGCACGTTTCACTTCACCGTAAAAGGCTGGATGCGCCACGTGGGCCGCAGCTTTGTGCTGCCGCGCATGGCCAGGCAATCTGCCATTGCGCTGGAGAATCTGAAGCTGACGCTGGAGTCTCAGGAGTTCTGCTCGACGATTCCGCTGCCCATGGGGGCACTATGAACGCATCCACGGCCGCCTACCGCAAACAATACCGCGCGCAGTTCATAGGGCCGCGCTACCAAGGCTGGTTGCATTTCGCTTTTACCTTTGGCGTTGCCACCACCATTTGCGTGCTGTGCGCCATGCAATTGCATGCGGTGCGCCCGCTGGAGTGGCTGACGATACCGCTGACTTTTTTGTACGCCAATCTGTCGGAGTACATTGGCCATCGCGGCCCCATGCACCACCTGCGCCCCGGTTTGCGCCTGGTCTACGAACGCCATAGCCGCCAGCACCACCGCTTCTTTACCGACGACAGCATGGAATATGAAGGCACACGCGACTTCAAGGTGGTGCTGTTCCCACCCTTGTTGGTGAGCTTTTTTTTCCTGGCTTTCGGCGCGCCAGTCGCAATCCTCGTGGCCTGGCTGACCACCCCCAACATTGGCTACCTGTTTGCGCTGACCTCGGCGGCATACTTTTTGAACTACGAGATGTTGCACTTTACCTACCACCTGCCCAGAACCCACTGGATCGCGCAGCTGCCCATCATGGTCACCCTGCGCCGGCTGCACACCACGCACCACAACCAGGAACTCATGGCCAAGTACAACTTCAACATCAGCTACCCCATCTGGGATGTGATTTTTGGAACCCTGCACAAGGGTAAATAAACATAGCTCGGGGCAGGTGCGGCAGCAGCAGGTACAGTGCTGCCATGCCCGAACTTGCCGACAGACCCTTCAACGTCGACCCACCGGTTGTATTTGACGCCCATTGGTTGGCGCAACTGCGACAGGCCATTGACCAGAAGCCGCGCCGCGAGCGGCTGCCCTTGGTATGTGATGGTCATACCATTGGCTCTGTGGAGCCCGCGTTGTTGCGCAGCACGCACCAGGCTACGCACACCGAGACTTTGGCAAAGCGCCTGAGCGCAAGCCTTGCGGACATGGGTACGCACTGGAGCCTGGTGGGCGATGCAAGCACCGCCTTACGGCAGATCGCCGAAGCACTGCGCGACGTTGAGACCAGCCATGTAGCCCGTCAGTGGCGCAACGAGACCCTGTCCGTGTGGAACACCGAAGAGCGGGAGCTTGCCAGGGTCGAACGCGGTGCCGCCCGCGCACTGGGCATTGCCACCCGCGCAGTGCACTTGATTGGGCATGCGTCCGGGCAGCGCATGTGGATCCAGCAGCGCGCCTTGACCAAAGCCACCGAGCCCGGCCAGTGGGACACGCTGATGGGCGGCATGGTTTCGGCCGCTGACACGGTACAGACCGCACTGCAGCGCGAAACCTGGGAGGAGGCCGGCCTGCAACTGGACCAACTGCAGCATCTGCGTTATGGCGGCCAATTCACGGTACAAAAACCCAACGGCGCCGACGGTGGCGTGGGCTATATGGTCGAGCGCACTCACTGGTATGAGGCGCTCGTGCCCGACGGCATAGTGCCCAAGAACCAGGACGGCGAGGTTGCACAATTTGCCTTGGTCCCCCGGCCTGAACTCCTGGCCATGCTGTACGACAATGCATTCACCACCGAGGCGGCCACCGCGCTGGTTCAGTGCCTGGGCGCCTAGCCACATTTCAATTGCTACCGCACACACCGTCATGCCACGCCACACCCACGCCAGCCATACCATTCGCATAGCCGCGCCCCTCAAACAGTGCCAGTTGTTTTTCACCCCAGCGGGTGAAGAGTTGTGGGTGGATGGCTGGAACCCCACCTATTTGCATCCGCAGGACGGAAGCACCGTGCCCGGCCTGGTGTTCACCACGGGCGCTGGTGAGGACTACACCCTGTGGAACATGGTGGACTTTGATACCAGCAAGCACTATGCCCGCTACGCTCGGGTAACGCCGGCGCTGCGCACCGGCACTGTGGAAGTGCAGTGCACGGCGGTGGATGAAGCCACCACCGACGTTGCTGTGACCTATACCCTGACGGCCTTGACCAGCAAGGGCTCGGAGAGCCTGGCATCGTTCGAAGGCCCGGCTTTCGTCGCCATGATAGAGGAATGGAAGCAGGCCATCGACAAGCACCTGGTCCAGTTGCTACTGGCGCACATCCGTTGAGCCGTTAGAGTTCCAGCCGCCAGAACTGCCCCACCAGGTCCTTGCCAAAGCTGTGGTGCTTTTCCTCGGATTGCAGCGCAAACCCCGCAGCCTCGTAAATGCGCCGGGCGGATAGCAAGATATCGTTGGTCCATAGCACCATGCCGCGGTAGCCCTTGGACCGCGCAAAGCGAATGCACTCGTCCACCAAACTGCGCCCCAGGCCCATGCCACGGGCCTGCGGGTCCACATAGAGTAGCCGCAGCTTGGCAGTCGTGTCGTCTTCACGCACCAGAACCACCGAGCCCACAACGCGGCCCTCAGACTCTGCAATCCAGCAGCGCTCTTTGGCGGGATCAAAGGTCTTGACGAACTGCGCAACAATTTCCGCAACGAAGGCTTCAAACGTCTGGTCCCATCCATACTCCGTGGCATACAGCACTCCGTGCTGGCTGATGATGGTGCCCCAATCCCCCGGCTGCGGGTCGCGCACGATGAACGTCCGTTGGTGGCTTGGAGCCCCCAGGATGCGTTGGATGCAGGCCATGGACCCTGTCAGTTGCGACTGCTGCGCGTCGCTCAAGCCCTGCATCAAGGCCGTGATTTCTTTGGCAGAGGCTGCCTCCAGCGTGTCCATCAATTGCTTGCCTTGTGCCGTCAACTTCAAGACCAAGCGCTTGCCATTGCCTGGCTGGGTCTGGCGCACCAGCAGGCCCGACGATTCCAGGCCGCCCAGCAAACGGCTCAGGTAGCCCGCGTCCAGGCCCAAATCGCGACCCAGCGTGGCAGCGGTCGCCACATCCTCGGGCGACGCATGCGCAATCTCGTACAGCACCCGCACCTGCGGCAGCGAGTAGTCCGACGACAGCAGATGCTCGCTGAGTGCACCGACCAGCTTGGTATGAAAGCGGTTGAATTGCCGAAATGCTGCGACATGGTGGTCCACGATGGCGGACGAGGGTAGGGTGGAATGCATAAATTGCCTAAAGCCTTTTTATATTGCTTTTGGCAATTTTAAAACCGGCATGAAAACCTGTCAATGCCGGTCACCCGGTTGTAACGCACGCGTCACAATGCCTCTCTATAGTTCGTTCTGTGACGGGTGCCACCTTGATCTGTCTCAGCGATAGACGATCATGCAGGGTTTCTACCCAGCCATAGAGCTGGGTTTTTTTTCGCCTTTATCTTGGCCTTTGATGGGCTTGATGCGAACCGCCCACAACACGCCAGCCACCAAAAGCACAACGCCCAGCAGAACCAATGGAGCCGGCCAGCGCCTGTGCCAGGCAAATGCATAGGCTAATGCAGCCAGCGTTTCAAACACGATCAACTGCCCCACCAACGAGGTCGGAAGGCGCTTGCTGGCCTGGTTCCAACACAAGGTGCCAATCCAGGATGAGCAGAGTCCAATGGCTGCCATCAAGCCCACAAACGCCCAGGGTCGTGGGCCAAAAGGCATGGGAAAGCCTACGCCAGAAGTAGCCGTGCCAGTGTCTACGGAGACCTCCCACAACCAGAAACCGGCATAGCCTAGCAGCGCCATGGGCAGCACCATCAGACCTTGGGCCGTGGCCCAGGCACGCGGCGCACGGCCCGGATGGTGGCGCAGCCAGTCTGCGTTGCGCAGAGGGTACCAGGTCCAGCACGCGACGGCCCCCACTGCCAAAACAGCGCCACTGGCATAGCGCGTGCGCAAGCCTTCATTCTGGTTCGCCAAGGCGGCCAGCTCGGCCTGGCTGACACACGCAATGCCCGCCGCAATGACCAGCAGCGATGGCATAAGAGCCGCCCACGGTAGCATGCCGTCACGCTGGCGGTCGCGCACATTGGAACTGACTGCGATGACAACCGGCAGCGTGCCTATGATCATGGTCGGCAGCGCGCCACCTGCGCGCTGGATGGCACTGGCCAGAAACAGGTAGTACAGCACATTGCCGATGGCGGACAACTTCAGGGCCTCTAGCCAATCGGCGCGCTGTAACCGGGCCAGTTCGCGCCGGTCCAGCCAAGCCAACGGAATGGCCATCAAACCAAACGCCACATAGCGCCCAAAAGACTGCAGGGCCGCAGGGTACTCCGGCAACATCAAGGGGCCGACAAAGACCAGGCCCCACATCATCCCAGCCGCCAAGGCAAACAAGACGCCCATTCCCATTGCAAACACTTTCCAATTGATGAAGCCAGCAGTGTCGGCGGGAAATGGGGCCGGGTCTTGTACCAGATTGCTTTTTGCAAAAGAAAAATCAGCCGTGAAATCAGGGCTGAAGTTGCTGCTGGTAGCGCGCCGGTGTAACGCCATAGCGGCGTGAAAACGCCCGCGTCAAATGCGCCTGGTCGCACAGTCCGGCGGCCGCGGCCACCTGCGCCGCAGCGTGGCCCTTGGCCAGCAGGTCCTTGGCCCGGTACAGGCGCAGCGCCATCAACATTTGCTGCGGCGTGACGTGGTACTGGGCTTTGAACTGGCGCAAGAAATGAAACGGGCTCAGGTCCGCGACCTGGGCCAGATCCTCCAGCGACAAGCGTTGTTCCAGATGGGCTTGCATGAAGTCCAGCACCGGTGCCAGCCGCGCGGGCTTGTCCGTGCGCGCGGCGCCGGCCATGCGCACCAATGGCTGCAATTCGGTCACCAACTGAAACAGCAGGCTGTCAAAGGCCAGGGGTTCCTGTGCTTGCCATAGAGCGGCCAGCAGGCCAGACACGCGCTGCGCCCGAGGTCGGTCATCCGCCACCACAGCTTGCGAAAACCACCAATCGTCCTGCCCACACACCTGGGCCAGGACGGCGGGTTCAACGTAGATCATGCGGTAGCGCCAGCCACCCGGCGTTTCCGCACGGCCGGTGTGCAGCACGTCAGGATTCATCAACACCATGGATTGCGCTGGGGCCAGATGGTCCGTGCCGGCATAGCGAAAACGCTCAACGCCCTGTTCTATGGCACCAAACCCAAAAGCGGCGTGCGTGTGCGGTTCAAACGCGTGGCTGACGATATGCGCCCGGTACAACTCGATACCGGCGCGCGCAAAGGGCCTGCGAAACTGCGCCACGTCAGCTGTATGCTCAAAAGATTCGGGTACGCCTTGCATGGGTATTCTCCACCTGCCAAGTGTAGCCACGCTACCATCTTCACTTTTACCCACGCGCCGCACTATGACGAAATACTGGTTGATGAAATCGGAGCCCAGCGAGGTCTCGGTGGACCACGCACTGGCCGCCCCCAAGGCCACCGTGCCCTGGACCGGCGTGCGCAACTACCAGGCCCGCAACTTCATGCGCGATGGCATGCAGGTGGGCGATGGCGTGCTGTTCTACCACTCCAGCTGCGCCGAACCCGGCATTGTCGGCATTGCCCGGGTCGCATCGGGCGCCTACGCCGACCCCACGCAATTCGACCCCCAGTCCCACTATTTCGACGCGGCATCCAAGCCAGATGCGCCGCGCTGGCTGCTGGTGGACGTACAGGTGCTGCGCAAAACCCGTAACTTGACCCTGGCCGAATTGCGGGTCGACCCGGCGCTGCAAAATTTGATCGTTTTGAAAAAGGGGAGTCGCTTGTCGATCACGCCGGTGGAGGCCGGTGATTGGCAGACGGTTTTACAGCGGCTGGGCGTGACGGGTTGATACTGCGACTTATTCTATGTTCATCGCACAAAAAAATCTGGGTCGATCGCGTGACTGGCCGTTCCAGCCACATCATCTGGGGCCACCTGAAGGCAGCTGACTTTGGCAAGAAACAAATTCGTCCCGCGTCGTGCATCGCAATATGCCGGTGTCCCATAGTTTGCTGGCGCCGAGACCTGCAATACTCCAAAGGCCGCCATCTCCTCCACCGACAGTACCCACTGCGACACCGGATGTGCGAGTTCATGGCCGACTCGGGCAATTCGGCCATTGATCTTCACCTGGTTATAGAAATCATCTTGGGCTTGAATGGATTTGCGACTATAGGCAAGACGGCCACGTTCCTGCGGCGTCAATTGATCGGCCCCCTGGCTACCCTCGCGGGCGGCAAGCTCGTTCATTTTTTCAACAAAATCCCTTTGACGCGCATCGCCATGCCACATCACAAAGGATTCATCCTCAATGGTTTTGTGAATACCGGCGGTGAATATATAGTTTGCACAGGATGATTGGCAGGATTTTCTAACCACCACGTCTAAACCCAGTCGGTGAATAGCTGAGCCCAATTCAATTGCCGAATTTACTTCGCCACCATTGCTCTGTATGACAAAGGTACTATATTCTTTGGTCTCCAAAAGTGCCAAAGCAGACTTGGTGCCAACGGGGTTCAATTGACCTTTATATATTATAGATTTGCCGATCGTTTTAATATCTGGCGCATCAAAGAGGAAATTTTGATAAGCGAATTGGGGGTGAATATTACTCGTGGCATGAACCAAACTTGGCGATGAATCAGCAAGCTTGGGCGCGTTCACAGCTGACGCAGTTTGGGCGGGCAAATTTGCTTCTGCAATTCCCTGGCAAAAAACGGCCGATGCGTGCAGCAACGACAAAACAAGCAAATACTTCCAACTGGCCGGCATAAATCTCTTTCAAACACATTTTTAGCTTCCCAATGAGCGGGCGACAGTACCGTGCGATGCTGAACACCCGTGCTGTAAACACCGATCTTCTGTATTTCGCGTTGGCCAGCCAGATGCGGGGCGGCATGGACTTTGCCCAGTCAATCCAAAAACTAAGCACGGATTCCACCGCCATTTTGGCGGATCAGGACCCACCACTTCGACGATAGTCGAAAAATCTTTAGAAAAAGTCCCAATATGCTGT
>JACXTT010007973.1_pt1 | contig 14788 bp, 15 predicted proteins | sample 9270951 | NCBI WGS metagenome assembly JACXTT01 (sample SAMN15532306, study PRJNA645909) | rock metagenome | isolation source: weathered quartz diorite | place: Puerto Rico | collected 2017-06-21
CCAATTAGCCAATTACGCGAATTGGGACCATTCAAGCCCGATTTCTTGCGCCCCAATCCGCGTAATTCGCGTAATTGGCGGCTCGTCTCCCACTGGAACCTTCCGTTAGGCAAAGCGAAGTGCGTGACAGGTCTCTGGCACCAGGGTCACTTAAAGTGAGCCGCGGTTCGACGCACAAGCGAGGTACGCGACACTGCTGATGACATGCACCTTGTTGGGAGAGATGCGCTTCTCCGCTCCAGTGAAGCTCGCGAGGTTTTTGTGAGCCGAGCAAGATGAACTCTGAGGCGGTCCACTGTTCGAGTGAGGCGCTTCATGTGTGGACACCAGAAAGAAATAGTAGAATTCCATTATGAAAATAGCCGTGACGGGTTCAAGCGGACTCGTTGGTTCGGCACTCGCTTCGTCGCTGATCGATTCCGGACACGATGTCGTCCGACTGAAGCGCCCAACTCAATGGGATCCCGACACAGGCACGGCGGATCCCTCCGCATTTTTAGGAGTGAATGCGATTATTCATCTCGCCGGTGAAAATATCTCTTCGGGCCGGTGGACTGCGGCTCGCAAGCAGCGCATTCGCGATAGCCGTGTCAAAGGCACGAACCTCATTGCTGAAACGATCGCTCGAATGGATGCGCCTCCGCAAGTTTTGGTCAGCGCTTCTGCCATCGGCTATTACGGAGATCGAGGCGACGAATTGCTGCGCGAAGAAAGTCCGCCCGGAACAGGTTTTCTTGCAGACGTATGCCGTGAGTGGGAAGCGGCTACAAATGCAGCGACACGAAAAGGAATTCGCGTCGTGCATCTAAGGACTGGCATCGCCCTCAGTCCCAAAGGCGGGGCGTTGGCCAAGATGCTGGTGCCTTTCAAGCTAGGGATCGGCGGCAAAATTGGCGCAGGAAATCAGTATTGGAGTTGGGTCTCGCTCAATGATGTGTGCGCGGCCATCATCCATTGTCTGCAAGCGTCTGGAGTCCATGGGGCAGTGAACGTCGTTTCGCCCTCCCCGGTGACAAATATCGAATTCACCAAAACGCTCGGCCGCGTTCTGGGCCGTCCCACCATTTCTCCGATGCCTGCCTTTGCTGCCCGTCTTGCTTTAGGTGAAATGGCAGATGCGCTGCTGCTCGCAAGTGCCCGCGTCGAACCGGCGAAGCTCGTCGCGTCCCGGTTTGCATTCAAGGATCGGGAATTGGAGCCTACGCTGCGGTCCCTACTTGGCTAATGTTTGCTGAATGGCTGCTTCCAGCGCAGCTCTTTCCTGAAAGTTTACGAAATGCTTCACGATCGTGCCGGTCTTATCGACAAAAAACATCGTTGGAAAAACGCTCACGCCGCCATAGTTTTGCTGCATCGTGCTGTTCAGGTGAGCGAGCGTAAAATTGAAGCCGTATTTCTTCGCATAGTCTGCGCGGACCTTATCGTCGTAGGGCAGTTCGAGGACTTTGTCTGCATTGGCGCCCACAACTTTGAATCCCTTCGCTGCGTACTTGTTGTACAACTCCGCGAGAATCGGAGAAGTCTTCACACACGGCGGACAGTTGGTAAACCAAAAGTACACGAGATGCGCTTGACCGCGATATTGATCCGACGTGACGGGTTTCCCATCGTAGGCTGTGATTGAAAACGCAGGCGCTTCCTTCCCCTCAAAGCCGGTAATCGTCCGCTCAACGACGCGGCTGAACTGAGGACTGGCTTTGATCTTTTCGATGTCGACCTTTGTGATCTCTCCCGTCTTCGCATTGCGCTCGATGAACTTCGGCACGCGTGGGTCCGCTTCCATAATGCGAAGGATGACATCCGCTTCGCCTGGAACATTGAAATTGAACTGTTCCGCTATTTCACGCAGCGTCGGGATTTTCTTGGTCGACGTGTTGTATTGAACGATAAACATCGGGATTTTGAAGAAGGTGTTGTAGAGCCGTTCGAGTACCTTCTGTTCTTGCGGTGTTTTGAAAACATTATTATAGAGATCGGAGACAACGACCGGCCGGCCCGGCGTGACATTGGCTTTCAGGTATTCGACGATTCGAGTTTCGATGGCGGATGTCTGTTGGAACAGTAGTGAAATCAAGGCCACGCTGATCAATCGATACATAAAACCTCCATGCTGCGGTTCAACTTACTATCCGCTGCACATCTTGTCCAGCGTTCTATGCGGGACTGTTTGCGTTTGATATCATCCACCCATCATGGTTAACAAACTTATGCTGCTTGTCTTGTTATTGGTCGCGCCGGTGTTCGTTGCCGAAGATAGTGACCAGCTGCTCACCATTGATCACTACATTCGAGTTAAATCAATCGTGCCTTCGATTACCGGGCAGTTGACTCAAATCTATGTACGCGAGCGTGCCAAAGCGGCGACGCCGCTTCGAAGCACAAGCCTCGCGGATCGTGTTGTCCTGTTCGTTCATGGGGCGGGCACGCCTGCAGAAGTTGCATTCGATGTTCCTCATCAGGATTACAGTTGGATGGGATACCTTGCGCGTGCCGGCTTTGATGTTTTTTCCATGGATACGACCGGCTACGGCCGCTCTACACGGCCTCCGGCAATGAACGATCCCTGTAACCTGTCACAAGAACAGCAGAAGACCTTCGTTCCAACTTTCCTCAGTGCTCCGTGCGCGCCAAGCTATTCTCGGAATGCCACAACCATCGCGTCCGATTGGAACGATATTGACGCCGTCGTCGATTACATTCGCGGTCTGCGTCACGTCGATCGGGTGAGCCTGGTGGCGTGGTCTCTTGGTGGTCCTAGAGCCGGTGGCTATGCGGCTCGTCATCCAGAGAAAGTTCAGAAGCTCGTTCTGCTCGCGCCGGCGTACGGACGTATGAGCCCGGCGGAAGCTCCGGCGACAGTGCCCGCCGAAGGAACCGCCATGAACACGCAGTCGCGGGAAGAGTTCATCGCCAATTGGGATCGACAAGTCGGGTGTACGGACCAATACGACTCCGCCACAGCCGACACTGTTTGGACGAAGATGCTCGAGTCCGACCCTGTGGGAGCGACATGGGGACCGGGTGTTCGGCGGGCTCCTCAGACGACGACCTGGGGTTGGAATCAGTCCGTCGTCTCAAAAAGCCAGACTCCGACCTTGCTGATTGCAGGTGTCCACGACAAGCAGGTGAATCCGGACCGCGTGCGTGAACTGTTCGGGGACCTCGGCGCTCGTCAGAAAATCTTTATCGATCTCGCATGTTCGTCTCACAACGCCATGTGGGAAAAGAATCACAATCTGCTCTTTCGTGCATCGCTTGAGTGGCTGGCCCGTGGGTCCGTGAACGGATCGCAGGACGGTATGCTCCGATTAGGTTATTGAAGGAGGATCAGTCGATGTCGAATCACTACCACGATGAAAATGATCTGAAGCTGCTTCGAGACATGAAGGCGCTGGCTCCCGCAGAATTCCAGGCATGGGCCACGCTTGATGGCATTGTCGGTCGAGAAGACGGAAAGATCCCAAAGAAGTACCGCGAATTGATCGCCATCGCAGTTGCACACACGACCCAGTGTGTTTATTGCATCGAAGTTCATACGAAGAATGCGAAGAAAGCAGGGGCCAGTAAGGAAGAGGTCGTCGAAGCTGTGCTTCTTGCCGCAGCGCTTCGCGCGGGCGGCGCTGCCGCGCACGGCACCCTGGCCGTGAAGTTTTACGACCAGGCTTGAGGATGCCCAGACCGATCGCAAGCCGGCCGCACATGCCGGGCTATGGTCTCGCCGATGCGAAAGGCGGTCGAGGCTTGCTGCCGTGGAAATGGGCGGAAGAGCGGCTGGAGAAGGGAACAACGTATTTCATAGCCACGTCGGATCCATCCGGAAAACCCCACGTCATGCCGGTTTGGGGTGTCTGGCTCAACGATGCATTCTTCTTCAGTACGGGGAATCAGTCGCGAAAAGCGCGAAACTTGTCTGTTAACGCACGGTGCTCCGTGGCCACCGATATCGATTTCAAGCGTCGGCCGAAGAAGGGGGACATCAAAGATACGATCATTCTCGAAGGAGAAGCGGAACTCATCAACGATGCTCGGATTCGAAAGAAATTTTCCGCGATCTATCAGGACAAGTATGCCTGGGACATGGAGGGCTTCGACGGGCCGATCTATCGCGTGCGTCCGATCGTCGTTTTTGGTTTCGCATCGAAGTTCAACCAGACAGCCACTCGATGGAAATTCGATGAATAAAGACGATATCCAACAACTCTATCGATACAACACGTGGGCGAATGCGACCGTATTGAAGTCGGTTGCCCCGCTCAGCTCGCAAGAACTGAAACGCCAATTGGGCGGCAGCTTCCCGTCGGTACACGAGACGTTGGTTCATATAATGGCGGCGGAATGGATCTGGCTTCGACGATGGAAGGGCGTTTCGCCTCGAGCGCTTTTCGATGCAGGGGAGTTTCCGGACCTGGACGCCGTTATGACAAAGTGGTCAGAAATTGAAAGAGAGCAGATGGATTTCGTCAGCCAAGTCACCGATGCTTCCTTACAGGAAATCATCCAGTATGTGAATATAAAGGGTCAGACCTGGCAGTATCCGCTTGGCCGTCTGATGCAACACCTCGTCAACCACTCGTCCTATCATCGGGGCCAGATTACGAATTTCTTGCGCCAACTCGGGACACAGCCGGCTGCCACCGACTTTTTGATCTATTTTGATGTGGAAGAGCAGCTAAAGGCGGAAAAACCCCTGAATACGCTTGAAAGTAAAGGCTGATAAGGTTAACCTACGCGCTCCGTTGGACAGAGCGTGATTTTTAAGCCGGTCCAGTCCGGTAGAATTAATTCGAGGGAGGTCACATGAGTTTGAACGTTAAAACTCGAAAAGTCGATGGCGTGGTCGTCGTAGATATGTCGGGACGCCTGACGATTGGGGAGCCGGTGCTCCTGCTGCGAGAAACCTTACGCGTCCAGGTCAATGATGGCGCTCGTCAGTTTGTCTTGAATCTCGGCGATGTCTCCTACATCGACAGCTCGGGGTTAGGGGAACTCGTTTCCGCATATACGACAGTGCGAAACAAACAGGGCGACGTCAAGCTGCTGAATTTGACAGCGAAAGCGAAAGACCTGTTGCAGATGACGAAACTGCTGACGGTTTTCGATGTGTACGATGACGAGGCAAAGGCGGTAGCCGCACTTAAAGCTTCAAAGACATCGGCGTAGTTGGCGGAAGTGCGTGGGAGTCGAACCCACCGGACGACGGTTCCCCGCCGCCCCACAGGCTTTGAAGGCCAGGAGAGTCACCGGACCCTACTCACTTCCAAAACAGCTATTATAGGGAATCATGACGACCAAGTATGAGATTCTGAAAAAACGTCGCGTCAATCGGGCGAAAAAGAAAGCGCGTCTCAAACGCCGAGCCCAAGAACGTTTCCAGGCTCGCAAAGGGACCGCTACTCCCTCTTGAAGAAAAGCGCGCGGATTTCGCGCGCTTTTTTTATTGGATCTTTCGGACGTACCCACTTCAATTTCGGCGGTAGTCTACAATAGCGCGGTGAGCTACGAAGAGGCGTTTGCTGCGTTCAACGAACGTGATTTTCCAACCGCTGCAGCTTTGCTTGAGGAAGCTGCGCGCGAAACGGGATACGCATCCGACTTTATCAATCATCCTTACACTCTGGCCCTCTATCACATCGGAGATAAGGCGCGCCTCGCCGATGTGGCGTTTCAAATTGCGAGTTCCATGTTGCCCCACGATTCCGCGTCGGCGATGGACTATTTTCAGCGCGCAATGTTTGCGGGTTTGGACGCCAACCGCAGGCGCCGTATCGGCGAATGGTTTGAAAAATGGGCCGAGCCGGCGCCATCGTCAGTGCGGGGTGAAGTAAACCGCATTGCGCATGTCGTTGGATCTCTTTCGTCGGAAACCGACACCACGAGGTACCTGAAGCTGCTTGTGTCGAGTCTTCGAAAGCAGGAAATCCAATCAACGATCTTCACTACGGAATGGTCGGCATCGTGGTTCTTTAATCCCGCCGGCGTGCCGCAATCACAACCAGTGCAGATCGAAGCTGAAGTGAAGATGGCTTCTGTCGAAGGAGACTTTGTCGAACGGGCGGCGCGGATTGCCCAAGCCTTGACCGCATCCGGGATTGGAACCGCATTTTTCCACGCAAACCTCGCCGAACAGATTACCGCCCGCGTCGCATCGATGCGGCCGGTTCCGGTGCAGGTGAATGTGAACCATGACTGTGAAATGGATGCCGATTTATTTGATCGTCGTATTCATCTATCGCAGAGCGCAATGCGGCAGAGTCGATTCTCCAATCCGGCGGAATGGATTCCACCGGTGTCCGACATTCAGCAAAGGCTTCAAACCACTGAACAAGTCACGCGACAGAGCATGGGCCTCGAGTCTGCAAGTTCTGTTTCAGCCACATTCGGTAATCTTCAAAACGTTTCAGGCCGAGAATACTTGGGCGCGCTGTCAGAAATCATGATGCGCTTCCCGAAGCACTTCCATTTATTTGCGGGTGCCGGAAACGTGAAGGCCACTCGTTCTCATCTGCATTCCGAAGGCGTTCTGCCGCGCGTTCGATTTCTGGGAGATATTGGCAACACTGCGTCCCTGCTGGGCACGATCGATTTGTATCTCGCGTCTTTTCCACAATCGAGCGCGCAGCCTATTCTCGACGCGATGGGCGCGGGCAAGCCTGTCGTGGCTTTGAGGAACTCCGGCGGTGAGTTGGTGGATATTCCCGAACTCACAGCCCCAGGCGCCGCCGATTATCTCCAGATCGCCGACAGCCTCTTGCGAAACCCGTCTTTGCGTGCGCAACAAGGACAAGCCGTACTAGAACGGTTCAACACCGAATTCCATCCAGACCGCCTAGGGGAACGCTACAAGGCGTTCCTCGGAGAAAATGTGCTATAAAGTAACAGTTTATTTATGACCAAACTGTTAATCCTGTCCTCGGACACTGGGGAAGGACACAACAGCGCGGCGGCCGCTATCGAAAACGCTGCCAGGTCTGCGGGATTTCAAGCCAAGATTCGAAAGCCTATCGAGGAGTCCACAAAGGTCAACCGCTCGTTGGCTAATCTGTACAATGTTCTCCTGAAACATCGGCCCCAGTGGATGGGTGTGTACTTCCGTCTTATTGATGGCGTTCGCCCTAATGAGCGCGATTTTCTCTATCCGAAGGTCCGCGGCTATATCGGCCGGTTTATCGATCGAGAGAGTCCCGACGTCGTGCTCTCGGTACATCCGATGCTGAACCACTTTCTTCCAAGATTCATCAAGGAAGAGGGACTCGGTATTCCGTGTTTTGCATTTTTGACAGACCCCTTCCCGCCATTTTGGCGGGGCTGGACTTCGCCTTATATCGATCAGTACTTCGTGCCAACCGATGAGGCTTTACAAGCACTCACCGCCAGCGGCATTCCCGCCTGGCGCATCGAACGAGTGGCGATGCCGGTGCGGTCGCAATTCGTGCCTGCGAGCTTGTCCGAGATTCAGGCGCTTCGGAACACGCTTAAACTCGACGATCGAAGCATCATTCTCATCAATGGCGGAGCACGCGCCGGCGGTCCGATTTTCAAGATTTATGAGCTGATTCGGAGAACGGCACCGGAAGAAAACGTATTGGTTGTGTGTGGAAGAAATAGCCGGCTGCGCTGGCGCATTGAGCGTCTTCAGGATTCGAGAACGCGCACGTTTGGGTTCCTCGAAGATATCCACCGGTATGTGGCGGCATGTGATCTCGTCGTAACCAAACCCGGCGCCCTCTCAACGTACGAAGCTCTTGCATGCGGTGTGCCTGTGCTGCTGACGGGGCTACGTTGTCTGATGCCGCAAGAATCCGGACTCTTCGATGCGGCCCAACATTACGATTTCGGATTCGGTGCGAGAACGTTCGATGAGCTCGAAAAAATCATCCGAAAAGGGCCGGCCGCATGGAATCGTAAACGTGAATCCATTCCGCAGTTCTATGCCGCACACTCCGCCTGTGAGTTGATCGAAAGGATTCAGCCTGTCCATGTCTGAGGGCAGGAATATCTTCATCACGGGTGTTACCGGTTTCCTGGGAAGCCACCTCGCTGCACGCCTGCTCGAAGACGGTTGTCGTGTTACTGCTTTGGCTCGGGGTTCGAAGAATACATCACCAAGAACGCGTGTAGAGGACGTGCTGCGCGAAGTTGGTGTTTCTGAGCTCAAAGGCCTGGAAGTATTCGAGGGCGACATTTCAGTACCTGATCTTGGCCTAAGTGAGGCGGCTAAGAGGCAAATCTTGTCCTCGACCGATGAGGTCTGGCATTGCGCGGCTTCATTGTCTTTTCAGCGAGAGGATCGTCGTGAAATCTTCCGCATGAATGTCGTTGGAACTCGACACGTTCTGGATTTTGTGAAGCAGACGCCGAGCCGCCGTCTTCATCACGTCAGCACGGCTTATATCGCGGGTAATCGCAGCGATCTCGCATTAGAAACGGAAATCAACGTTGGACAGACATTCAAGAACGCTTACGAAGAGTCAAAATGCCAAGCCGAGTTGCTCGTTGCCGAAGAACAACGCAAGAGAGCCGTGGTGTCTTCCGTGTACCGGCCCAGCATCGTGATCGGCGATTCCGTGTCCGGCCGCGTCACGCATTTCCACGGTGTGTATGCGTTCATTCGCGTGTTATGGGCGGCGCTTGAGCGTCTGCGCCGACGCATGCCTGAGAATGGACTCGTCCATTTTCCACTGCGTGTTGTTGGAGCAGAGACTCAAACACTGAATTTCGTGCCGATCGATTACGTGGTGGGTGGTATGGTCACGATTTCGCGGAGCCCCGACACTGCCGGTGGCACTTACCATTTGGCAAATCCTTCGCCAACCGAGAATCGAATCTGGCTTCGAAATATTTGCCGCGTGTTGCGTGTCGAAGGCATTCAATTGGTCGGGGAACACTCGTTTCTGAAAACGCCGATGACAAAGCTGGAGTCGTTATTTCAAAAACAGATGGCGTTTTATTATCAGTATCTGCAAGGCGAACCACGCTTCGATTGCCGCAGAGCGTTAGCCGCTTTGAAGAACACGGGAATTGAATGTCCTCCGGTAACCGTGGAGTTCATTAACCGGATGGCCGGCTGGTATGTCGATTTCCTTCAAGCCGCACGACGTGATTTGTGAAAATGTCGACCCCCGCTCGAAAGTGCATAGCCAGGCTCAAGCATGGAGAACTTCCTGCTTTCTAGGACGGTGGAAGCCCAGGTTCAACTGCGAAACCCCCGTAATTCACGTGTTATGATTCCAAGACATGCGCAAAATCGCGGTGGTGGATGACAATGCGGACAACCGTTTGATCATTCGAACCATCCTCGAGGACCAATACGAAATCATCGAGTTTTCCAGCGGAATCGAGGCGATCGAAGGATTTCGAAAAACCAAGCCTGATGTCGTTATTCTCGATATTTCGCTTCCAGAAATGGATGGAACTGAAATTCTCCGCCGTATCCGCGAAGATACCGAACTACATGATCTGCCGGTCATTGCTCTCACTGCTCATGCCATGGTTGGTGATCGCGAGAAGTACCTCGCTGCGGGCTTCAACGATTACGTTGCCAAGCCCATACTGGACATGAGCGTTCTGTTTTCCACAATCCAACGCTGGGAGAATTCGGGGTAATTCCACGACGCAACCGTCCTGGAATTTGGCGTTCCGTTTGCAGCCGCCCTCCATATGGCCCAGGGTCCCACTCGCATTCTCCTGATCGAGGACGAGGAAGCAGACTATCTGCTCACACGCAGAATCCTCAATTCCTCCGAAAAGCAGGAATTTCATCTCGATTGGGCCGACTCCTGGCAAACAGGAATTGAAGCCATCCGGCGTTGTGCGCACGATGTGTGTTTGCTCGATTTTCGAATTGGCGGCGGCGATGGACTCGAGCTGTTGAAGGAGTCCCGCGATATCGGCTGCAGAGCACCGGTGATTCTTCTCACGGGCATCAGCGATTATCGTTTGGATGTTGAAGCCATGGAACTCGGAGCCGCAGACTTCCTCGTGAAAGACAAACTCACCGCTGAATTGCTCGAGCGCTCCATTCGGTATGCCATAGCGGAAGCACAGGCCATACAAGAGCTACAGCTCCGGCAGAATGCCTTGTGCGCATCAGAGTTGCGGTTTCGCTCTGTCGTTCAGTCCGCAACGGATGCAATCATTCTTTCGGACGAAAGTGGAAAAATCCTTTTCTGGAACAAAGGCGCCGAATCCATCTTCGGCTACAGCGAAGAAGAAATTATCGGCGCACCGCTGGAGACGTTGATGCCAGAGCCGTATCGTTTAAGCCATCGGGCCGGTTTCGAGCGATTTCGAGTAACGGGCAGAGCGCAGATTATCGGCAAAACGGTTGAGTTGGAGGGCCTGAGAAAGGATAGAACCGTTTTCCCGCTTGAACTCTCTCTCGCATCGTGGAGGAACGGTGCAGGCCCGATGTTCACCGCCATCATCCGCGACATCACGGAAAGAAAGCGAACCGAAGAATTGCGATGCGCGAAGGACGCAGCCGAGGAGGCAAGCCGCGCCAAGAGCTCTTTTGTAGCACGCATGAGCCATGAGCTGCGCACGCCTTTGCATTCGATCATCGGGTTCACTAGCCTTTTGCTCAAAAACAGCGCCGGGAATCTACATCAACAGGATATCGACTTCCTCGAACGCATTTTCTTGAACGCTAAAGATCAGCTTCAACTCATCAACAGCGTTCTGGATCTGTCAAAAGTTGAAGCGGGACGGATGGAGCTTCAACTTGAGAATGTTTCAGTCGATTTGGTCGTTCGCGATGTGGTGAGGCAACTCGAGGCCGAGCACCGCGGTTCGGATGTCGAAATCGTCATGCGGTTGCCGTCCGCCGCCAAGCCTATTCAAGCGGACCCTCACAAACTCAAACAGGTCCTCATGAATCTTGTCGACAACGCCTTGAAGTTTACCAGGCAAGGAACGGTTACCGTTGAATTGATCGTGGGTCACTCAGCCATGGAACCCCTTCGGGTCGATGTCATCGACACGGGAGTCGGCATGCCATCAGATCAGATTAGTGAGATCTTCGAGCCCTTCCGGCAACTAACATCCGAGACAAGTCAAGCGGCGAAGGGGACAGGCCTGGGCCTTTCCATCTCCCGGTCACTTTGTGATCTGATGGGTTATCAACTGGAGGTTCGTAGCGAACCCGGAAGCGGGTCGACTTTCAGCATCATTTTGGCTCAAACAAATCGGTTACCTCTCACGGCATGACGGTACCGCGGGACCACAGTGGTGCTCAAAGCCCCATTTGCCGCGAATTTAACCGTCGGTCAATCCGCGGGTCAGGCGTGTAGGAGAACTGACGACACCAACAAACGCCGTTAAAAACCAGAGAGTTACTTCGACCGGCCTTTGTAAGTCCATTCAGATTCACAACTTGGAACTCCCATTGCACCTCTTGTCGAAAACCCGCGGCACGCGTGATGGACATGAGTGCATAGACGGGCACTACCGAGGAATTGGAGGGTAGGCAAAGATAATGAGTAAGCGATCCATTTTGGTTGTAGATGACGATCATAGCGTTCGGAGCTATCTTTCGGATTTTCTTACATCGTGCGGATATGCGGTGGAGTGTGCAGAATCGGGGGACCAAGCTGTCGCGCGGCTGACCTCTGGTCAGGTGCCTTCAGTGATCGTGCTCGACATTGTGATGCCTGGTATTAACGGTATCGAGGTTTTGGAGAACGTCAAACGGATTCATCCATCGATTCCGGTGATTATTCTTTCTGCCGCTGGACAAACCAAGACGGTCGTCGACGCAATGAAGATGGGCGCTGCGGATTTCTTGGTGAAGCCCTTCGAAGAGCAAGAGCTCGAACTGGCGATTGAGAACGTCGCCGAGAAGCAAAAGCTGAAGGAAGAGGTCAAGACTCTGAAGCGTCAACTCGACGCCTACGCCGAAGCAGGCGACATTCTTTCGACCAATCCAAAGGTTCTCAAGATCAAGGAAATCGCAAAGCAAGTCGCCGATACTGACGTTCCGGTGTTGATTACCGGTGAATCCGGCGTCGGGAAGGAAGTCCTCGCGCGCTACATCCATGCGCATTCGTCGCGGCGCGACAAGCCCTTTGTGAAAGTCAATTGCGCTGCGCTACCGAACGACTTGCTCGAATCCGAGTTATTTGGTTATGAACGCGGTGCATTCACGGGCGCGCTGAACGACAAACCTGGAAAATTCGAACTTGCAGATAAAGGCACGCTGCTGCTCGATGAGATCGGCGAGATGACGCCGCACCTGCAAGCGAAGCTGCTTCACGTGCTGCAAGATTCGGAATATACCCGCTTAGGGGCAAAGCGTACGATCCGCGTTGATGCGCGCGTGGTGGCATCGACCAACATCAATCTCGAAGAAAATGTCGCGACTGGAAAGTTTCGCGAAGATTTGTATTTCAGATTGAACGTCATTCGAGTCGATATCCCTCCATTACGTGAGCGGCGCGAAGACATTCCCGTCTTGTGCAATTACTTCTTGTGCCGTTATCGGGATCGATACAAGAGTTCAGTGGATGAAGTCGCCCCCACTCTCATGGACTCATTCCTGCGCTACGACTGGCCCGGCAACGTGCGCCAACTCGAGAATGCGGTGAAGAGATACTTGATTCTGCCGGATATGAGCGTGAATCCATCCGACCTCAAAGAGCAAGTGCAGTCGAATACCGCTACTGTCCCCGTCAAACCTAAAGAAGACAACATGTCGCTCAAGGATGTCGGAACGCGAGCCGCAGAACAGGCTGAGAAGGAGTTGGTCCTGCGGGTCCTCGAAGAAACCAGTTGGAATCGCAAACAGGCCGCACGGCGTTTGAACATCTGTTACAAGGCACTATTGAACAAACTCAAACGTTGGCAAATCGACAACCGGCACAGCATGCAGACCACATTAAACAAGCCTGCCGGCGGAAAAGAGTTTCAACCCCTACCGTTCTAATCACAGAGGCACAAATGGGGACAGTCCCCATTTGTGCTTTTGTGCCCGTCAATTCCGAAGGTAGAACGGCCATTCTCACGCTTCCTCACCTAATCGTCTGAAAACGCTGCCATCTCCGCTGGCATCGCTCTTGCAGCTTTCCTTACGAAATATAACTAGGAGTGGCAATGAAACTCAGGACCCTGCTCGTACTTGTCATTATCTCAGTGGGCTCGGTTGTGGCTTACGCTCAATGTCAGGGAACGGGGAAGGCGGCTCCGCGCGGTTACGGCGAGAGTGAGTTTCGGCTTGGACCAGAGGACGTCATTCAGATTTCCGTTTATCAAGAAAAGGATCTCGAGACGACGGTACCTGTCCGGCCGGACGGAAAGATCTCGATACCTCTTATTGGGGAACTCCCAGCGAGCGGGAAGACAGCGACGGAGTTGCAGAAGGAAATCGGGCAAAAGTATTCGCGCTTCCTTGCGGAACCCGCTGTCACAGTCATCGTGAAGGAAATCAACAGTCCGAAGGTCTCCGTATCGGGCGAAGTCAAGAACCCGGGGACGTACAAGATCAGAGACAGGGCTACGATTCTCGATGCGATCGCCCAAGCCGGCGGCCTGACCGAATATGCGAAAAAAGATAACGTCCGGCTGATTCGGCAGGACGCTTCCGGCGAACGGCACAATCTTCGGATCAATCTCGAGGATCAAATCAAGGGCAAGCGCTCCGACCCGTGTTACGTCCTGCCATACGACATGATTTACGTCCAGTAGCTTTTTGTTCGGAGCACCAAAAGGAACCATATGAAGAGGCTGTTGCTCGTAGTTTGTTTGTTTTCACTGCCGGCTCAATTGCTGGCCCAACAAGGCGCAACGCCTGTGCTCAATGGGTTTCAGTTTGTTGCTCCGATGCAGATCGCGGTAGGTACCGATGATAACTTCCTTGTGGATCGTACCAATCCGAACGAAAAGTTGCTGGTATTGTCGCTGCCTCCAAGCATCCAACCCGGCGCTCCAGACATCAGACCCAAAGTACTGGACGACAAATTCATATTGCTGCGTGCGCCGAAGGTCGCGTTGCGCAACGACTCCAGGCGGCATGAGTTTATCGCAACATGGGTTCCTGAATTCGAGATTTACAAGGCGAACCCCGATCAGAACGGTCTGAGCCAGAGAGCAATGGCCAGCTTCAACTACTACCTCCGCCGAAACCTGCAGATTTGGGTGTCCGATAGTTTTCAGACTTCGAAGGATCCTGCCCGCGCGCTCGGTAACGTGCTTCTGCTTTTGCCCCGCAGCGGATATCGCGAAAACGGTATAAGCGGAAGCTTAGAGTTTCAGCCCAGCCAGCGAACCAACATCGGCATCCAGTACGACACGACACGTTCGGAATTCGGGCAAACCGATCCATTCCAAGCGCGAATCCTCGATTCGACGGCGAGAGGATACGCCTTCAGCGTGAGCAGAATGCTTGGCCGGAACCAGCGCATCAGCGCGAGGTACTCGCTCTTCAAAATCACACCGATCAACCAACGCAAGCGATACGACGATGCCGTAGACAGGCCTCATTCCTTTGAGAACCCCATTAATAGTTTCACGATGCAATACAGGGTGAAGGAGAACGCCAACACGGTATTGGGATTTTCCGGCGGACTCATCAAATTGCAGAACGGTTTGAACTACACCATCGGCGGCAACGTTTCAAGGCGCGTCGGAAACTTCTGGCCGAGTGTGGGCTACACCCGCGAGCTGGCCTTTGAATCCCGATCCGTAAATGGCTTGGCACAAGGTCTCGATAGTGCCGGTTTCTACGAGGTGATTTGGATTCGGTTCCGAGGACAGCCGACGCGGAATACCGGACTCCTTTTCGATACAACGATGTCGC
>JACXTT010007974.1_pt1 | contig 14788 bp, 14 predicted proteins | sample 9270951 | NCBI WGS metagenome assembly JACXTT01 (sample SAMN15532306, study PRJNA645909) | rock metagenome | isolation source: weathered quartz diorite | place: Puerto Rico | collected 2017-06-21
TATCCCTTTAAGCGCGCCTGCCGGGATGCGTATCAGTTCGTCGAACAAGCCGGTTGTGGCGGTTAGAAATTCCAGCATCTCTTCCAGCCGCTCCCGGGTGTACAGGCTCGCTGCTCCGGTCTTTTTCAGTTCCCCGACGCACTCCCGCAACACCCGCAAGGTGGGGTCAATTTCGCGGCGCTTTCGCTCTTCTGCAACAATCCGGAAAATTTCCCAAACGTCTTTTACGGATTCGAAATGATCCCGGCGGTCGCCGAGAACATGCACCACGCGAACGATTCCCCAACCCTGCAACTCACGCAGGCTGGTGCTTACATTGGACCGCGCCACCGCCAGAGTGTTGGCGATTTCCTCTGCGTGCAGAGGTTTGGGTGAAACGAAGAGCAAAGCATGCACCTGGGCCACCGTCCGATTGATGCCCCAGCGGGTTCCCATTTCACCCCAATGCAGAATGACTCTTTGTTCAACTGGCGTGATTGACATCGTTAACTTCCGTTATTTCTGTCATAACTGAAAGTAGCGTAGTTACAGTAATTAGTCAAGCCTTTTCCATGAGGTGCGTGGCTTGGTCCTAAAGCGTAAGCGTGGGGTGCTTACCACTTTCTTGAGCGAAGCCCCCCGCGCCCCCTTATGCAATGGACATGGCATGCGGGGAGCGTCTGGTATTGCCGCTGGTGAGGAGAGCAGATAACGCTGATGATTTAAGGGCTGGTCTGGTACGCTCTAGGAATCCTTGTATGGCGCCCGGCCTTAGGAAAACACAAGAAAAGGAATCGGCGTTTATCTGCGTGATCTGCGGCTGAAATGAACCGCCTTCTTCGCCTACTCCGTCCCTCACACCAGCACAGCGCCTTCTCCGCCACGTTGCTGCTGATGTCGGCCGTGATGCTGTCGCGGGTGATCGGCTATGTGCGCGAGGCCTACATTGCTTACGCGTTTGGCGCCGGACCGGCAACGGACGCCTACGTAGCCGGCTTCACCATCCCCGACTGGCTTAACTATCTGGTGGCGGGCGGAACCGCTTCCATCACCTTCGTTTCCATCTACACGCGTTTTCTTGCTGAGGACAAAGAAGCGGAAGCGCAGAAGACATTCTCGATCATCATCACGGTCATGACCGCGGTGCTGGGAGCGGGTATCCTCCTGGCGGAAATCTTCACGCCCCAGATCTCGCGCCAACTCTTCCCCAAATTCAGCCCCGAACAAATGCAGCTTTGCGTTCATCTGACTCGCATTCTGCTGCCGGCACAGCTGTTCTTTTATGTGGGAGGCGTGGTTTCGGCGGTATTGCTTTCGCGACGGCTATTCCTGTTTCCCGCCTTCGCGCCGCTACTTTACAACGCTGCCATCATTGCCGGTGGCGTGCTGCTTTCGCGGCGCCTGGGCATTGCTTCGCTGGCCTACGGCGCGGTTGCAGGGAGTTTTCTGGGGCCGTTTCTGATCAACGCCATCGGCGCGGCTCGGATCGGAACCGGCTACCGTATTTCATTCGACCTGCGCAACCCCGCATTTCGCGAATGGGTCCGGCTCTCCATTCCGCTGATGCTGGGCGTGTCGCTGGTTACTGCGGACGACTGGATTCTGCGCTACTTCGCTTCGGGAGCGGTGGGCGATATTACCCGGTTAAATTACGCAAAAAAACTCTTCGCGGTGCCAATCGCGGTACTAGGGCAGGCCACCAGCCAGGCCTCGCTGCCTTTTTTTGCCAAGCTGTTCGGGGAAAAGCGCATGCGTGAGTTCGCCGACACGGTGAACGGGTCCATTTACCGTATCGTGGCTGCCTCACTGTTGGCGGCCAGTTTCATGATGGCGGCGGCAACGCCGCTGATCGATCTGGTTTATCGCCGCGGACACTTTACCTTTTCTGATTCTCAGGAAACGGCTCTGTATTTTTTCTGGTTCTCGCTTTCGCTTTGCTTCTGGGCGGCGCAAGGTCTTTATTCTCGCGCTTTTTATGCTGCCGGGAACACACTCACACCGATGGTGGCCAGCAGCCTGATTACGCTGGCGTCGATCCCAATGTACTCGACCTTGTTCCGACATTTCTCGACCTTGGGACTGGCCATGGCTTCTGACCTGGGGATCGTGGCCAACACCCTGGCGCTGTCTCTGCTGCTTCACGGTCGCCAATTGGTTCGGATCAGTGAATTGCACTGGGGAGAGATCGGGAAGGCGGGGCTTACGGCAGTGGTGGCGGGGCTATTGAGTCGTCAAATTGTCGGCTTGGTAATGGTGAGCAATAGCAGGACGGCGGACCTCAAGGCCCTTGGCTTGATCGCGGTTACCTGGGCTGGGGCAGTCGCGGCAGGACTCTGGCTTTCCCGCTCATCCTTGCCAGGCGACCTTCGGCGGAGGAAACCAACTCCCTATCCTCGGGTGGCGGAAGTGCAAGCGGCAGATGTGACCAGAGGGATCGAGCCGTAGAAGCTTTCAGCTCTCAGCGTTCAGCTTTCAGCCGCCCACTCGCATCAGCTGGCGCGCGAACTCAAGGCTCCAGACATCCGGTCTGACAAAACAAAACGGGCACTCTTAAACCGATGAAGAGCGCCCGCTATGATTTTTGCCGGGAAATCTTAGACCCGGGCCGCGGCTGCCGTTTCAGCCGCTCCCGCGGTCTTTACTTCTTCACCGTTCGACTTCTGACCGGCTTTGCGGATGTCAATTCCGCCCTTGAAGAATGCGCCGTCTTCGATGGAGATGCGGGCGGCCACTACGTCGCCCGTGAGCGAACCATCGCTGCGGATATCCACGCGGTCGCTGGCGGTGAGGTTGCCGCGCACTTTGCCCAAGACCACGATTTCGCGGGCGTTGATGTTGGCCGACACGACGCCGTTGCGGCCCACGGTCACCCGGTTGCCCGACAGATTGATGGAACCTTCCACCCGGCCATCGATGTAAAGGGACTCGGAGCCCGTCACCTCGCCTTTGATCACCAACGATTTACCGATCGTCGCCTGATCCGCCGTACTGGCGGCAACCGGACGCGGAGCCGCCGGAGTGGGTTCGCTCACCGCCGATGGCGTGGCGAGCGTAGCAGTGCGCTCCGGCTCAACCGGCCGGCCTGGAGTCGTAGACTGATTCGTGGGTTTCCACATGTGGCAAAGTCCTTTCCTCTCCTGAATTCTGCGCAAACGGGCCGCACTTAGTTAACCAATTGGCATTTTACTCTAGCAAGCTGAAAACCGAACCTGTGAAAATCGCGCTTTCTGTTGATATCGCGGGCCGCGAAGGCCAGCAGCAGGAAAGACGGTGACCGGGACCACTCAGTCTCGCTCGCTGCACACAATCCCAAACTGCGCAAATTCCGCTCTCAGATTGGTATTTCTTACCCAGCACCATAGTGCCATTGCGATGCGATTAGCGACACAGGATGGTCACATCGGGGCGTTACTAATGTAATGCGCTTTGCCCGAGAACGGGCTCACCACCTGATTAAGTTCCCTTAATCTGGAAGGGCCTTAGAAGCTGGGATTGAACTAGGAGACTCGTCGCGCCAGGCTCAGGCCTCTTGTCCAGAAACGGGCGAGGATTCCTCTTGCCTTGTTTGCTCACCCGGTTCGGCGCACGTATGCTTACTGCAGCAAGTCCATGGGCGCCTTTCTATGAAATCAAACATGGCAGTCAGCGCCAAGCCTGAGCCCGATGAGTATGCGCCCTACTACGGCAAATACGTGTCGTTGGTTTCGGGAGACGACATTCTCGCGGTCCTGGAAAAACAACCGCCGGAAATAGCGGCATTGCTTTCCACATGCACAGAGGCAAAAGGAGGCTTTCGCTACGCCCCGGGGAAGTGGAGCGTGAAGGAAGTGCTCGGCCATGTGATCGACACCGAGCGGATTTTCAGCTACCGGGCGTTGCGCATTGCACGCAACGACAAGACTCCGATTGAGGGCTTCGAGCAGGACGACTACGTGAAGCATGGGTCGTTCGGTCGATGCGCTCTTACTGCCCTGGTGGTAGAGTTTGAGTCTGTTCGCCAGGCGACGCAGTCGCTCTTTCGCGGGCTGGATGAGGCCGCATGGGTGCGCCGAGGGGTCGCCAACCAGAACCAAGTGAGCGTGCGGGCCATCGCCTTTATCATTGCCGGTCATGAACGGCATCACGCCAAAATCCTGCAGGAAAAGTATTTTGCCCAGCCGTAAGCCTGACCTGTCCAACGAAACCCCCGAGGGCCACCCATGTCTGAACTCACGTTGACCGAACTGCTGTACGGCACCGGGGCGCATGCCAATTCGATCGCATGTGTCGAAGGGTTGACGGCGGACCTGGCGTCGCGCCGCATCGCAGGATTTCCGCACTCCATCTGGCAGCTCGTGTTCCACATAAACTATTGGATCGAGTACGACCTCAAGAGGATCAGAGGCGAGCGTCCACCCTATCCCGCCAGCGCGGACGAGAGTTGGCCCGGCCGCCCAGCTCCCACCGATGATGCGGAGTGGAGGCGGGAAGCGGCGCGTTTCGCCGCTCTTCTGGGCGAGGTGGCGATGCTGGCGAAAGCTGACCCAGAAAAATTGCAACAGGAAGTAGAGGCGATGCATCCGGCACACGGGCGGCAGTCGTCCTCAGTCCTTGCGGTGCTTTGGCAAACGGTTGTACACAATAGCTACCACCTCGGCCAAATAGCGTTGCTGCGCCGTACTTTCGGGGTCTGGCCGCCGTCCGGCGGAGGCGACACCTGGTAGGCCATGCTTTCTGATTCCGACATCCTGAAACAAGTTGGGCGCCAGCCCAAACGCGCGGCTGGCTTCAAGCAGATAGTGCGCGAACTGGGCGTCCGCGGCGACGATCGTCGCGAACTCTCGGAGCGATTGAAACAACTGGTAGCCACGGGACAACTGGTGCAGACGGAGTCTGACCGATATGCCATTCCGCAAGCCGCCGCCGGAAAAAGCCTGGGCGTCGGGCGGCTGAGCATGCACCGTGATGGCTTCGGCTTCGTCATCCCCGAAGCTAGTTCGTTGGACGAGCGCCTGAGGGCGCGGCTGGCGGGAGATATTTTCATTCCGCCTCCGGCGATCGGTTCGGCCATGCATGGCGACCGCGTGCTGGTGGAAATCGGCAATATCCGCCCCGACGGCCGCGCCGAAGGGCGCATTGTGCGCCTGATCGGCCGCGCCCACTCCACCGTAGTGGGCAAATTTCACTACGGCAGCCGCCGCAACTACGTTACTCCGATCGATCAGAAGATTACGCAGGAGATTGTCATACCGCCGGGAATGGAGTATCCGGGGGACTACCGGACCCAGGACGATGATTCCTCCGTGTCCTCCGTGGTTGAATCCCACGGCCGTAAGAGTCAAAGCCGCAATCGCGTGTTCGGCGCGGAAGCCGCGCGCCGTGCCGATTGGGATGACCTGGAAAACGTGGTGGTGGACGTCGAGATTACGGACTGGCCCACGGCCACCCAGAATCCCCGTGGGCGCGTCGTCGAAATTCTGGGCTACGAAGACGATTTTGGGGCGGACGTCGAAATCATAATCCGCAAGTTTCACCTGCCTCATCGTTTCCCGCCCGCCGTTCTGGAAGAAGCACAAAGCGCCGAGCCCATCATCCCGGCGGGCGAAGCCCGCAAGCGGCGCGACTTTCGCGCGTTTCCGATTGTCACGATTGACGGAGAAACGGCGCGTGATTTCGACGATGCGGTCGCCGTCCGGCGATTGGAAAACGGCAACTTTGAGCTTCAGGTGCACATTGCCGACGTGGCCCACTACGTCACGCCGGACTCGGCTCTCGACCAGGAAGCCCGTCTGCGCGGTACCAGCGTTTACTTTCCAGATCGTGCTGTCCCCATGCTCCCGCTCGAGCTCTCGACCGATATCTGCAGCTTGCGGCCGAAAGTGGACCGGCTGGTGATGTCGTGCGTGATGGAAATGGACCATCGCGGAGAGATTCTCGGCTGCGAATTGAGCGAAGGCATTATTCGCTCCGCTGAGCGCATGACGTACACCGACGTGAATGCGGTGCTCGAAGGCGATGCCACGGTGCGCCAGCGTTATGCCGAACTTGTGCCCGGATTCGAACTGATGCGTGACCTGGCTCTGATACTAAACCGCAAACGCGAGCACAGAGGATCGATTGATTTCGATCTCCCCGAGCCGGTCATCGAGTTCGACGCATTCGGCTTGATGAAGAGCATCACCCGCTCGGAGCGCAATATTGCCCATCGCCTGATCGAGGAATTCATGCTTTCGGCCAACGAGTGTGTGGCCTCCTATCTGGAGAACAAGCGAATTGCTTCGCTCTATCGCATCCACGAAAAGCCCGACGCTAAACGTGTGTACGACTTTGAAGTCATCGCCGCGACCTTTGGCTATTCGCTGGGAGCCGGTCCACTGCCCATTCAGCGGGTGCAGCTTAAAACCGACCGCCGCGCGAACTATGGCACCGGCAAGCGCGCCCGCGAGATCGAGATTCCGAAAGAAGTACACATCACGCCTCGCATGTATCAGAAGCTGACGGAGAAGATTGCCGGCAAGCCGGAAGAGCGCATTCTTTCTTTCCTGATGCTGCGCTCGCTGAAGCAGGCGCGTTACTCTGAGGAAAATCTGGGCCACTTCGCCCTGGCTGCGACCTCTTACACGCACTTCACTTCGCCCATCCGCCGTTATCCCGATTTGATCGTGCACCGGATCCTGAAGGAAGTTTTGCGTGACTCGGCAGAGGTTTGGCAGGGGGACGTTCCAGTTGGTCGGTATCCCGTTCAATCTGGCAGTGCAAGAAAGCATGGGGCGGTCTCTGAGGAACCGCTGCCGGCCCCTGACACGCGGGCGGGGCGCCCGCGCTACACAAGTCACACCAGCCACACAGATCCACCCTCACCCTGGTCGAAGCGGCGCGACCACGGGGCGCATCGCGAGGCTGTTCAGCCGGCCGGCGGCCCGGTCTCGCTCGAAGAATTGCACGACATCGCCGAAGAATCCAGCCAGTCGGAGCGCCGAGCTGATGACGCCGAGCGCGAATTGATGGAATGGAAGAAGGTCAAGTTCATGCAGGACCGCGTAGGCGAAGACTTCGACGGCCTGATTATCAGCGTAACCAAATACGGGTTTTTTGTGGAACTGACCGACCTCTTTGTTGAAGGCCTGGTCCCCCTGGACACGCTAACCGACGATCGCTACACCTACCACGAGAACACGCGGGAAATCATCGGCCAGCGCAGCCGCAGGATCTACGGCCTGGGGCAGAGAGTTCGAGTGCTGGTGGACCGGATCGATCCGGTGGAGAAGAAAATCCAGTTTGCAGTGTTGGAGGAAAAGCCCGCTCCCAAGCGCAGGAATCGCTAAAGCTGGTGTAAAATCCTTAAGTCAACCCTACCGCCGCTTTGGGATCGCGGCCGGTTCCTTCCAGTCGGGACGTGGCTCAGCCTGGTAGAGCACTCGCTTGGGGTGCGAGGGGTCGGCAGTTCAAATCTGCCCGTCCCGACCAATTGATCTTTCAACGACTTACCAGCAACTCGCTCCAGGCCGCAAATCATAGGCGAGTACTCAATCGAAGGCAAGAAAAAAGGCTGTGGCTCGCGGGCGGCTGCCAGCGCCGCAATCGCTCTGCTGGAATAGCCCGCGCCAGGGTTACTTTCTCGGTTCTCATGGCCTCCTCAACCGCCTCTCCGCGCATCCAATCTTTCTGGAGGCAGACCTGTGGCGATCTACTTCACCATCAGCAAGAGTCGAACTGAATCATTGTGTGCGATCTTTGACGCGGACGGAAAAGAAAGGGCGATACGCTACAAGCAAGGTCTCGTGTCAGAGGGCAGCTACAGAAGCGATCAGATCACTATCAGCGGTACAGACTCGAACGGACAGGCTGTACACGCGTAACAGAAAGGCTCGACGAGGCGACTGCACAGAGGGCCAGCGGGGCCAAATCGAGAGCGAAGATCATTGTATGAATCCCCGCCAGACCCAACCTAGGACACGAGAGCAGCCGTAAGCTAAGAGCGGAACCCCCGCGACAACTAAGGCAAGAAACCACGATTCACGAGTGTAGAAGGCCCTCAGTGACCACATGTCCGTGCCGGCCTTCAACCTCGCGTAGTCGGCACATCCCTTGTAATCGGGCGGGTTTGATTCCTGCCAGCAACTCAGCAACTCAGTTTTCTCGATCTTCTCCGCTTGTGCCTGCCGCTGCATCGGATACACGAACAAGCAATAAATAATCCGGACTGGAGTCCAGCCGCGCTCTACGTTTGCCATCTTGGGTGCATCTCCTGACTGGCCGTGTAGTAGCATAGACTACATGGCTACTCTGAGATCGCTTTTTACGAAGAAGGAATTGCAAGCGCAAATCGAGAGCATAGATGTCCGCATTGACAAACTCAAACGTCGGCCCGCGGTGACTATAGAGGAAGCCGAGAGCAACCGGATGGATTTGCAGAAACTGGAAGCAGCCCGTGGTGACCTGCTCGAAAAGGTGAGACTTGCCCCAGAATAGAACCGACCGCGAAGCACGAGTTACTTCTTCCCCGCTTTGTCTTCCTCGATGAACTTGTCGTACAGACCATGACGATCAAGGAATTTTTCTAACCGCGTGATTTTGTCTGCTTGACTCTCCCAGATGACATTGTAATAGCGTCGTTGATTCTCAGGATCAACGCTCTTACACTGGGACATCTCGCTAATCCAACCACTGAGAGTACGGTAGTCCTCCGGCATAGGCACTGAAGTGTTTTCCAGCTTGTCGAGCCACAACCGCTGATCCGCTCGACACTGCTCAATGGTAGGAGCGTGCTTCACTTCCTGAACTTGTGCCTTCCCGGCAAAAAGTAAACCCACAAACAGAGTCAGCACTACCTTGTATGCTCGATTCATAGTTCACCAAACTTTGTCTTGATGTCGGTGCGCCAGTTCTCCGGTAACCTGCCTTTGTCGTGCAGTTCCGTCAGCAACCAGTAGTACATCTCTGAGTAAACCGCGTAATCACTGATTCTGGCACGTTGGCCCGTTTTTTCTGCGACCATTGCGATGAAATCTCGATTCGCTTTGGCCAGTTCCACCGACTTCATAAAGATTGTTTCTCTACGCCGTGCGTGCCGCTCTAGCTTCTGGGCCAGCAGAGCAAAAACCCCTGTGACCACAGCAGCGGTAGCAGCAGAAGCCAGAATGGTGATTGTCAGGTCTGCGGGGATGTGCACATAGGCCAGTATTACTCACCAGCACTGCATTGCTCATTGCCACCGGAGGTTCCCGTCTTGCATACAAAAGCCCAAGCCCCGCCGCGCTCCCGTTCGGTGTCCTGAACAGGAGCGGGGCTTTTTAACTACTCATCCTCGCTGTGCATCTGGTCCAGCAGCCAACCGGTGAGACGTTGTGAAGATATTGACGTTCCTGAATAAACTGGGAGAACCTTGCGGACATGCTTCCTCCAAGGCGATTACTCAAAATTTGGAGGAATCGCAGTTAAGTCGTTGGAAACAGTCGGGACGTGGCCCAGCCTGGTAGAGCACTCGCTTGGGGTGCGAGGGGTCGGCAGTTCAAATCTGCCCGTCCCGACCAATCTTCGAAAGCGCGGTGTTCCGTTCCGGCAGCCCGTGGCGGGTTCCTGTATCGCAGCTTAATTCCTAATCGCAACTAACGTCGCGCTGAAAGCATGGTGAGAATGTCGCGCAATCCCTGGCGAACATACTTGAGATCAGAGGTCGAGCGTGCGGGAAAAGGCAGGGGAGTCTGCTTTTTGTCGGTCTTAATCTCAGAACGCAGGTGCTGACGCGCGCCCGGAATGGTGAATCCTTCTACATAAAGCAGTTGCTTGATGCGCAGAACGCTTTCGACATCCTTGCGCCGATACATACGTTGGCCGGTATTGCTCTTCACCGGCTTGAGCTGAGGGAACTCAGTCTCCCAGAAGCGCAGGACGTAGGCGGGTAGCTGGCATAAGCGGGAAACTTCTCCAATGCGGAAATAGAGCTTCTCCGGAATCAGGACATCGGCGGTGACTGACTTGGCAGTGGCGCGGGCTCGTGGGCTCATCTTAATTGTCAGGTGCGCGATTTTCAGGAACGCGCTGGATCTGTTTGTTCCCTATGCGCGTTTCTAGCACGACCGCGCCTGCGGAACAACCATATTCTAGAGCAACGGCAACCTTCCCGCGGGTAGCCCCGGGGAGAAATCCACGCAAAAAGCCCGATTTGCCCCGAGGCCGGTGCATTCCGACATTGTCGTACACTGGCAGGGTTATCCGGAACTGGATCCAGCGATATCGGGGTGGATTATGCTACGCGATCCTGTCGAACTGGAAATCTTTAAGAACATCTACCACTCCATTGCCGAGGAGATGGGGGCGGCTCTGCGTCGCACCGCATTTTCTCCCAATATCAAAGAGCGGCGGGACTACTCCTGTGCGGTTTTTGATTCCGGCGGCGAAGTCATTGCCATGGGCGATCACATGCCCGTGCATCTGGGCTCCATGCCGAAGTCGGTGCGAGCGGCAATCGAGAGCTTCGATCTTGGGCCGGGGGACGTGGTGATGCTGAACGACCCTTTTCGCGGCGGAACGCACTTGCCGGACATTACGCTGGTGGCTCCGGTTTATATCGACGGCGGCGGGAGGCGCAAACAGCGAGGCCTAGGCGCGATGGCGAAAGCCGCGATGACGAAAGTCGGGGAGGGCGCCTCCTTTACGGGGCATCGCAGCCGCGCGCGCAGGCGTGATCGCCATCCGGATTTCTATGTGGCCTCGCGGGCGCATCACGCGGATGTGGGCGGGACTTACCCCGGGTCGATGGGACTGTGCCGCGAGATTTATCAGGAAGGGTTGCGGATACCGCCGGTTCGGATTATGCGCGCCGGGAGAATGGAACGCGACGTTCTGGCCCTGCTATTGAATAACGTGCGTACACCAGACGAGCGTGAGGGCGATCTGGGTGCGCAGATTGCCGCTTGCCATACCGGGGCGGAGCGATTGCGTGAGATTTGCGAACGATATGGCCTGGAACGCGCGAGGAGAGCCGCCCGGGATCTGCTGGGTTACTCCGAGCAAATGATGAGGGCGTTCCTGATGCGTGTGCCCAAGGGAACGTATCGAGCCGCGGATTTCATGGATAGCGATGGAATCAGCGAAAGGCCGGTGAAGATTGCAGTGGCGGTGAAGTTCGCCGGAAATACGGTGCGGATCGATTTCACCGGCACCGATCCGCAAGTTGAAGGAAGCATCAATGCGGTCGAGGCGATAACCTACTCCGCATGCTTCTATGTGTTCCGTTGCCTCCTGATGGAAGACGTGCCAGCAACCGCCGGGTTGATGCGCCCGATCCAGGTGGTCGCGCCGCCAGGAACAGTGGTGAGTGCGCGGCCGCCTGCAGCAGTGGCGGGCGGGAATGTGGAAACGTCGCAGCGCATCGTGGACGTGCTGTTAAACGCGCTTGCGCAGGCGCTTCCGGACAGAATCCCTGCGGCAGCGTCCGGAACAATGAACAATCTCACGATCGGTGGGCTCGATCCGCGCACCGGCGAGCCGTTCGCCTACTACGAAACCATCGCCGGAGGGATGGGCGCTCGTCCAACCAAGGCCGGTGTGTCTGGAGTACACACCCACATGACAAATTCGCTGAACACACCGGCGGAAGCGCTGGAGCACTCGTATCCACTGCGAGTGCGGCAATATTCGCTGCGGCGCGGGAGTGGGGGCGACGGCAAACACCGCGGTGGAGACGGTATGGTGCGCGAAATCGAAGTATTAACCGCCGCTGAGGTCACGCTGCTGGCTGATCGTCGAGCGTGCGGGCCCTGGGGATTAAACGGAGGCGCGGATGGTCTGCCGGGGAGGACGTCGGTGATTCGGCGGGACGGATCTGCGGAGCAATTACCGGGCAAAACCAATGTGCGCCTGTGCAAGGGCGAGCGCATCAGGATTGAAAGTCCGGGCGGCGGGGGGTGGGGTAAGAGCTGACGTCCTCGACCAGGTGCGTCGCCGCCTGCAGCCGATCCTGGGAAGCCTCGAGGCCGGTGATAAAATCGCAGTGCGAGTCGATTGCTTTAGAGATTCCATCTTGGCTAACACCATGCTTGCTGTCGTTAAGCCGGAGGCCGCACCCGGCGCGCAGATTCGCGAAGTCAAGGTCCCGGGTTTTGGCCGGAACGACGTGCTGGTCAAGGTTAAAGTCGCCTCTATTTGCGGAACCGATCTGCATATCTACGAGTGGGACCGCTGGGCGCAGAACCGGATTCATCCGCCCCTGATCCCCGGGCATGAATTCTGCGGCGAGGTGGCGGCTTTCGGCGAAGAAGTCACCAGCGTGAAAGAGGGCGACTTTGTTTCCGCCGAGATGCACGTGGCTTGCGGCAAGTGCCTGCTGTGCCGCACTGGCGAAGCGCATATATGCCAGAACGTGAAGATCATCGGCGTCGATGCCGATGGCGCGTTCGCCGAGTACGTTGTGATTCCGGCGTCAAATATCTGGAAGCTCGATCCCGCGATCCCGCAGGAATACGCATCGATTCTCGACCCCCTGGGAAATGCGGTGCACAGCGTTCTTGCGGGCGAGATTGCCGCCAAGACTGTGGCGATTACCGGTTGCGGACCGATTGGGCTGTTTTCGATCGCGGTAGCACGCGCGGTGGGCGCAACCACAATTTTTGCCATCGAGGTAAACGAACACCGCCGCCGCATCGCCCGCGAGATGAAGGCGGATTTCGCTCTCGATCCATCCCAGGACGATGTGCGCGCCAACGTCATGAGCCAGACTGGCGGGCTGGGTGCGGACGTGGTGCTGGAAATGGCGGGCCATCCCAGCGCCATCCGAACGGCGTTTGATATCGTGCGTCGCGGCGGACGGGTTTCCCTGCTTGGCCTGACTTCCAAGCCGATCTCGCTAAACTTTTCTGAAGACATCATCTTCAAGGGCATTACCGTGCAGGGTATCAGCGGCCGTCGCATGTACCAGACCTGGTATCAGATGACCGCGCTGCTGAAAGCGGGGATGTTGGACCTGCATCCCGTGATCACCGATCGCATTGGCATGAAAGATTTCGCCAAGGGCATGGAGCGGCTGAAGACGGGTGAGGCGAGCAAGATATTGGTATATCCAAACGGAGCGAAGTAGAAAGTCAGTTCTCAGGTTCCAGTATTCAGTTGTCAGTCTGTTCCCACCATCCGGCTGATTCCGGATTTGCGCGTTACATCGGATACAATTCCAGAACAATGCTTCGTTACCTCACTGCCGGGGAGTCTCATGGGGAAGGCCTGGTCGCGTTTCTTTCAGGTCTGCCTGCGGGATTGGCCGTGGATCAGGCGTTCCTGAACCGTGAACTGTGGCGGCGGCAACAGGGCTTCGGTCGCGGTGGACGGATGAAGATCGAGACCGACAAGGTCCAGATACTCTCGGGCGTGCGCAACGGCGCGACCATCGGATCGCCGATCGCCATCCTGCTGGAGAACAAAGACTGGAAAAACTGGCAGGAGTCCCTTCCGGTCGAGGAAGGCGATCCCGCTAAACATAAGCGTGTGGCGTCGCCGCGCCCGGGGCACGCCGATCTGGCCGGGGCCCTGAAGTACAATTTCCCCGAAGCGCGCTATGTGTTGGAACGCGCCTCGGCGCGCGAATCGGCCGCGCGGGTCGCCGTCGGCGGCCTGGCCAAGTTGCTGCTGCGAGAACTTGGGATCGAAGTGCTCAGCCACGTGGTGGCCGTGGGTGGCGCTGCTCTCAAGAAGGACATTTCATGGGAACAGATTCGCGGCCTCTCGGAGTTGAACGAAGTTCTGCTGAATTGCGCAGATCCCGAGGCCGAGCAACAAATGAAGGAAGAAGTAGACAAGGTCTTGCGGACGGGGGATTCCGTCGGCGGCATTTTTGAAGTAGTCGCGCATAAAGTTCCGCCCGGGCTGGGCACATACGCGCAGTGGGACGAGCGGCTCGACGGTCTGCTGGCGGGTGCCGTCATGTCACTGCAGGCGGTCAAGGCTGTCGAGATTGGAGCTGGAGTGAGCGCGGCGTCTTCCGCCGGTTCCGCCGTGCATGATGAAATAGGATATGGGGCACCGTCCGGCTTCACCGGATTTACCCGGAGCAAAAATAACGCAGGGGGCATTGAAGGTGGGGTGTCAAACGGCGAAGACATAATCGTGCGCGGATATCTGAAGCCAATCTCTACCTTGCGGCGTCCCTTGCAGTCGGTGGATTTCGCCAGCAGGGAGGTGGTCAAGGCGGCCTACGAGCGTTCCGACGTGTGCGTAGTGCCGGCCGCAGGCGTGGCGGCGGAAGCAATGGTGGCGCTGACTTTGGCGCGCTGCGCGCTGGAGAAATTTGGCGGCGATTCCATGACGGAAACCCTGCGCAACTTTAAGGGATACCTGGAACAAGTGAAGAACTACTGACGACTGAAGACTGACGACTGAATCTGAATGATCTATCCCATCGTGAAGTATGGAAATCCGGTGCTGGAGAAACCCGCCGAGCCGATCACCGTTTTTGACGGCGACCTGAAAAAATTGGTTGAAGATATGTTTGAGTCCATGTATGCGGCCCACGGGGTGGGCCTGGCCGCGCCGCAGATCGGGATCTCGAAGCGCCTGGCCGTCATCGACGTCACCTTCAAGGAAGATCCCGACGCGAAGCTGGTGATTGCAAATCCCGAGATCGTTCGCACCGAGGGCCGCCACACGCAGAATGAAGGCTGCCTGAGCATTCCCGAGTTTCGCGAGCCGGTGTCCCGCGCGCGCAAGGTGACCATCCGGGCCCAGGATGTCAACGGAAGATGGTTCGAGAAAACGGGTGAGGATTTATTGGCCCGCGCCTTCCTCCACGAAACCGATCATCTGAACGGCAAGCTCTACATCAGCCACATCAGCGTCCTCA
>JACXTT010007975.1_pt1 | contig 14787 bp, 12 predicted proteins | sample 9270951 | NCBI WGS metagenome assembly JACXTT01 (sample SAMN15532306, study PRJNA645909) | rock metagenome | isolation source: weathered quartz diorite | place: Puerto Rico | collected 2017-06-21
GATCGAGACCCGATGGACCTTGGAGGGAGCGCCCTCCGCGGCGCCGTCCTCGGAGCCCGACCCAGGGCGAGAGGATCTCTTCCGGGTCGGCATGGCGCGCGCGCGGTGGGACGATGCGGTCCGGGAGTCCCTCGACCGGATTCAAGGGGGAGAATTCTCCAAGGTGGTGCTCGCACGCGCCGAAACGATTCCTTTGCAGGCGGAGACGACCTCCCTCATGATTCTGGATTCCCTTCGGAGCCTTTACCCCGGCTGCTACCGCTTTCTCATCGACGACGGCCGTGGCAACGCCTTTCTGGGCGCGAGCCCGGAGCGGCTGGTCCGGCTCACGCAGGGTGAAGTCTCCACGGAGGCGGTAGCTGGAACGCTCCGCTGCGATCCAGGCGACGATGTCCTGGCTCTGGCCCAGGAGCTATCGGGAAGCGAGAAGAATCGGAGTGAGCACAAGATCGTGCTCGATCACTTGCTCCGGGCCTTGGGGCCGGTCTGCGAGACGCTGGACGCGCCCCGCACCCCCGAGGTGATGCGGCTTCCGCATCTCCTCCACTTGAGAACCCGGATCTCGGGCCGCGCTCGAGAGAGCGCGCGCGTGCTCGACCTCGTCTCGAGGCTCCATCCCACGCCCGCGGTCGCGGGATGGCCGCGAGAGGAAGCGCAGGCCTGGATCGCGCGCGTGGAGAGCGAGCCGCGTGGATGGTACGCGGGCCCGCTCGGCTGGGTGGACGCGCGGGGAAACGGTGATTTCGCCGTTGGAATCCGCTCGATTCGGCTCTCGGGAGGGGCCGCGCACCTCTTGGCGGGCGCCGGCATCGTGGAAGGCTCCGATCCCGAGCTGGAATGGAACGAGATCGATCTCAAGATGAAAGGAATCCGGGATGCGATCGCGCGCGACTGAGCCCATGAGCGCCGGCGCTGACGTCAGCGCCGGGCCGGCCGACGTTGGCGCCCTCAACGTGTCCTGGGCGGACCGGTTCGTCGCGGCGCTTCACGCCGCTGGCGTGCGCGAGGCCGTGGTCTGCTCCGGCTCGCGCTCGGCGCCGCTGGCACTCGCCTTCGGCCGCTCACCGATCCGCACCCGCGTCTCGCTGGACGAGCGCGCGGCGGGATTCTTCGCGCTCGGTCTCGCCAAAGCCGCACGACGCCCCGTGGCGCTGGTCTGCACGTCGGGCAGCGCGGCCGCGAATTTCTTCCCCGCCGTGGTGGAGGCTTCCTCCGCCCGTGTACCCCTGATCCTCGCCACCGCGGACAGACCGCCCGAGCTTCGCGACACCGGAGCGCCCCAGACCATCGATCAGATCAAGCTCTTCGGCGATCTCGTGCGCTGGTTCGTGGAGGTCGGGACTCCGGAGGACTCGCGCGCCATGCTGGACTACGTCTCTTCGCTCGGAACCCGGGCGGTCGCGGAATCGTGGAAAGCGCCCGCGGGACCGGTTCACCTCAACTTCGCGTTTCGCGAGCCGCTCCTTCCGAGTCCCGAAGCGCTGCCTCCCGTTCCCCCCGCGGCCCAGAGGACGCACGTGGCACCCGAGCCAGTGCGGCCTCCTCTGAGCGCGATCGAGCGGCTTCACCGGATGATCCCCCTCCTGCGGAAGGGGCTCATCGTGTGCGGCCCCGACGACGATGCATCCGGACTGGCTCCGCGCATCGCGAAGCTCGTGGAGGTCACGGGATATCCCGTGCTCGCCGATCCTGCTTCGCAGGTCCGCTACGGGCATTCGGGCCCAAGTCCCGTCCTCGGCGCGTACGACGCCTTTCTGCGCTCCCCAACCTTTGCGGATCGGTTCGGGCCCGAGATCGTGATCCAGCTCGGCGCGGCCCTCACGTCGAAGGCGTTCCATGCGTACGCCGCTCGCCATCCGGGAACCGTGCACGTGATCGTGGATCCGGCCCAGGGATGGCGCAGTCCCGCGCGTCGTGGAAGGGAGCGGATCGCGGCCGATCCGGCCGAAGCTCTGGACGCGCTTCTCCAGGCGCTCGAGGGATCCGCCGATCCCCTGCCCCGCTGGCGCGAGGAGTTCGAGAAAGCCGAGCGCGTGGCACGCGAGACCATCGCGCGTCACGTCGCACACGCGAAGCCCTTCGAGGAGGGCGCGATCTTCCCGGCGCTTCTCGAGTCGCTTCCCGACTCCGGAACGCTCTTCATCGGAAACAGCATGGCCATCCGTGATCTCGACACCTTCCTTCCGAGCCATCCCCGGCCGTTCCGCGTCCTCATGAACCGGGGCGCGAGCGGGATCGACGGAGTGCTCTCCAGCGCTCTCGGAGCGAGCGCTGCCGCGGAAGGACCGGTCCTCCTCGTGCTGGGTGACCTTTCGTTCCACATGGACCTGAACGCGTTTCACATGCTGCGGGAAGGCGAGGTGAACGCCACCGTGGTGGTCGTGAACAACGACGGAGGCGGCATCTTCTCCTTCCTCCCGGCGGCACGCCACGCCGGGTTCGAGCGGTGGTTCGGCACGCCACACGGGCTCACGTTCGAATCCGCGGCGGCACTCTATCGGATACCCTATTCGAATCCTCAATCCTGGGAGGGGCTGAAGCAGCGCGCGGGAGCCTCGCTTCGGGCGCGCACGACCGAGGTGATTGAAATCCGCACGGACCGCGAATCGAACCGGGCCTGGCACCAGGCGCTCTGGGACGACGTGATCCGCGAGATCGGGAGGACATTCGCATGAACCTCGACATCCGTGGCGTGACCTACAACATCGAAGCGGAGGGAACGTCGGCCGACGAACGAACCGCCGTGCTGCTCCATGGCTTCAGCGGATCGAGTCAGGATTGGACCGAAATCGCTCCCAGGCTCCGCGCCATGGACCGCGGGGTGGTGGCGATCGACCTGATCGGCCACGGAAAGACGCAGGCGCCGGAGGAGCCGGCGCGATACACGATGCCCGAGACCGTCCGTGACCTGGACCAGATCCTCACCCGACTCGGTGTCGCGGAGGCTGACTGGATCGGCTATTCCATGGGCGGACGCGTGGCGCTCCACTTCGCGCTCGCCTTCCCCACCCGCGTGCGGACCCTGGTCCTGGAAAGCACGTCCGCGGGAATCGAGGACGCAGGCGCGCGGCAGAAACGCCGCGAATCGGACAACGCGCTCGCGAGGAGGATCGAGGAGCGCGGAGTCGAATGGTTCGCGGACTACTGGAGCGCCCTTCCCCTCTTCGAGACGCAGTGGGAGCTTCCTTCCGCCACCTTGGCCCTGCTTCGGCAGCGCAGGCTGGCGAGCCGTCCCACCGGCCTCGCCGATTCCCTTCGCGGGATGGGACAAGGCGCGCACGAGTATGTGGGGGATCGTCTGGGCGCCCTCCGCTGCGACGTGCTTCTCCTCGCCGGAAGCCGCGACCCCAAGTACGTGGACGTCGCTCGCCGCCTCGCGGCGCTCATCCCCGGATCGCGCTGCATCATCGTCCCGGAGGCCGGGCACGCGGTGCACCTGGAAACTCCGGAGGCCTTCGCAGAGTCGCTCGCCGCGTACTGGAACGTGGAGCCTCAGGCCGCCGAGGCGACTTCGACCTCTTCTCCGTCAGGAGCATGAACCCCATGGCTCAGGCCGTCGTCATGGCGTGGAAGACCGCGCGCGCGTTCACCGATATTCGCTACGAGAAGGCGGACGGGATCGCCAAGATCACGATCAACCGCCCCGACGTGCGGAACGCCTTCCGCCCGCTCACCGTGCGCGAGATGATCCAGGCCTTCGAGGACGTCCGCGAGGACCCCGAGGTGGGGGTGGCGATCCTGACCGGAGAAGGCACCGAGGCGTTCTGCTCCGGGGGAGATCAGCGCGTGCGCGGCAATGCCGGGTACGTGGGGGAGGACAAGGTTCCGCGGCTCAACGTCCTCGATCTCCAGAAGCAGATCCGCTCCCTTCCGAAGCCGGTGATCGCCATGGTGGCGGGATTCGCGATCGGCGGCGGGCATGTGCTCCACGTGGTCTGCGACCTCACGATCGCGGCAGAGAACGCGCGCTTCGGACAGACCGGGCCCAAGGTGGGGTCCTTCGACGGCGGATTCGGCGCCTCGTACCTGGCCCGGATCGTGGGACAGAAGAGGGCTCGGGAGATCTGGTATCTCTGCCGCCAGTACGATGCCCCGGAGGCGCTTCGCATGGGGCTCGTGAACGCGGTCGTGCCGGTGGGCCGGCTCGAGGAGGAAACGGTGGCCTGGTGCCGGGAGATCCTCCAGATGAGCCCGCTCGCCCTTCGCTGCCTGAAGGCGGCCTTCAACGCGGAGCTGGACGGAGAATCGGGAATTCAGGAGCTGGCGGGAAACGCGACCCTTCTCTACTACATGACCCAGGAAGCCCAGGAGGGGAAGAACGCCTACCTGGAGCGCAGGAAACCCGACTTCTCCAAGTTCCGCCGCCTTCCCTGATCTCATGAACCAGACGCGCGCCGTGGGCCGCGTCGGGGCGTGGATCCGCGCAGCGCGCATTCCGACGCTGGCTGCCGCCTTCGTCCCCGTGGCGGTGGGATCCGCGCTTGCCGCACGAGACCATTCATTCCGCCCCGCTCCCGCGCTGCTGGCGCTCTGGGGCGCCCTGTTCATCCAGATCGGAACCAACCTCGTGAACGACCTCGGTGATTTCCGCCGCGGCGCCGATCGAGCCGCGCGTCTCGGGCCTCCGCGGGCGCTCGCGATGGGCTGGCTCACGCCGCGGGAGATCCGCGTGGGCATCGTCCTCTCGTTCCTCCTCGCGGCGCTCGCGGGCGCGCTCCTCGTCCTGGAGGCGGGCCCGGTCGTGATCGCGGTCGGAATCGCCTCGATCCTCGCGGGGATTGCCTACACGACGGGACCCTGGCCGCTCGCGTACCATGGTTGGGGGGAGCTTTTCGTGTTCCTCTTCTTCGGAGTCGTCGCGGTGTGTGGGACCTACTACGTCGAGGCCCGGACCCTTTCGCTCGACGCGCTTCTTGCGTCGATCCCGGTGGGATCGCTCGCGACCGCGATCCTCGTCGTGAACAACGTCCGCGATCTCGACGGCGACCGCGAAGCCGGAAAGCGCACGCTGGCAGTGCGGTTCGGCCGCCGGGCTGCGCGCCTTGGTTACCTGCTCCTCCTCGCCGTGGCCTACCTCACGCCCCTCGCCTTCCTCCTCGCCGGACGCGCCGCGCCGTGGGCCCTCCTTCCCTACCTCACGCTGCCGCTCGCGCTCCGGGAAACCCGGCGTGTCACGCGCGAGCAGGGCGCGCCGCTGAACCAAGCGCTCTTCGGGACCGCGAAGCTCCACGTGCTCTTCGGACTTCTCTTCGCCGCTGGGCTTGCGATCGCATGAGCATCATCCGCGCCAGGCTCAAGAGCTACGCGCTTCCCTTGCGGGATCCATGGCCAACGACGGACGGCGACGTCCGGGACCGCAGGGGATGGATCCTCGCGCTCGAGGACGATTCCGGCCGCGTCGGCCTCGGAGACGCCGCGCCCTTTCCGGGATTCGGACTCGAGACGCACGCTTCCGCCGGAGCCGGGCTCAAGCTCGCGATGTCCTATCTGGTGGGAATGGAGCGCGAACGCTACGCCACCGCACTCGTCGATCTCCCACTTCTGGCGCCGGTCGCCGCGTCGCCGACGGCGAGATCGGCCATCGACTGCGCGCTGCACGATCTCATCGCCCAGGAGAAAGGGGTCCCGCTCTCGCGCTACCTGGGAGGCGCCGGAACGCTCCACGAGGTGCCCGCGAACGTGACCATCCCCCGCGTGGCGCCGGAGCGCGCCGTGGATCTCGCGAAGCACGCGATCTCGGATGGCGTGCGCACCCTGAAGATCAAGGTGGGAGGAGCCGCCATGGACGAGGATGCGGCGCGACTCCGGGCGCTGCGCGAAACGGTGGGACCGGAGGTCCGGATGCGCGTGGACGCAAACCAGGCCTGGAGCGCCGATGAGGCGATCCGGGCGCTCTGCGCGCTCGCCACCTACGATCTCGAATACGCCGAGCAGCCGGTCCGCGCCGACGATCTCGAGGGGCTGGTGCGCGTGCGGGAGCGCTCTCCGGTGCGCATCGCGGCGGACGAAGCCGTCCGGGACACGCGGTCCGCGGAGACGCTCCTCGACTGCTCCGCGGCCGATCTCCTCATCCTGAAGCCGATGGCGCTCGGGGGGCTGCGCGAAGCGCGCTCGGTCCAGAGCGCCGCCGAGGAGCGTCATGTCCCCGTAGTCGTGACCTCCCTCGTGGAGAGCGCGGTCGGACGGGCCGCGGCGCTTCACTTCGCCGCCTCCCTCGGCGAGACCCGCTACGCACACGGCGTCGCGACGGGTGCGGCGCTGGAGCGGGACCTCGCTTCGGCGCCCTCGCTCCGCGGCGGCTCGATCGCCGTCCCGGAGGAGCCCGGCCTCGGCGTCCGGCTTGGCGAAACGTTCTGGCGCGACGCCTACACTGTGGAGCAGGAATGAACCCGGGCAGCACCTGGGATCCGGTCGCCTTCTGGGCGCACACGCGGCCGGACCGCCTCGCGCTTCGCATGGGCCAGGAGCGCTGGACCTACGGCCGCCTCGAAGAGGCGGTCGCCGAGGCGGCGGTTTCCTTCTACGAGCAGGGGCTCGTGTCGGGCGAGCACGTCTCGCTGGAGTTCGGCGCGGAGCAGGGGCTCCACTTTGCCGCGACCTTCCACGCGCTCCATCGCGCGGGGCTTCTTCCCGTTCCGATCAGCCAGCGCCTTACCGAGCCGGAGCGTACGGAGCTCAGGAACCGGGCCAAGGTGGATTTCGCCCTCACCACGTCGCCCGAGACCGTGGCGACGGCGACAAAACGAGGGAATGCGGCGAAGCCGCCGCTCTTCACACGCCGCCTCGACGCCCCCGCCGCGATCCTCTTCACCTCGGGAACCGAGGCGGCGCCGCGCGCCGTGGTTCTCACGCACGGAAATTTCCTGTGGAGCGCGCTCGTCTCCGCCCGGAACCTCGGCGTCCGCGCGGACGACCTCTGGCTCCTGACGCTGCCGCTCCATCACATCGCCGGGCTCTCCATTCTGACCCGAAGCGCCTACTACGGCACCGCGGCGCTGATCCACGAACGCTTCGATCCCCGGGCGGTGAACGACGCGATCGATCGGGAGGGCGTGACGCTCGCCTCGCTGGTTCCTCCCATGCTTGAGCGAATGCTCGAAGCACGGGGAGCGCGTCGATACCCCGAATCCCTGCACGCCGTGCTCCTCGGAGGCGGCTTCGCGCCGCCCAGCCTTCTTCGCCGCGCAGCGGATCTCGGTATGCGCGCGCTTCCGACGTACGGAATGACGGAGACGACCTCCCAGGTCACGACCCTCTCGCCCCGCGAGTGGCCGGAAGGGCTGGACACGGCCGGAAGACCGCTCCCCTACGTGACAGTGGAGGTGCGTGGACCGGAGCGTCCGGTCCTGGCGCCCGACGAAGAGGGGGAGATCTGCGTTCGGGGGCCGATGGTGGCTCCAGCATACTTCGACGACGAGCGCGCAAACCGGCTCTCCTTCCAGGGTCGCTGGTTCCGCACGGGAGATTTCGGCCTGTGGGACCGGTCGGGCCGCCTCCGCGTGCTGGACCGGCGCGTGGACCGGATCGTCGTGGGAGGAGAAAATGTCTCCCCCACCGAGGTGGAGGAGATGATGAGGTCTCATCCGGCCGTGGCGGATGCGTGCGTGGTGTCCTACCCCGCGGGCTCGTGGGGACAGGGCGTGGCCGCCGCGCTGGTGCTCCACCCCGGTACGGAGGTCACCCTGGAGGAGATCCGCGAGTACGCGGGCCGAAGGCTCGCCACGTTCAAAGTGCCGCGATGGATCTCGTTCCGGGATACACTGCCGCGCGGCGCTACGGGAAAGCTGCTACGTAGCCAGATTCGGAGCTGGCTCGCGGAGCAGATGGCGGAGAAGGATCGAGCGTAGCGGGTCCGGAATCGCGATCGGCCGCATCGAGCGCCGTTCCACGAACGCGTGGACGGTCGAAGCCTCGACCCTGAGATCCTCTTCCGGTCCCGTGACGTGGTAGCGCAGCGTGAAGGAGGCGTGCCCGACGCGCGTCACGTCCAGCCGGATCGTAATGCGGTCGCCGTGGCGGATCGGCCGTCGGTAATCCGCCTCGGAATGCGCGATCGGGACCAGGTATTCGGCGCCCGCGAAGAAGTGCGCGCGATCTACCCCCTCGTGCCCCCAGAATTCCTCGTACGCCTGATGGCAGTAGTCGTAGATGCGGCCGAAGAAGAGAACTCCCCCGGCGTCCACGTCCTGAAACCGGACCGGAAGCGAGACGGAAAAGCTCAAGCAACCCTGCCCGCGTACACGTACGCGATGCCGCCCATGAGACCCCGGACGCTCACGTCGGGAAAACGCCCGGTGTCTTGCATCATCGCGACGAACGCGTCAGCGCTGGGAAACGCGGACGAGGTGCGGTGAAGGTATTCGTAGGCCTTTCGCTCACCGGTGAGCCAGCCCCCGACGCGGGGAAGGATGCTCGCGCTGTAGAAGCGATAGAGCGGGCCGAAGAGAGGCCCTCCGGGCTGGCCGAACTCCAGGATCACGACCGAGCCCCCCGAACGCACCACGCGGGCCATCTCCAGAAGCCCGCCTGCCGGATCGTCGACGTTCCGGATTCCGAACGCGACGGACGCCACGTCGAACGCCCCGTCTGCGTATGGAAGCCGGAGCGCGTCCGCTTCCTCGAACCGGACCGGGAGCCCTTCCCGCGTCGCCTTCTCGCGCGCGATCTCCAGCATCTCGGCGCAGAAATCGATCCCGAGGACGCTTCCCCGCTCACCGACCGCCCGCTGGAACTCGAACGCCAGATCCCCCGTTCCGGTCGCGCAATCGAGGACGCGGTCACCGGGGCAGGCGCCGCTCAGTCGCACCGCGATCTTCCTCCATCGATGGTGGAGGCCCATGGAGAGCACCTGATTGCCGCGGTCGTACCGGGTTGCGATGGAGGCGAACATCTCGCGGACCTGCGAGCTCATTTGCTCAGGATACCACGCTCGTTTGACCCTTGCCCGGCCGCCGCGTAGACTCACCCCATCATGGCGAACACCCAGGAATCCAAGGGGGGTCCCGGGGGGAACCGCCCGCGCACTCCCATCAAGGTCCGCGTTGGATCGGTCACGATCGGCGGAGGCCGACCGGTAGCGGTCCAGTCGATGACCAACACCGACACCGCGGACGCCAAGGCCACCGCGGAGCAGACGATCTCGCTGGCCCGGGCCGGATCGGAGCTGGTCCGCGTCACCGTGAATACACCCGACGCCGCGAAGGCCGTGCCGGAGATCGTGTGCCGCGTTCGCGACGCCGGAGTCCTGGCGCCGATCATCGGAGACTTCCACTTCAGCGGCCACATCCTCCTGAGCGATCACCCTGAATGCGCGCGCGCCCTGGACAAGTACCGGATCAATCCCGGAAATGTGGGCGCGGGAGCGAGGCACGACGCGCACTTCCGCCGCATCATCGAGGTCGCCGTGGCGAACGGGAAACCGGTGCGCATCGGGGTGAACTGGGGCTCACTGGACCGGGAGCTCCTGACCGAGCTGATGGATCAGAACGCGCTCCGCGCGGAGCCGCTCGAGCCCCAGGAGGTCACGCTCGAGGCCATGTTCCAGAGCGCGGTGCGCTCCGCCGCGCTGGCGGAGGAATTCGGGCAGTCGCACGACCGGATCGTGCTCTCGGCCAAAGTCTCCGGAGTGCGAGACCTCATCGCCATCTACCGTCGGCTCGCCTACGAGACCGATTACGCGCTCCATCTCGGGCTCACCGAGGCGGGAATGGGAATGAAGGGGATCGTGGCCTCGACGGCGGGGCTCTCGGCGCTCCTCCTCGACGGCATCGGGGACACGATCCGCGTGAGCCTCACCCCGACTCCGGGAGGCGACCGGCGCGAAGAGGTCTGGGTCTGCCAGCAGATCTTGCAGTCCCTGGACCTCCGCCACTTCCAGCCTCAGGTCACGTCCTGCCCCGGATGCGGCCGCACCACGAGCACCTATTTCCAGGAGCTGGCCGAAAGCGTGAATCTACATATCCGCGAAAAGATGCCTCGCTGGAAGGCGCGCTACCTTGGAGTGGAGGAGATGCGCGTGGCGGTCATGGGGTGCGTGGTGAACGGACCCGGTGAATCGCGTCACGCGAACATCGGGATCTCGCTCCCGGGAACCGCGGAAGAGCCCAAGGCACCGGTGTTCGTGGACGGACGCCAGATCACGACGCTCCGCGGGCCCGAGATCGCCGCGGAGTTCCTGAAACTGATCGACGAGTACGTCGTCTCCCACTACGGATCCAGGATCCCCGTCGAATAACCTCACGCGGCCCGGCGACGCCGTCGCACCTCCACGGGCCTCGCCGTCTCGCTGCTCAGCGTCCTCGCGTGCTGCCGGTAGCGGTCCATCGCCCACCAGGTGAACCCCACGTAGATGTAGACCACCGTGAGGAGCGCGAGGTGAATCCTCGTCAGGACCGAGATGGGGACCGCGAGCGCGAGGCAGTACGCGCCTTCGAGCATCACGTTGGGCTGAAAGGCACCCCAGTGCGGCGCGTCGTGGCCACGCTCCAGACGGATCGCGACGCTGCGCAAGACCAGCTGCGCGAAGAGCACAACCGCTCCCAGGAAGATTTCCACCGCGATCAATTCCGGCGGGGGGACCGGTGGGTCACCGCTCCTCGGACCGAGCTTCATGAAATAGGAGCACGCGCCGAACGCAACGACCGTGGCGCAAAGGTGGAGGAGAATCTTGTGCGGCCGCGTGCCGTTGACAATTCCCGCGAGCGCGATCGCGAACGCGATGCAGGAGACGAGCGGACCGGCGGGGATGAGGTAGAGGCCCGCGATGAAAAACGCGAGCGCCGGGCTGTACACGGTGCTTCCCCGTCCCGGATTCGGCACGAGGAGCGGGCGAATCTGGAGCGCCGCGGCGCTCAGCCCGAAGAGGCCCGCAAGAAACCACGCCTTCGCGTCTCCCTCCACCGCGCAGATCGCCCGAGCGGAGAGCATCATGGCGAATACGGCCAGCGTGAGCCGAAATAGAAGCGAGCTGAAGTACCGGCGGTCTACGGCCAGAAACCCTCCCTGAGCGGTCGCTCTGGTGTTATCGGCAGCAGAAACTGCGTGCTTTAGAGCGTAGGTATCACGAATGGAACAAGTTAGCCGTACCTCCGGCTCCTCCGAAGCGGTTCGCTTCCACGCCTTGCGAAATCGCTTGGCGGCGGAAATCGACGTTCTGATACTTTCCCGGGCTCAATCCTGCTCCGCAGGCAAACAGGAGGTGACATGCACGTTTCAGCACATGCACGCCGTCTGGCTCCTTGGATTCTCGCCGTTGCCGCCGTGGTCCTGCTTCCCGGGTGCAAGGGCACGACTCCCATTCGGACGCTGCTGGACAACCCCGGCAGGTACGACCAGAAGGAAGTTCAAATCGCGGGCGCGGTGACCCACTCGATCGGAGTCCTGGGAACGGGGGCTTACGAGGTCGACGACGGGACGGGGAAAATCATCGTGATCACGAAGGGTGGCGGCACGCCCCGGGAAGGCGCCCGTGTCGCCGTTCGAGGCACCTTCCGCTCCGCCTTCACGTTTCAGACCGAGACAGCCGCCGTGGTGATCGAAACGGATCGCTACACGAAGTAGGGCGCTACACGAAGGAACGAAGAAGCCCGCGCGGCACCGGCACCGCGCGGGCTTTTCTCCAGGTGGAGCTGGAGTGAGGGGTCGATCGCCCCCCTCCCCTCCCGCATGGAGCAGCGTACGGACCCCGCTACTCCCCTTTCTTCAAGAGGCGCCGACGCTCACGTTCCTTCGTCAGCTCCTCCGTGTTCAGCACCTTGAACTCCACGCGACGATTCTTCGCCATCCCCTCGACGGTCTTGTTCGAGGCGATCGGCCGGCGCTTCCCGTAACCCTTCGCAGTGTACTGGTCGCGATTGATCTGCGGGAAGTTCGCGAGCAGGTAATCCAGCACCGCCTGCGCGCGCTTCTGAGACAGGTCCAGGTTGTGGGCAATGGAGCCCCGGGCGTCCGTGTGCCCGCCAATCTCGATCCGGAGCCGCGGCCACTGGATGAGGATCTTGCCGATGTCGTCCAGCACCGGCCGCGATTCGGGCAGGATGTCCCACTTGCCGGTTTCGAAATGGATTTCCCGGGTCGTGATCCGGCCCTTGTCGAGAAGCTCCGTCTCCTTCTCGCTCAGCTCGATCGGACAGCCGTCCGCATCGACCTTCACGTTGGGAGGCGTGTTGGGGCAGAGATCCTTGTCGTCCGGAACGCCGTCGCCATCCGAGTCGACCGGGCATCCGGTCGCGTCCACGCGAACATTCGGCGGCGTGTTCGGGCACTTGTCGATACCGTCGGGCACGCCGTCGTGATCCGAGTCGATCGGGCAGCCCGTGGAGTCCACCAGAGCGCCCTTCGGGGTGTTCGGACACTTATCCAGGCCGTCCGGAACGCCGTCCCCGTCCGAATCCAGCGGGCAGCCCTTTGCGTCCACGATCGTGCCGGCCGGCGTGCCGGGACATTGATCGATTCCATCGGGGACACCGTCGCCGTCCGAGTCATGCGGACATCCGCGCGCATCCACCGTGGCTCCCGCGGGAGTGTTGGGGCACTGGTCGAGACCGTCGGGAACGCCATCGTTATCGGAATCGATCGGACAGCCCGAAGCGTCCACGATGGCGCCCTTCGGAGTGTTCGGACACTTGTCCAGCTTGTCGGGGACGCCGTCCCCGTCCGAGTCTTTGGGGTGTCCCGACCCGCCGAGCGTGAGCTGAAGGCCGCCGGTGTAGACCAGGTTGTGAATCGTGCTGCTCACCGAAGCGAGCTTCCAGAGCTCGTCCCGGACTTCGGCACGAATCGCGGCCTTGGTCCCGAGTCCCAGCTTGACTCCACCGCCGAACTCGAGCCCGTTTTCCCAATCCTGGATCTTGGTGGGCGTCGAGTCTTTCGACGTGATCTTTTCCTCGTGCCAGCCTCCCAGCACGTATGGGTCGAAGGCGATCGAAGGGAGCAGGTTCAATGTGAGGTCGGCTCCGTAGCCCCGAAGCTCCATCTCGCGGCCCGCGCCTGGAACGCTGCCATTGGACAACGTGAAGAGAGCGTTGTTCGCTTTGGTGTTCATCCAGCTGTAGTAGCCTTCGACCCCGATGTTTCGGCCAAGGCCGAGCCCGGCGCGCCCGCCGAAGAGCGCGTGTTTGTCGAATCCGACACCCTTACCCCAGACCCAATAGCCACCGAATGGGGTCAGGTTGAGATGCAGCCCCCCGGGCTCGCTGCTCGCAGTCCGGGTGGGTGCCAGCGTCGCGATCACGGCGACCGCCAGCACTGCCAACATCCTCATCGGTTTCATCATTTGCCCTCTCTTGGCGATTTCGAAACGGGTGCTTCCACGCACGCGTATTTCCACGCTCGCGGGAAGCAGGCAACGTGCCATGTACTTGTTTCCCATGGGCTCGCGCGAGGAAGTTGCGATCCTTCACGCGACGTCAAGTTTTCCGTTATGAAATTGGCCGCAGTGCGACATCCAGGTTCTTTTCTGACGCGTTTGCAAGAACCTATGTAAACGATGCAAGGAAAATCCTGACGGGTAAACAGAACACGACACTGTACGAAAGCGCGGCGACATTCCTAGATCCTGCCCCGAACGGTGCGGTTGCGCGCATTGCAGTCGTGGCTGAGGAGGGGAGCGATTCCTGCCTCTCGGGCTGTTGGCGCTTCGATCGCTCGACATTCCCCCGGTCCTCGCGATAGAGACGCTCATGGAGGTGCGCTGCTCGTGGTTGCGGGATCGAGGAGAAGGAGCGCTTAGGACGAGCATGTTACGTCCGGGCATGACGGATTGTCGAGTGCGGCCACCTGGCGACTCTGGTACACCATCCGACGTCTCGTTCCCCGTGTGGATTCCGACCTGAGGGCCCATGCACCACGGGATTTCACTCATTTCCACGTTCGCGGCCGCGTTCGGCCTCGCCCTGATCTTCGGGTGGGTCGCTGTCCGCCTCAAACTACCCGCCCTGGTCGGGTACTTGGTCGCGGGAATCATCCTCGGCCCTGCCACGCCGGGGTTCGTCGCGGACGTCGAGCTCTCGCATCAGCTCGCAGACATCGGGGTCATGCTCCTCATGTTCGGGGTAGGGCTGCGTTTTTCCCTCGGCGAGCTATGGGGCGTGCGCCACATCGCCATTCCGGGCGCACTGGTACGGATTGTGGTCGCGGCGGGGTTGGGCGTTCTCGCCGCGCGGCTCTGGGGATGGAGCTTGGGAGCGGGGTTTGTGTTCGGGCTCGCCCTCTCCGTGTCCAGCACGGTCGTCCTCCTCCGAACGCTCGAAGACCGCGGACTCATGGAGTCCGTCAACGGTCGCATCGCCGTTGGCTGGGCGGTTGTCGAAGATCTGGTGACGGTCCTGCTCCTCGTGCTCCTCCCTCCACTTGCGGGCTGGATGGGAGGACAGACCGCGGCCCCTCCCGTGGCGGAGGGTCGCACGCTGCTCGCCACGCTGGCCATCACGCTGGGCCAGGTCGCCGTGTTCGTCGGTCTCATGTACGTCGCGGGGCGGCGCGTGCTGCCCTGGTTCCTATGGCAGGTGGCACGCACGGGCTCGCGCGAGCTCTTCACCCTCTGCGTCATCGCCGTGGCGGTCGGAATCGCCTACGCCGCTTCCGTGCTCTTTGGAGTTTCTTTCGCACTGGGGGCGTTCGTCGCGGGCACGGTGATGCGCGAGTCGGCGCTGAGTCATCGTGCGGCCGCCGAGTCCATGCCGCTTCGCGACCCGTTGCCGGTTTTTTTTTTCGTTCCCTACGGGATTGCCTTCGCTCCGCCCCCTCTGGGCCGCGCGCCTGTTACCCCACCGGGTGTGCGCCCCCCCC
>JACXTT010007976.1_pt1 | contig 14785 bp, 12 predicted proteins | sample 9270951 | NCBI WGS metagenome assembly JACXTT01 (sample SAMN15532306, study PRJNA645909) | rock metagenome | isolation source: weathered quartz diorite | place: Puerto Rico | collected 2017-06-21
CTTCGCCTCCCTCACCCTTCAAGTCGCTCCTTCCCGTTGCCACACGTGTTCGGCAACTCGCGGAGAACATCAGCCCAATCTCCAACTGGAGCGCCCTCGGGGCGGCGCCGGCAGATGAGGTGGACGCTGGTGGCAAGGGCTGCGGATTCGCGAGCTCGAAGCCGTGAGCCCATTTCGGTGGCGATGGGCCAGGAACCCGTAATCGTCCAGCCACCGCGAATCATGCCGGAGAGCAGTGCTTCCCATCCCTCGGTTGTCTTGTGAGCGAAGACGACGGAGCCGACGCCATCCTCACGAAGAACCCGCCGACCCTCGGCGAATGCCTTTGCCATCGTCTCCTCGAACCAGGCTCGATCCTTTGCGCGACCGTCGTTCCGCTTCGTCTCATCTTGCACAGCTTCACGTATCTTTGGTGTGAGAGGATTCCTAGGATCGAAGGGATCATAAAGCAACGGGTGCCGAGGCAACGCTCGTTTCAGCCAGACGAAGAAGAAGTCCGACAGGTCGGCATAAGGTACCGCGTCATAGTAAGGTGGGTCGGTGAACCAGACATGTGCTGTCTCGTCCGGGAGTGGGTGCTTCGCCGCGTCAACCGATTGGAATTGGCCTGAGCGCGAGCCTGGCCAGCGCTCGACCACATTGGCAACCCAATCAAGTGCTCCTTGGAAACTACCTGTCGCATCCGATGATGGGTCTACTTCAGAGAAATCCCACACAATCGGTAGAGCCTGGCGCGTAAACGTATTGCCAATAAACTCACCGTGAGAGACCCAGCGGCAGTTCGCACTGTTGTAATCCGCGCACCGATCTACCACGATCGCTAGCCCATCGGTTACTGCGCTGTCGCCCGGCCGCTCGCGAAGCAGACTCCCAAGCGTCACCAGCGCCACCTTCTGCCGCGCCGTGAAGAGGTCGCCCCACTGCAGCATGCCGTAGCGCTGCACGCTGAACGCGCGGCCTGCTCCAGAGCCACCGCCGGTCGGCGTCGGCTCATCCGGTGCCGGGCAGAGGCCTTGCTTGCCTCTGCACTCCCACTCATCCAGCAGCTTCGCAACGCGCAGCTGCGCCTTGCGCACCGCCCGGTAGTCGCGCTCGGTCGGCACCCGGTAATGCCGCCCCGCCTCGCCGGGACGGAGCGTCACCACGGCGACCATGCACGCACCGCCCGTGCGTCGGCCCTTCGCATCGAATACCACGTCCGCGCCGCCGCGCTGCGCGGCGAGCTGCGCGCGCACCCGGTCGGGAGGCAGCACCGCGCCGCAGCAAACGCAGCTCGCCTTGGCGCGCGTCACCGTGCCTCCAGGCACTTCCTGTTCGGTCTTGGGTTCGAAGATCTCGAATGCTATCTCGCCGCAAACATGCGGAGATCGCGAAGAACTGCCCGCTACAGATCGGCCCGCGTCTCCTGCGCCCTCTGCGTCCTTGCGTTGAATCTTGTATATCAACGCCCGCCTTCGATTCGCCTTCTTGCACAGCCAGAACGCGCGCACGAGCGGGATCTCCGCGCCACAGTTAGGCGACTCGCAGCGCACTGTTCGCGCCCAGAGATAGGCAATGGGCGTGGCACCGTCGGGGTCCCTCGGATAGAGATCGGCCAGCTCCTGCTCGGCCCCCCGCTTGATGTCCGCCCCTACGCGTCGCAACTCTTCCGCGAGCTCCCGCCCGTGGCGTGGAATATCCTCGAGCATCACCTTGAGGATCAGACAGGCGACTGGGTTGAGGTCGCTCGCGAACGTGTCGCAGCCGAGTCTCAGGGCCTCGAGCGGGATCGAGCCTCCTCCAGCGAACAGATCTACGACCAGCGGTGGCTCCTCAGGGTGCGCCGCCTTCACCAGCGCACGGCTCACATCCAGAAAGCCGGGGTGCGCGGCCCGATCCCAATCCGCGAAGTCAGCGATGAACTTTAAAAGGGCCTTGCGAAGATCCAGATCGCCCGGCCCGACCATGCCCTGCAGCGAGGGCAACAACTCCCGCGCCTTCGTCTTGAACGATTGAGGGCAAAGCGGATCACACGGATCAGGCCAAAGGAGTCCAAGGAGTATCGCACGACACGACGCCAGCGGCCGCCTTGCCCACCAAAGATGCAGCGTCGAAGGATGCCCGTGCCGGATCGACTTCTCCCTCGCGGCATGCTTGCTCACCTCGGCGATCGGGAAGTCCACCTCGGCAAGGCGTTTACAGTCCTTCGGAATCATTCGCCCATCACCACCTTCACTCCTTTAGGATCAAATGGATGCTCAAGCCCTGTTCTGTCGACGCATGTTCTCAACCGCCTTTGCAAAGTCCGGCGAATCGGGCTTCTTGGTCCATTCCTCCCAAAAATCGATGGTAGCGCTCAGCGGTTTTTCGTTCGGTGGATGAATCCGAATCCTGCTTGGAAGCAGAACCGCGTCGCCGACAACGAGCGCCTCACCAATGTCCAAGATAGGAAGAGTGTCCATCAGTCCTTCGAGGCTCTCAGGCATAAGCTTCTTGACCGTGGCCTGATCGTCGCCATTTGTGAGCCGGAGAGAGACGATGTTGTTGCACTGACTGAGGATCGTGGGGCTCACGTCCGAGGGGCGCTGACTAACGATGAGGAGCGCAACGCCATATTTCCGTCCCTCCTTGGCGATTTTCTCGAAGTTCTCGATAGCGCGCTGTTCGACCGGGTTCTTCCCGTCCTTTATGGGTAAATACATGTGTGCCTCATCGCACACGAGAGCCATCGGCTTCCGTTTGTTGCGATCTGTCCAGAACTGCACGTGGTAGATGATGCGCGCAACCAGTCCAACGATGACCGGCAGGACATCGGCTGGCACCTCCGAGAAATCAATGACCTTGATCTGCGCCTTCGATACCGAGTAGTCCATTAAGCGCTTCACCATGGAAGCCATTGCCTCGTATTCGTGCGCTGAGGACGGTGCCTGGAACAGGAATCCGTAACGCTTATCGCTGACCTTACTATATAACCGCACGAGCAAGCGGCTGAACTGGCCGTAAAACGGACCTTGCTTGTCTCTTCCCGATGAGCCCTGCACCATTTCCTCATTCAGGCGTTTAACCTCGATGATGACATTTGCGATATCGAAGGGAACCGGACTATCCAGCGTAAATGCATTCAGGACATCCGTTTTCTTCAGTTCTTCAAGCCGCTTCTTCTTCTCGGCGACCACGGTATCTTGGAACGCCATGACCTGGTTGTGTGCACTGAACTCGGTTCTATCGATAAACATGGCCTGCAGTTCTTCGGCATTCAGCAGCCAATATGGGAGGAACAGAAGGGCATCATCAGTTTTGCCAAGTTCCTCGGGGCCTGGAATGCGCAGATGGCGAGCGTATGAAAGCTCGCTGTACTCGCCATGGAGATCGAACACGATCAGGTTCGATGAGGAAAGTTTGGCGGCTTGCTCCAAGATCGCTGCCACGGACCACGACTTACCGCTGCCGGTGCTGCCGAGAAGCGAGGCGTGACGCTGGAAGAATTTGTTGCCGTCAAGATATGCTGCTGCCTTCTCGTCGATTGTGTAACGACCAAGTTCTAGGGAGTGCTCCGTTTTGCCCTCAGCGGAAAGCAACGCCATGAAGGCTTGGAGCTGTGCGTCCCGAAGAATATGGCATGTCCCGTCGATTTCCGGCACCTGCACTAGGGAACGCGAGAATCGCGGTTTGTCGTCAGTGGTCAGGCCTACTGTACCTACCAACGTAATCCGAACCGTGTTGAGGACTCCCTCGCGCTGGAGAGACATGCTGGTCATCTCTTCATCGCTTTCGAAGTTCGGATCTGGCGGTTCTTCGAGAATTGGTGTCTTGACTACCCTGTCGATGATGCCGATCAGCCATTCTTCGATGGCCCCCGGCAGAGCGATGGCCACGAGCTGGCCGACCCTTGCCTTACGGAGGTGTTCATCGCTGTTGACCTGGACGTCAACGCGGCGCGTATCCACCGCTCGTACCCTTCCGAGCACGTAAGAAGCGTCAAACGTAAATATCGCCATGGCTATCCTCCGAGGATTTCCGTTGTGAACGTACTGATGTCCCAGAGCTTTTTTGTGGGCAAAGCAAGCCAATCCGTATACTGCTTGTTGAATATGCGGGTGCCTCCTACGATATCTTCTTGCGCATTGCATACAAGCCAGAGGTTTTCCGCCTCGGCGAGCAGGGATTCTATCCGTGGATTGGAGTTCCTGGTCACGATGAGGCCCTTGCAGGCCTGGGTAATGAGTTTCCGTCTGATGTATGTCTCCAAATGCGTGTCGTTGAAGCCGTAGCCGAGAAAAAGAAAGTGGTTTGCCCTATCAATTGCCGCGTCAGCGAACGTGAGCAATTCTTGCCTGTAGTTTTGAAGCGTTTGGTACTTCAAAAGGCCTGGCGTGATCATGACGCGGCAGGAAAAGTCCGGGGCGTCCCACATCCATGCGTTGTTTTCGACAACGGCGTTGCGATGGAAAAATAAATTCAGCGAGCCATGGACTTTGTAAAGGCGGACGTGCTTTCTATGCTTGTAGACGGTTCTCAGTCGTTTTCCTTGCGACACTCGTTCGCGCAAGAGTAAGGACTGATCGACGGCATTCCAATCGGTCCGCCGCTCCAGTCCACCCCAAAATCCACTTGTGTAAGGGATGCCGACAGAATCGCAGGCATGCTCAAATAACGTGTCATAGTTTGGCGTCAGGACATGAAGAATGCAGTCGCCTTCAGGGAGCGTGTTAACCAGACGCTTGAAGAAGCCCGTGGCGGGCCACGTCACTTCAGCTCTTGCGATTCGCAACGCATACTCCCGATCAAGAGATGAAACGAACCGACCCGTAGCAACGGTAATCTTTTGGAGGAGCGATGGGTCAGTGACACTATCGAGAGCAAATTCCAACCCGCCGCCGTTCTGAAGCGACTCCACGACTCGTGACCATTGCTGCTCCTGATCAGGAGACTGCGAATCGGGCGCGACATTCTGAGAAAGTTCGTCTTTAAGGGCTGGCATCCCGAAGCGGGGATCAAGCGCGCAGGACATCCCCGTACCAAAAAACACAAAGGGCTTGTCCCGAAAAAAGTTGCGTATGGCATTAATCGCGATTTCTTCGGTCAATGATGGCCGTGTCGATGACTGGGAATTAGCCATCTTGCCTTTCCCCATCTTTACGTGCAGACGCGTGTAAGCCGGTCTGTTCTGTTCCTTGGATATCACCCGGATCGACCGTAAGTTCAGGCGCCGTCATGGCGCGCGGTGTCGTTTCGATGGGTTGCACGAGCGGTACATCCGCACCCGGGGCAGCGCCCAAGTCCTTGAATCGCCGCGCGGCGGGGAGGACTCGAGCCTCCATCGACCCCACTGCGCTGTTGTATGCCGTATTGGCCTTCTCAAGACCCTTGCCAATGTCGCCGATGTGCTCTGCAAGAGTTCTCATACGTTCGTAAAGCTGCTTTCCAAGATCGCTAATCTCCTGGGCGTTCTTGGCCACATGCTCCTGTCGCCAGCCATAAGCCACAGCACGGAGAAGGGCGATCAGAGTCGTCGGGGTTGCCAAAACCACACGTTTTGCTAGGCCGTCTTCGATGAGGGTGTGGTCCGCATCGACTGCAGCGCCGAAAAACGATTCGCCCGGGATGAACATCACCACGAACTCCGGCGCTTTGGGAAACCGGTCCCAGTAACTTTTGCTGGCCAGTGCGGTCATGTGAGTACGGACCTGCGCGGCATGGCGGCTGAGGGCGGAGTTGCGCTGTTCTTCCGACGTTGCTACTCCCGCGTCCAGGAATGCGTCCAAGGCCACCTTCGAATCTACGACGATCTCGCGCTCGCCAGGTAAATGCACGATCAGATCCGGGCGCTGACGGCCAACCTCGGAATCGACCATGACCTGTTCGGTGAAATCGCAGTGGTCGGACATTCCCGCCAATTCGACGACCCGCTTCAGCGTCAACTCACCCCAGCGGCCGCGAACCTGGGGGGTCCGCAGGGCAGTAACCAGACTTGCCGTCTCTTTCTGCAGTTGCTGCTGGCTTGAGGAGAGACCTTTCAATTGCTCTGTGAGGCCGGAATAAGCCTCCTGTCGGTCTTTCTCAATCACGCGGACATGCTCTTCGAATTTCGTGATCGATTCCGACAGGGGCTTGACCATTCCTTGAATAGCCTCTTGACGCTTACCAAGATCACCCTTCGCGTCGGTGAGAACCTTGTCGAGTGTCTCCTTGGCCAGGTTCAGGAACGCGGTCGTGCTGCTGTTTAGAGTGTCACCGGCGAGAGCCTTGAAGGTATCGATGAGCTTGGTTTTCGCGTCTTCAAGAAGCTTCTTCTCTTCTTCAAGCCGTTGGACAGTCTCCGCCAATTGGGTCTCAGCCCTCACTTTTGCGCTGCTCTCGCCGGCCAATTGCTCTCTGAGGTTTGTTAGGCTTTCGGAAGCCGTCTGGTTCTGGGTGCGCAGCTCAGCAATGCCTCCTTCGAGTGCGGATACTCGACCTTCGGCGGTATTAGCCCGACCTGTTAGCTCCTCAATCCTTGTTGTAAAGGATTTTGAAATTCGAGCGGATGCAAGGAGCCAAGCGGCGAGCGCCCCGATAATCAGACCTGTCAATACACAAACGATGTATATCATTTCTCGTTCGCCTTTCCAGGTGATGATCCATAAGGCGGCTGTTCCTCCCCTACCTGCATCGGTCGTGTCATCGCATCAACCGATAGGTAGTAGTGCGCCACCTTGGTGACTTTGTGCCAGTCGAGCCGGACAGGGTCGCGAATGGGCTCCTGGAGGCGCGGCGCGGTGTCACAATGAGTGACCACATAAAGCCAGTAACAGTCGCGCCGATCCTCAGCAACCCGGCGCTCGTTGGGTGTGAGCAGAATAGTTCCCGTCGCGGCGCCCAGTCCCTTGACCTCAATCAGGCGCAGTTCGCCTGAAGCGAGGTCAAGGCTGGTGATGTCGTATCCTAGATTTTTTTCGGAGACATCGTAAACTTGGCGGCCCAGGGCACCCTCATACTCCATGACTACACCCATGGCAACCGCTTCAGTTTCGAAGTCAGGCTGGAGGCGACGCACCTCGGGGGCTTCGCGCTCGGGATGTGGGAGCACAAGGACGCTCGCAATTCGATCGACCGCCTGTAGCGTTAACGATCGTTGCTGATCGAGCTCTCGGCGCCTGCGCTCGCGCCGTGCGAGCAACTCGGCATGTCTTGACTCAGCCATGACAAGCCGCCCTTCGGCGCCGGGCAGCTTGCGCTCCACATCGTAAGCTGCCCGGCCAATCTCGTCGTCAGCGCGCTGCAGCAACTCAGTCAGCGCAAGCTCGACGTGCGCGCTGATTCGCTCAACCTCAGCCAGGCGCTCCTTGCGCGTCTCTTCGAGGAGAGGTCCAAAGGCTTGATCGTGAAGCCGTCTCGTAGCCTCGGGGAGAAAGGCCGCGGCGGGAACTTCAGAAGGTGCTTCAGCGGGTGAGAAGTTCCCGAGCAGGCTGGGTTCCTGGAGCCGCGGCTCGGCACTCTCGGAGATCTCCACGGCGAAAAGTCGCTCATGGATGACCTGCCCGAGGCCATCGACCACGCGCCCACGGTAGAAATCGATCCGGGCCGGTGACTCGTGTTGGAGCGAATGGAAAGTCGCGCCTGTGCCGAGGGCGTCGAGGGCCAGAGCGTGGGTGTGACGCCGAAGCGCCTCGAAAAGCGGATGGCCGGGTGTGACCCACTCTAGCTTCTCGGTCTCGGCCATCTCCCGGTCAGTTGAGCAGCGCGGATAGCGGTCAGCAAGGACCGGCAAACGCCAGTCGGGTTGCTTCTCATAGCGGCGGAGCACCGGGGGGGTCCGAGCCGGTTCGAATGTGTGCAGTAGGCTAGCCACGGGTTTCAAGGTCCACGGCACGAATTCAGCGGCCTCGCGCAGGAACCTGGCAATCGTTTCCGGGACAACACGCCGCTCCTGCGCCCGAGCCCGGCGCTCGATTAGCATCTCGAGGTTAAGTTTCTTGCTCGCCAGTCCCTCCAGGGCGTTCTGACAAATCGCGCGGAACTGACTCTCGTCCACATCGCGCAGTAACCGCTCTTCAAGATCGGCGTCGCCGAGACGACCCGCGTAGTATTCGCGTAGAACACGCTCTACGTGTGCTGCAGGGAGCAATTCACCCACTACGTTGAAGACTGCATCGTCGTCCAAAGCGTCGCGGATTTCCTGCAGCTTCTCGAGCAGTCGCCTGAGGACCTTGCCTTCGATGGTGTTGGTCGCGACGAAATTGAAGATCAGACAGTCCTTTCGCTGTCCATAGCGGTGTATGCGGCCCATCCGCTGCTCCAGCCGATTGGGGTTCCACGGTATATCGTAGTTGAAGAGGATGTTGCACGCCTGGAGGTTTATGCCCTCACCCGCGGCTTCTGTGGCGACCAAGATCTGGATCTTACCTTCGCGGAACTCTTGTTCGGCAAAGAGACGGGTCCCTTCCTCATCGCGCGACCCCGGCTTCATGCCACCGTGGATGAAGCCGACACGGAAGTCCCATGACCGGAGACGCTGAACGAGGTAATCGAGCGTGTCCTTGAACTCAGTGAAGAGCAGCAGCCGCTGTTCCGGGTGATCGAAGAAGCCTTCCTTTTGCAGTAGATCCTTCAATTGCGTGAGTTTCGCTTCTGCCCCAGCGTCTTCGACCGCGCGGGCTTGTTCAGCGAGCCGGCGCAGTTCCTCCACTTCCTGACGGACATGATCGGCACTGCCGGCGAGCGTGATCGCTTCTAGCATCTCTTCCAGGCGTTCCCGCTGCTCTTCCTCCATTTCCTCCAGTTCGTCCGGGTCGGGCAAGTCAGGAGGTGCTTCCCGTGAGAGATCTTGGGCACGCTTCAGCCCATCCTCCAATCGCTTGGCACGCTTCTCCAGGGACCGGCGCATCGCGAACGTGCTCGAAGCGAGCCGTCGCTGGTAGAGGGACATGAGAAAGCCAATCGCACGTGCGCGGGGATCCTCGCCTTCCGCCGCTGCACGGGCGCTCTCGCGCTTCACAAAACGCGTCACGTCTCGGTAAAGGTCGAATTCAGGGCCATCGATTTGGAAGTCCACCGTGTGTGGAATCCGTTTGGTAAAGATGGGCTGGGCGGCCCAGGTGCCATCCTCTCGCCGCTCCGGAAAATAAACCATCGCCTCCTTGGTTCGGCGCAAGTAGAAGGGTGCTCGGCGCCGATTCATCGCCTCACGGATGGACTTCACATCGGCGTAAGCGTCAGGGTCTAGCAGCTGCAGGAAGAGACTGAAGTTCTGAGGGTCGCCCTTGTGGGGTGTGGCGGTGAGCAACAGCATGTGGTCAGAGCTGTCGCGCAGAAGCTCGCCCAGCCGGTACCGCATGCTCTTGTGTGACTCGTCGCCGGCCGACATCCGATGCGCCTCGTCTACGATGACAAGGTCCCAATGTACTTGCCGTAGACCCGGTAGGATGTCCCCGCGTTTCGCAAGGTCGAGGGATGTGATCACCCGGCTCCTCTCCAGCCACTGATTTACCCCGAACTGCTCACGGATATCCTGGCCCTTCATAGCCAGGAATTTAGCGTCGAACTTCTCCTTGAGTTCCCGCTGCCACTGGAAGGCGAGATTCGCCGGGCAGACAATCAGGATGCGTTCCGCCAGTCCTCGAAGCTCCAGCTCCCGGATGAGTAAGCCTGACATGATCGTCTTGCCGGCTCCCGCATCATCCGCAAGCAGGAATCGGACTCGAGCGAGTTTGAGCAGGTAGTCGTAGATGGCTTCGAGCTGATGGGGCAATGGATCGACACGCGAGATGGATAGACCGAAGTACGGGTCAAATTCGTAGGCGATGCCGAGGGCGTATGCCTGCAGTCCGAGCTGAAGGAGACGCCCGTCCCCGTCGTAGGAGTATTGCGCGTCCAAGACTGTGAGTCCCTCAAGTTCGCGAGTGGTGAGGTTGACTTTCCGGAAACGCTCCGATTGCGTGCCGACTAACCCTGCCACCCAGCTGTCGGTGCCGTTTTGGGAAACGGTTTCGACACGCATTGGTTCATTGAACAGCGGGCCCGTGAGTATTTGTCCCTCGCGTAGGAGGCTTCTCTTAGTCATCCGCACTGCCCTCGCTTGAAGGGTGCCCTCGATTGAGCATGCAGCTCCTCTGTAAGGTCAGGGGGACCGGGCAGTTCGCCGAACTCGCGGAGCTGGATTGGTGACTGAAAATACTCAATAACTCAGCTTGCGCGAACGGAAGACATACGCGACCAATCAGCGGCCAGTGATCTCTGTACCATGTCAAGGAGATTAGCTCGAGCCTCCGTGAGGCCGTCCGCGCGCCTCGCGTACAGATTACGGATAAATATGTCTGGTCTCTATTCTACATGTCGTGGGAGGTCTGACCAACTTCGGCGAGCCTAGTTTCACATTGATCGGTCCCGCAAGGATCGCCCCGGATTCCCGACACGCACATCTACACACCCATCCCTTGTTCTCAAGGCGATCATCTACCTGGTTAGGAGGGCTGCGACCCGCTTGCAGTTGTGATGTGGCTGTTTTGATGCTACTCGCCGCTGATCTAGAAACTTCGTCTTCTCCGCTCGTCTTACTCCTCAGCAAGACTCAGAATTGCACCGCGGGTTCCAGCATCAAGTCGGAATCCGAGCTTATCCAACACGTCCAGTACGGGAGTGACTGCTGCCAGGTGGCCGGCAGACTTCGCTCTTAGGAGCACCCCCAGCGTTCCGGTAATCGGATATTCAGCAGTCGTGCATGACGCCTGGCTAGTGCGTCGTCGAGCAAGACCAACGAACCTGGCGATTCGACTGCCAGGGCTAGAGTCTCGCGCTCACCGGCGCCGAGGTCGGGAGCCAATGGCAGTAAAGTCTTCTGGCCTGGTGTGCGAACACTTATCCACGGAATCGATCCTAGCTCACGAAGTGTCAGCCCTGATGCCAAGCCAACGCCGATCTCGTCCGCCACCGCATCAGCTACTGCTACTATCCGTACAACTTCTTAAGCAAATCTAGCTGCTCGGCTTGGAAGAGATACTGAAGAGGCGACGTGTCCGAAAACACCTCAGGCACGCGTAAGATCCTCTCTCAACTCATCGACGGTCAGACGAAAGGTCGGCACGCCGTAATCAGCCAGCTTTGACAAGAAGACTGTCCGCGGGATCCCTGCCAGCGCCGCAGCCGCCCCGGAAGAGAGTCGCCCAAGCTCGAACATTTTGACCGCGGCCGCAAGCCTCACCGCATCTCCAGCTTCAGCCGGCGAGAGTTTCAAAGCCACCAGTGCCTCATCAGGGATGTTCAACTTGATCTCATACATCGGGTCACTCCATTACTCGCTCCCTTCTCTGCTTCTCCATTGTGGCCGTTCACGCCAAACTTCTCGGCTGTGCCGGTATGTCACGTATTATATCCCAAACCGTTTGTGGATTACGTAGCCGAACGGACTCCGATCCAGAATGTTTAATCAACCAGGAGCTTTAGAAGTCAGCAACTCGTCATACTTCGCCTTAGGTAGGGACGTTTGGGATCGTTGTCTTGAATGCCTGGGGAGAGCCCTGTCACGTGATGGATGACCACTCGTTCGCGCTCCTGGACGCGGCCCACTTTCGGTCCTGCGTCCTCTTGGGAATACACAAGTTAAACAACGGGCTGATCCTCCGGCTGGACATCAGACGTAATCACCAATGTGGGTGGACGAGCCGCGGTGCCACACGCCGATACACTACCAGCAGCACCCCTACTGCGGTAACATGAGGAGCCTTGAAGGAGAGTTGGAGGCAACTTGACACTCTTGAAACGGTCTAAACTGCGTGGGGTTGAGGGTGTTGATGAATAGGGTTTCATTCTTTGCTGGGCGCGAGGCCGATCCCTATAGAACCGCCGCAGTCTTCATGAAGTTGAGCGGCCGAGCGTGAAGGTGGGAAGGAATGATCCCGGCTCCTATGGCAGAGTCTAGCGTCCGATCTTTAACGGATTCTGAGCGAATTCGATTCCTCCCATGAAGATTGCGTCGACGAGAGTTGAGCTGCGCGAACTAGCACACCTTTAACCAATGAATGAAGATGCTTATGATATCCAAACAGATCATTGGCAAGATTCGAGGGATGTCGCAATGGTATGCAGATGGATTAGAGCGCCTCGAAATACACATAATCAAGGAAGAGGCCGACGACCTACCACATCGACAAGGTTCGCGCGTCGCGATTAATCTAGTGGTGGGTGGGGAACGCTACGCCGGTGGTCTCCGGGCTACAAGGAAATGTGCGTATGTATGGATTTGTCCGGACCTACGTGACGCGAAAGGACAACGAGTGAGTCTAGCTCGGATTCTTCTGAACGGCGGGTTCAAAAAGAATCACGCAGTTGCACTGCATGTAGACGCCAAAGAGATCCACGTCAAACGGGATTGTGGAGTCGCTCGGAACCGCTCATGAACTCGATTCTGATTGGCAATATCGCCTGGGCGCTCGGGTATGACGGTATTGAGCCTGGAAGCGTGCAAACGTTCGCTCAGTGGGAGGGAGACAAGGACCTGCGCAATTACGCCGAGCTATGGAATTTCAGCCCCTTCAATGGACGAGTCTATGGATACGTACCGTGCCCGCCATATTGGACAATTCGAGTGGAGAATGTCGGGGCACGATCAGGTGGGAGTGTTGCCGATGGCGTGACGGTCGTCTTCACGGCTCCCCATCCCGTCATGAGAAAGAGGGTCATTGTCGGTTGGTACAGAAACGCGGTTGTCCATCGTAAGTTTAAGAATCGACCCGGTGGGCTACCGAAAGAGTACTTTATGGAGGCGGCATGCGAGGACGCTGTGCTCGTCCCCGCAGCCGACAGGTCGTTCGTGATCGACAAGCGTTTCAGGTACTTCTGGTACGCGAAGGATGACCCCAGCGCTGCCGGTCAAATCTTTCAATATGTCCACAAGTCCAGCGCGAGTTGAGGAGCGGTTTTCAAGAGATCCGGCTTAATCGCGCTGATCGATTAAGGACTTTTGTCTCAGATGTGGCGGGTCGATCTCCCGACTAGTGGGATAGTGTTTGTATGCTTATCAATGCACCAAAGTATTATGGAAGTAATGAGTACGAAAAAGTGCGGACTCTGCTGATCAAAACCGCTGCCGAGAACCGGACTGTCAATTACAAAGACGTATTCGAAGCGATGGGTCTGAGTGGTGGCAATTACGCAAGTAAGGAGGCTGGCTATCTCCTTGGCGAGATCAGTGAGCGCATGGTTGCCGAGGGAAAGCCAATGCTCAGTGCTCTCGTCGTGGCTAAGGTCAGTGGCCGGCCGGGGAGCGGCTTCTTCAACCTAGCAATCAGCCCTGGGGAGCTGCCGGTCGGCGCGACACGAGAGCAGGAAGAGGAATTCTGGTCATCCGAGATAAAGGCGATATTCACAACCGAATGGTAGTTCATGAATCCGCAGTGCGCGCGATGCAGGTCTGTCTCTTGGTCCACTCTTCCCGTCATGACCGGGAACTGGGGCCGAGTAGCGCGCGTATCCCAGCGCGTCCCCTTGAGGGCCACTCCTTGGTAGGGTGGCCTTTTTGGAAGAGATACTGCAGTGGCGACCTGTCCGAGATAGCCTCAGGCACGCCTAAGGTCCCATCTCAATCCATCGAGGCTCAACCGGAAGGTCCGCGCAGCGTAATCCGCTAGCTTTGATAAGAAGAGTCTCCGGGGGATTCCTGCGAGCGCCGCGGCCGCCCTGGAGGAGAGTCGGCCAAGCTCGAATAGTTTGACCGCGGCCGCAAGCCGCACTGCATCTCCAGCTTTAGACGGTGAGAGTTTCAGCGCAACCAACGACTCATCGGGTATGTTCAGCTTGATCTCATACATTCGATTTATTCTTTGCTCCCTGGCTCTTCCATTCCGTCAGGAGGAGGCACTATAGCGCCACGTCAAGCGGGGTATTCTTCATCGCGCTAACGTGCAGGACGGAAAAGCCGAGGACATTCCCCTGCTCGTCAACCTTCTCCATCACCTGGTCGCATTGCGTTTCACGGAAGAATCCTGGTTTCTGGTCGAAGATGACTTCTAGGTAGTCCCCTTCCGGGTCGTACCAGATTTTCACGCGCCTTGGTTGGTCGGCCATAGTGTAACTCCTTTTTTGATACGGTCAGTAAGGTAGGCAGTCAGAACGAATGCATCGGCCTCGAGATTCTTGACGACGACACATAGAAACTTGCTGCCTACGATCGTGCGGAAATACAAACGATAGTACAGGTGGGACTGCGGATCGCTGAAGGACTGCACGACCCGCTCCGGCCGGAGCAGGGTCTCCTCGATCTCGGCCTCCATCGTTGCCATCTCAGGATGCTCCAGAATGTGCGCGAGCCGCTCGTCCGTGAGGCGGATTTTCAGCCCCTGGAAATCGTGGACCAGTTTCATCTGCTGATTCCTTCCATCCAGGCCGTCATTGAATTCGTCTCACGGGTATGTGTGTGCGTGCCCGAGCTGGATGCAGCACCTAGGGCTTCGGATCAAACGGCCGCATGTTCGATGAATGTGTGTGCGCTCTAAAAATCAGGCACATTTTTTCGACTCTGAATGAGAGGGTCCTCCTGCACACACATTCACACACAATTTTCGTGCGATACCGAGCATATCACAGAAAACCGCAGAACAGCTCGATTTTAATCTTAACCAATAAACATGAGGGTTTCGTGCACATGTGGATACCGCGTGATAACGGGTGATAACGGCGCCGGATCGACTACGAATCAGAAGGTCGCAAGTTCGAGTCTTGCCGGGTGCACCAACAATTACAAACAAGAATTGACGCTTCACCGGAGAAAAGCGGCTCGCGGGGAACCGGAAAGACGGGGAACGCGGGAGAAAAACGCGCCCAAGAATCGGAG